>NPID01000617.1_pt1 | contig 21497 bp, 16 predicted proteins | sample 8637491 | NCBI WGS metagenome assembly NPID01 (sample SAMN07420843, study PRJNA396082) | bioreactor metagenome | isolation source: sample BA6 brine-fed electro-methanogenic bioreactor BA | place: Japan: Kochi | collected 2016-06-14 | reverse complement strand
CTCAGAAGAATGAGTTGTTTAACCTCATATAGATGTAAGTGGATAGAGGTATGAGGTTTGAAAGGGATGGGGTTCTTACCCCGTCCCCTTTTCTAAGTACCGGATGAAGATCTGAGCTTCTTCTTCGAGAATATGAGACCATTTAGGAGCCTGTTTACCTCGTCTGCAAGCCTCTGTATAGAAGGGTGCTCTTCCTCTGAAAGGTAGCCCAGATTGTTGCAGATTTCGAGCTGTGTGGAGAGCTCCATCAGAGAGCCCCTGGCAGTATAGAGAAATCTCAGAAGCTCTTTCGTAGATTCTCTTCCAAATCCCTCTGCGATGTTGGAAGGGATAGATACCGAGGCCCTTTGCATTTGGGACGACAATCCGTAGCGTTCATGCTCGGGGAAGTTTCTGGTTAGCCTGTAAATCTCAGTAGTCAGATTCATAGAAGATTTCCAGAGCTGAAGTTTTCTGAAGTTTCCAAACATAGATACCTCCTATAACAGTGACTGTGATCCTCTATTATAGCTCTTGATATTCATACCTCTCACCTCTGGCCTCTAACATCTACTCACGCTCAAAGGAGTGATAATATGTCGTGGATAAAAGAGTTACTATCCCTAATCACAGTCTTCGCAAGTTACGTAGAGAGCCCCGGCAACGGTCCGGAGAAGAAAGAGAAAGTGAAGCAGATGATAAAGGACGCGCTTCCCGATGAACAATGGAAGATCGATCCCGAATTCTTCGACTTCATTCTGGATGTCCTGATAGACCTTGTCGTTATGTTCCTGAACAGAGGCCTTTGGAAGACTGCGGTGAAGGTGCTGGTGAAGTAATAGCTATTTGCAGATAGCGATTGAGAAACACAATGTTTCTAAGCGACTAGAAAACAAACAAACCCACTGTATATCACCTTCTTTCTTTTGCCCGGCTTTGATGCCGGGTCTTTTTTCACCTATCGAAAACGGCGGATTTTGTTTTCAATGTAAACTCCTTTATAATTTTGTTTGGATCCGATCGTTTTTTTGGGGATGCTTGGAACGAGAGAAGGAGGATCGAAATGAGAAGAACTATCTTCTTTCTCTTATTTGCTTTGCATACACTTTTGTTTGGGCTAGAACCTATCACTCTTCGAATTGGCGATACTTCAGCCAGTTACTACAGGGAATACCTTAATCTCTTCGATGACATAAGCGAATATGAAAGCGCCGTTATATGCAAAGTCGTGGATGGAGATACTGTCAAGCTGAAGCTAAAAAGCGATCCCGATTCTTTGCTAACTGCAAGACTGATTGGAGTAGATACACCCGAAAGCGTCCATCCCCAGAAAAGCGTAGAGCATTTCGGCATCGAGTCATCTGGTTTCACCAAAGCAGCTCTCGAGGGGAAGGATGTCTTTCTGTCCTTTGACTGGGAGCAAATTGATTCATACGGACGGATTCTCTGTTATATCTGGATTCCCCTAGAGTATGAAGGAAGAGCTTACAATATCATGTTCAACCTTCTTCTCATTACTAGCGGTTACGGTCATGCCTATACTAGCTATGCTTTCGATGAGAACTACACGGGAATCTTCATCGAAGCTGAAAGGCTTGCCAGACTCGGAGGGTTTGGTCTATGGCAGGAAGAAAAGCCAGACAGCATCTTGCTGCCTGAGTATGACCCTATTGTTTACATAACAAGCACCGGAGACAAGTACCATGTCCATGGCTGTCATTTTCTGGAACACAGTAAGATCCCTATCCTTCTGTCTGAAGCTGTAAGACGAGGTTACATACCCTGTCGCGTCTGCAAACCGCCTGAATTAGAGCTTCCCTCTATCAGCGTAGTTGAGGAAGACTTTTTAACGGCCATTACAGTAGAAGGAAGTGTTGTGATACTCTATCCAGACGGCACTTGGGAATTTGAGGCATACTAACAGGAAGAAAAGAGGGAGGTAATCATGAGAAGAATTCTGATTCTCAGCATCCTGATGGCATTTTCTGTGCTTCATGCGTTAACGCCTATAACGCTTCAGTTTGGGGAAAATGAAGCTACATATTACAGAGAGCTTCTAAATCTGTTTGATGCTACGGCTGATCAAGATGAGGCTTTGGTGACAAGCATATTGGACGGTGACATTTTCACTATCCTGCGCCATAAAACATTGAATTTCTTGGAAGTAATACATCTTATAGGAGTAGATGCTCCCGACAGCACACATTCGGCCAAAACCGTTGAGAAACTTGGACTGAAGTCTTCAGAATTTGCTAGGGTTCTGCTGGAAGACAAAAGAGTCCTTCTTACTTACGACATTACCCCTAGGGATTCTTATGGACTGTACCTCGCTTATGTATGGCTCCCCGCAGTCTACGAGGGCAATTCATACTATGTGTTGTTTAATCTTCTCGCTCTAACAAATGGATACGGCCGGGTCTACACTACACATCCATTCAATGACTACTACATGGAGATCTTCATCGAAGCGGGAAGACAGGCGAAGCTGCAAAGAACAGGGCTGTGGGCCGAAGAAGGCTTCGCCAATATACCAGCCGAACCACTTTTCAACCCGATTGTATACATAACAAACACCAGGGAGAAATACCATCAATATCACTGCCAGTATTTGCTTGAAAGCAGAATTCCGATTAGATTGTCGGAAGCTGTTTATCTTGGATATGAGCCGTGCAGTGTCTGCAGGCCGCCCATAATGTTTATGGAATACTGAGGCTTAATCATACTGTCAGAGATAACTTGCAGTGTACGGAGAGAGAAAGAAACTTTCCTGTAGGAAATAGAAATCGCGAAAACGACCATTGAAATTGTCGCAAAGGAACTGCTATGATTAATGATACATAACGAACTTAACTGGTTGCATCTGGAGAATAGCCTGAATCAAAACTCAGCGAATTACTGTGATTAAGATCTAGTGGTGATTCTCGTGAAAGAATCTGTAAAACCGATTATTGAACGAACTGTGACTGCGATTATCACAATCGGAATCGTTTTCGCAATTGCCCTAATGATTCTCTCAGTTAGTCTACTGATAAGTGCTAAGAGAGATCAAGAAATTTTCTCACATTATCTTGAGGACTCACTGACGAACGATACTCAACCAGGGTACATCTCAATTAGGAATCTCAGGAGGTAACAATGTTTAATGAGACCGAGAAGAAGATCATTGCTTTCCGTGATACCCGCGACTGGTCTCAGTTCCATAATCCCAGAACTCTGTCAACGTCAATATCCATAGAAAGCGCTGAATTGCCAGAAAATTCTTGGGGACCAAAGAGCCTAGCACTCGTGTAATTAACCTCAAAGAAAAAATGCAAGCACTATGAGGAGATTCATACATCATAAAAAACACTGAGATGACGCCTTAATCGTTAAATGACAGCTTAAAAAGACTGTTTTCAAGAAAATGCGGAATGACTACAGGATCGAAATCTTTTTGCTAACGATTTGGTGTATTTAATCGAAATTGTTATAATGTTTACCAGAGCTTCCACATGGTGTTTAGGAAGCGAATGACCCAAGCCTTTCGTGTTAAGTTTTTGATTTGTATTAGCAATGTTTGTATGTAAGGCTTTCGGTTCCAGCACCACAGTATCCTAAGTATGATGTGGGGGGTGATCATGTATTTCTAACTTCGATTTCCTTAGTCAGTTATGAACAACATGGTGTCAGCCAGTGTCATTAACTGAAAACCTTTCCTCTGTTTCTTGAACAGAAAAAACATTAAAAAGGAGTGTCAGTCTTGGCTTACGTAAGTTTTATGCAAGACTCTTGTTTAGAAGAGTGTGCAAAAAGGCTTAATGAATCTTACGCGTCATTAGTAACTAGCGTTGATCGTTTTCTATACAACAAACTCGATTACATCAAAATGCAGGCAGACGTAATCTTTCAAGGCATTGACATTGAGACATGGATCATTAACGAGGAAATGAGACAGTTCGACAAAACTGTTAACAACGCTCTAGGCATCTTCCACCAAGAACTAATAGGGTGTATCTCTGGATTCAGAAGTTATCCAGTCGGCTACCATTACGACATTAAGAACACAAGCGGTTCTATTATAGGAGAAGTCAAAAACAAATACAATACTATGAATAGCAGTGCAAAAAGATCTGTCTACAATACTCTAGCGGAGTTCGCGAAAAAGGATACAAAGGCAACGTGCTACCTAATAGAGATCATTGCAAAAAGAAGTATGAATAAGATCTGGCGACTTAATAGGAGTAGTGAAGAGAGAAGACTTAATAGGAGTATTGAAGAGAGAATCAGAAGGATCTCAGTCGATCTTTTTTATGAACTCGCGACAGGCAAACCATTAGCGTTCAAAGAGTTATGTGAAGTTCTTCCCGTCGTCTTCAAGAGCGTTTCAGGTGGAACCACTAATAATGTAAGAAAGTCCGTCTACGAGGATCTAAAGAATAGAGCAAGCTATTTTGGGGGTATAGAAAAATTCATAATGAAAGATACCTTCAGAGGATATAAGGGTTTCTAGATTCTGCTCTAATCGGAACCCGAGAGAACCGGCTCAATACTTTTACTGCTGCTCGTAATTACATTGAAGCGCGTCCTTGAGAGACTTCTATTTCGTTTAGTAGAGCTACTAACGAACGCCCTATAGCTTCGGCGAAGTTTACTGGTACTGCATTTCCGATCTGCTTATATACTGAAGAAATCGAGCCAGCGAAAACCCATTCGTCTGGGAAACTCTGAATTCTCGCGTATTCACGAGTAGTCAACGGTCTGGTCTCATCTGGATGGCACCGATCTGTCTGTTTCTGTGAGGGACTACAAAGAACCGCTAACGACGGCTCGTCCCACGACAGCCTTCTTGCCATACCAGTTCTTCCTCCTCCTGAAAAGTAACTTTTCCCCATGTAATTCTGCGCAACATCCTTGGGAAGATCTCTCCAGCAACCCCCTGGTGGTACCATGTCAAGTACTTCCTTTCTCGATTCGGAATACGTGGCGCCAGGCGATTTAGGCACATTCCAAATAACATCTCTGAGAGTGAGGATCTTCCCAAATGGCTTTGGAAAAGCGTACACCACACCCCGAGAAGATTCCAACACGTCTTCCCTAATACCTACAAGAACTAGACGCTCCCTCTTTTGCGCTACATTATAGTCTACTGCGTTAAGAATGCGATGAACTATCTTATAGCCAATTTCGCTGAAAACACTTTTCATAGTCGCGAGCGTTCTGCCCCTGTCGTGGCTGACAAGACCTCTAACGTTTTCCACCAGGAATACTTTTGGTTTGACAGCTTTGAGTATCATTGCATAGTAATAAAACATCGTTCCCCTGACATCTTCAAATCCTAGCTTCTTGCCAGCATAACTGAAAGCTTGGCATGGATATCCGCCAGAGATGAGGTCGATCTCTTGTTCGTCTATGAAGCTGAATATGCCTTTTTCGGCTACTTCCTCTATGTTTCGTTCGATTACTTTCCAGTTCGTTCTGTTAGCTCGCAAAGTCGAGCACGCGTCTTCATCTTTCTCTACCAACGCGATTGTTTGGAATCCCGCTCTCTCGAGTCCCAAAGCCAACCCCCCCGCACCGGCAAAGAGCTCTAGACAAGAATAAGACCTCAAGGGGGATACATCACTGACATCAATGAAATCACTCTGCGTATCTCTTGAGTCATTTTCTTTGAGGCTCTCTCTTGCACTAGTAAAACCATCTAAGGTAAGCTGACTATCTTTGTCGTTCCCGAAAGCTCCCAAAATCTCTAGTACGGGAACTCTTAGAGTATCTGCAATGAGGCGAATGTTGCTCTTTACTGGATCATACTTAATAGAGATAATCCTGGAAAGCTCTGCCTTGGTGATTCCCATCTTTCTTGCCAGTTCAGTCTGTGTGTTAATACCTTTCTCCTTCATGATCTTAAGCAGTTTATTCTTATCGACTGAAATGTCTTTCACTGTTATACCCCCTCAAGAAGTTATGAAAATATTATAACATAATAAGGGGATTTATTACAAGAGTTGTTGATAATATTTGCCCTTATTCATACACAATTGGTTCACTGGACAAGAATCGCACTTTGGAAATCTTCCAGCTCTGCATATGAGCATAGAAAAATCCAAGACAGCATATCCAATTTCTTTGCTGCTCTGTGGAAAGCTATCTAACGCTGATTCTAGAACTTTATTACAGAAGTCAATACTTACACTCTCGGATCCGCAGAGCCTTCCGATAAGCCTAATTACATTGCTGTCTATCATAGGAATTCTTCTGTTTTCGCAGTTAACAAGAAACGAAGCTGAGATATACTCTCCAACACCAGGAAGAGTCAACAGAACGTCACGATCTCTCGGCACTTGCCCACAGTGATCCTTCACAAGAACGAGGCTCAAATCGCGTATCGATTTTACTCTAGTTCTCAGACCGATCTTCGAAATTATCGATAGCAAGACACCCTCTGAATCACTCATGACTTCCGCTGGTGTTGTGAAATAGTGAGTGAATTCTAAATAGGCGTTCAGCGCACTCTTCGCGGTAGTCCTCTGCAATAGTATTTCTGCTATCAGAGCCCAGTATGAATTGTTAGTCTCCCTCCATGGAAAAGATTGGTACCAGCAATCTTTGCTTTGTACAATTGTTGCAAGTGCCGGCATTAGAGTGAATTCGAGCAAATCTTTATCGAGTTTTAGTCCCATAGCTCAATGTTATTAGTCGAGTTGTTATCATCAGCCTCAATCACTTTTTCTAGGAGGGATTGTAGATAAACTCCCTTCTCTTCCCCCAGTTCTTTGAATACTGTTAGTACCTCTTTGAAAGTGTTCTCTTCACCTGTTAACACCTTCCAGAAATCTTCTTCAATTAGAATGTCTTGACCATTTATCAGCGGTCTTGCGCGTCGGCCGTTTTCCTCCCACCAGGATTTCGAATAAGGATTGTATGGAATCGCTATTGCCGCTTTGAAAGACAAATCCGGCTTCTGGCAGAGTCTGTATGCATACCACATCATTATTGTGTCATTGAATTTCAACCCGTTTCCCTGGTTCATCTTTACTGTCTTTATATCGAAAGCGTATTCACAATTGTCTTTTTCTATCCAGAGATCAACACCCATACCTGCGGTAACTTTCGTAAAATCTATTATTGCAGTATTCATGGTCGATAGGCACTCTCTCAGCTCACGAATATAGTCATTGAGCTCTATTGCCTTATTCTGGCGCAAATCCTTCCACTTAGAAATGATGTCCTTCACTGGATCTGGTATGACTGTTGGCATTGGAAATTCTTTTGGATTCTTAGTGGCAAACCCGTTATTCTTTGCCAACAGCGAGGCAATTTCCTGCCAGAAAGAGATACCCATACTCGTTTCTAGACCGCCAATTATGCTCCTCAGCTTTCTTTGTGTGGGAAAGATAAGATTCAGCGGTTGAAATGGCAAAGGCTTATTTCGCTTTTTTTTCCTATTCAGATAGTTGGATATTGACTCGAGCAGTATTGTCTTTATCCTTTCTCTTGATTCACAATCCATACTCTCTCCGATCGAGAAAATGAAAATTGAGGATTTATTTTATTTAATGGATAAGTTTCTTTCTCTAATTATACGATAAACTATTTTGACAAAGAGGGAGTTACACAACCACGTAGGTTTGAATGTATGAATTTTTGTTTTTCATAACAGGAAATACTGAATTTCTGCAAACAAAAAACCAGAACCCATATGTATCTGTAAAGAATACCCTCTGTTTCAGCAGGTACGATAATGAACATCGATTTCTTGTTGAACTTGGGACATTTCTAGATCCATAAATTACAGTAGCACTCGATTTACGCTTGCAGTAATTGGCACTACGTTCACCACAATATGAAATACTTAGCGGTACCGTTTGGCTAACTAGAAGCCGAATGACAGAACCTCTAGCTGCGAAACAAACTGAATAGAAACCTATAACCATGCCCCGGTTCGCCGGGGTTTGGTTTTATGATTGCTCAGAGGAATGTATGGTTTTGTCCTCCAAGAGCGAGTGGTCTTGACAGACTCTTCAAATATACAATAATTCATTATGTTGTAATATCAATAGTAGTACATACTTTCATTCTTTTGTGATAGTATAAGTTTGAAAGGCCACCGGGAGGTGATACATGATGAGAGAACTTGCTTCAACGGGTTTGTACTTGTCTGATCATGTTTTGAGGCGGATGAATCAAAGAGGTATCAATAAAGAGGATCTGATCTATGCTCTAATGAACGGGGCAAAGAAGCATATTAGTAACGCAGTGCACGTATTTGTCGGTAAGAGACATGTCGATAGAGAACATGGTTCTCTAAACGGATTGAGACTTGTGGTCGTAGGGAATGTGGTAATAACCGCTTATAAGAACAAGACCGCCAGATGGAACTGGTCGTAGGAGTGTCAACATGCTGGATATTAAAGAATTCGAGAAGAACCTTTGGAGTCTCATTTCTCTACTAAGAGACAGAACGGGCAGCGAGAGAGCAGTGAGGAGTGTATTTGGCTTCATTTGGCTGAAAATGCTGGCAAGAAAAACGCGGCTCAAAGATGGCCCGATTCCAGTAACCGCCAGTCCTTCGTCAAGAAGATACTGTCTGCTTCGAGAAGAAACAGAGTATCTTTCGGAAAAATACCCGCACATTCCTTTCAATGAGATTCTGGGTTCTGCAGAATCGATTTGCCAGAACGAAAGCATATTTGTAGATACTGCCCTGGAATATCTTGAGGGCGTTATTAACTCGGTCGAGAAGGCGGAAATTAGAAAGACAGCTTACTCCATATACGATCTCATGACGAAGACATTTGAAGAGACTAACAGACATGGGCTTGCCTTGCTGCCTCAATTGTTCATAGACATAATGGTTGGCGTTCTTGAATATGATCCGGAAATGGTCGTATACGATCCCGCTTTTGGCTACGGCAGACCCTTCAGATATCTTTCTGAAAGGTCTGGCAACAGGTCGGTGAGAATTGCCGGGCAGGAGATAGACGGGGAAATATGTGTCCTCACTAGAGTCATTATGGAAGTACTGGATGTTTGTTCAGAAGGTCTGGCTTGCGGAGACACTCTTGGAAGTCCTATACATACTAAAGGTTATTCAGTCAAACAGTTTGACAGGGTTGTTTGCGAGCCGCCAATAGGAATGAGGCTGGGAAGGGAAGACCTTGAAAGCGATAGTTATATGAGATTCATCTACGGTATCCCCAGGACAGGCGAATGGGCTTTCATTCAGCATGGAATCAGCTCATTGAAGAAGAACGGAAAACTTGTCGCCTCTATACAAAACGGCGCCCTCATAAGGGAACTCCCCGACGGAATAATCAGGCAGAACCTTCTCAAGCATGACCTCGTCGAAGCAGTCATCCAACTTCCATCGTTGCCGTCAAACCTATATGCTCCTACAAGCAGCATTCTGATAGTGAACAGGGACAAACCGGAGTCGCGAAAAGGATGCGTTCTCATGATCTCTATTTCGGATACGACTCTTGACAAAGAACTTCCTGGATCATCTCTGGTAGAACTCGCACTTGATAAATATGTCAAGTGGGAGGACATAGACGGATTATCGCGAATAGTGTCGTTCTCCGAGATGGAAACGCAGGGGTTTTCCCTCCTGCCATCAGCCTATATTATGCAGATACCCTCATCCAAAGAAGAAGCGAAACTTGTCAAAGCTATCTCAAAGCTTCCGGGCGTAAGAATAGGGGAAATCGCCGGGGTTTCCTCGGGCACTGATAAGAGGAGACTGAAGACCACAACTGATAAAGGAAGTGCCCTTAAGGTTCATCTGCTCAAGATTTCCGATATTGAGGGAAACGGGGAGTTGAATCTTGAAAAGGCGGAGACAATATTCATCGAAGATAGGGACGAGGTCGAAAGAATTCGGCTTTATCCGGGCGACATAGTTCTCTCGGCGAAAGGGACTGTAGATAAAGTGGCATTGGTCAGGGAGTATGGCGAAGGGATCATCGTGGCGATAGGGGCGAATCTAATCCGCATAAGAGTTGATCCGGGGAGATACCCAGCCCAGGCGCTTTATGAACTGCTAAAGAGCGACTACGGAAGGTCACTGCTAACCCAGATATCTACGGGAACGGTTGTAAGGGGTCTGAGCGTGCGAAATGTTGAGAACATCAAAATCCCGATAGTAGATGAAAAGAGGTTCCTGGAGTACAGAAAGGCCGCGGAAAAACTTAGAAAGAAGATCAGCGATCTCGAGGCAGAGATAGCTAAACTTATGGAAGCCGAAAGGGAACAGTTCAACAATCTGTTTATGCCTGAAAAAGAAGTGCATCAAAATTCATGAAAGATGGGGAGTAAATTTTCCGAACCGGTTCGACGCGATTTGCTGGGTGCATAATACAGACCATTACACTGTCCGCTGATTTCTTTTCGAATTTCTCATCTTCCTTAAGCAGAAGAAACCCGGCACGATTCGGGCATGACCACTCAATGGTTTCCGGAAACAATAGCTTTCTAACTAGAAGCAGACTTAGTTAAGAATACTGGAATCCACCCTTGTAAGCATCATCGGAAAAGACGACGAGACATGAACATGGATAGCGACTATCCCTGCATCTGGAATGTCAGCAGCCGTCTTAAAGCGGCAGAGAATAGAAGGAGATGATAACATGAGCTGGAACTGGCATGAAGAACTGAAAGAAATAGTTGGATCGGCGGTTGAGAGAAAGCTAAATCACCTTGCACTCGAAAGACAGTGGGAGAACTCGGCCAGCATTCATGGACTGGTCTATACAGAGTCTGTAACGCGTAGTGAGATACTTCTTTGCAGAAAGAAACTCGAAGAATTCAAGAAATCAGGGATGTCTTTCGAACAGGCTAAAGAGAAACTGGTCGCTGAATTCTCTGAAAAACTTCTGAAAGTTCTTCTGGAAATGAAGCGGATGGAAACAGAGAGATTACTCCCCTACACTATAGTCTCTATCTCGGACCTTACAGACGATCTTAGCACTGCTCATTATGTCTACCTCTCGAAAGAGACCTCCAACACAGAGCCTCTCACATCATCCACAAGGGACGAACTGAGAAAACTGGCAGTGAAGTTCCCTGAACTGTTCTCCATGGGACAAGACGTAGTGTTTCCCAGAGAATACGACATGACATTCATTGTAGGGTTCATTAACCACTTCTACGGAAGGGCAAGCTAAAAGTCAGAAAAATCGTGCATTTTTTCCCGACAGTAACTGAAACAGACTTCTTTGATCAATTTCATATCAATTTATGAGTTCAGCCTACTTTTGTCGCCTAATATCAGGGAGAAACACCAACCATACTACGGAATAAGTATTATAACTGCATTGGTATCTGGAGTTGTTCGAAAAACTGGTTGATCCTGTTTTCTTCGGAAGCTTCTGTGCAAAGCAGTACTGGAGAAACCATATCACTATGAAAAGATATCTGGTCAGAACACGTACGCGTTGTGCTTGGTATGCGTCTATAAATGCGGATTATATTGACTATTGCTCCTGCTGATTAACGCATTCTTGTTTATAGAAGCAGACGAATACACAAGACGTTCCATAGCCTCATACTAATTTGACGGCACGACCGGCCATGAAGGTTCTATGAGAATTCCTTCAACGTGATGGTTTTCATGCGGCGAGATAGAAGTCGGCGATGAAGGTGCTGGTAAAATAACCATACGTCGGAGGGAGAGTTCAGAATACGTTTTGTTGCAAAATCGACCAAAACTGGTCGGATAATCTGAAGAACATATATAGTGATCGTTCAAAAACCCCGGAAATTACCGGGGTTTTTTGATACGTAAAACATTGCATTTGGTTTTCTTTGTAACAATGAATATAATAGTGAACAGACGCTATCTGATCAGCTCTGCAACTCTGTGCTCAATCTTCTGGCAGTTACGTCCATTATTCATTATCGCAAGAAGCAGCCAAATAGACATATACTGTAAACAACACTCATGCGAAGAAAGAGCACAGAAGGCGGGAGCAGTTTTCTTAGGTTCAGGTACTCAGATAGTCATTCAAGAGGCTGATTGAGAAATTGTCAAGCGAAGATTAGTAATCCATTTCTCTGAAGTATCTCAGAGAAAAGTTTCGGATAAAACGGACGCAGAAAGCGAACCGTTAGGGTATAGAGAACAATACATTGGTACCGATTCATCACAATGAATCAACGGAGGATAAAATGACCAACTTCAACGAAATATCTAACTTCATCTGGAGTATAGCTGATCTAATAAGAGATGTCTTCAAGCGAGGGAAGTATCAGGATGTCATTCTTCCATTCACCACGCTTAAGCGCTTGGATTCTGTTCTTGAAGGCACAAAGAAAGATGTTCTCGAGACGTCAAAGAAGTTGAGCGAGAAGGGGATAGAAAATCGAGACCCCCAGCTGAGAAAGGCTTCGGGTTATGCTTTTTATAATACATCTCGTTACACATTTAGAACCCTTCTGGATGACGCTCAGAATCTGAGAGATAATCTGACTGCCTACATAAACTCCTTCAGCCCAAACGTTAGGGAAATAATGGAGAAATTCGACTTTTTCAGGACTATTGAAAAGCTCGATCAATCTAGTCTCTTGTATCTTGTCATGCAAAGATTCAACGACAGCCATCTAGATCTTCATCCCGACAAAGTTGACAATCTTACAATGGGCTATGTTTTTGAGGACCTAATTCGCAGATTCAATGAAGCGCTCAACGAAAACCCCGGGGAACATTTCACCCCTAGAGAAGTTATTAAAATCATGGTCAACCTCTCAGTAAACAACGACAAGGAGATCCGCGAGAAAAATCACGTTGTGAGAACGATATACGACCCTTGCTGTGGATCCGGTGGAATGCTCTCGATCGCCAAGGAAAGAATAATGGAAATAAATGCTGAAACGGAGGTCTATCTCTACGGTCAGGAGGTCAACCCTGAGACCTACGCGCTCTGTAAGTCAGATATGCTAATAAAGAGTGTTGATGGGAGAGACGCAGAAAACATAAGGGATGAATCGACACTTTCTAAGGACAAGTTCCCGAATGACAAGTTTGACATGATACTTGCCAATCCGCCTTATGGGAAAGACTGGAGTCAGGACGAAAAGACCGTAAGATCGGAAGCTTCAAAAGGTACGGCCGGTAGATTCTCGGCTGGACTTCCGAGAAAGAGCGACGGACAGCTCCTCTTTCTTCAGCACATGATCTCAAAGATGCGCCCCATTGGAGAAGGTGGAAGCCGCATAGCAATAATCATGAACGGTTCACCTCTTTTCACGGGCGACGCCGGAAGCGGAGAGAGCGAAATAAGGCGCTGGATAATAGAGAATGACTGGCTTGAAGCGATTATCGCGATGCCAGAACAGCTCTTCTATAACACAGGAATAGCTACATACATATGGCTTATTACCAATAAGAAAGAAGAGAGACGAAAAGGCAAAGTGCAGCTTATAGACGCTACCTCTCTCTGGTCTCCCATGAGAAAAAGTCTCGGCAGCAAACGTAGAGAGCTCGCGGAAGAACATATAAGCAAGATAACCGAGCTGTATAACGACTTCAAGAACGAGGAGCAATCGAAGATCTTCCCCAACGAATACTTCGGCTTCAGAAAGATAACGATTGAAAGACCTCTGAGACTTAACTTCCTTGTAAATGATGAGCGCATTTCTAGACTGGATGATCAGACGGCCTTTGTTAACCTTGCCAAGAGCAAAAAAAAGAAAAACGCCGAACAAATCTCTCTCGAAGAGGCTCAGGGAGAGGAACAGCAAAAAGAGATAAAGAAAGTCCTGAGAACACTTCCTCATCGTATTTATAGAAACAAGGCCGAATTCGAAACCGATCTTGACAAAGCATTCGAGAGCTCGACGGTGAAGCTCAACGCCCAGCTAAGAAAAGCGATACTTGACGCGCTCTCAGAGAGGGACGAAACGGCTGACATTTGTCTCGATTCAAAGGGTAAACCCGAACCGGACTCCGAGCTTAGAGATACAGAGACAGTCCCACTCGGAGAAGATATACAGAAATACTTTGAAAGAGAGGTAAAACCCTTCGTGCCCGACGCCTGGATAAACAAGAAGATAAAAGACCCTAAAGACGGCAAGACAGGAAAAGTGGGCTATGAAATAAACTTCAACAGATACTTCTACGAATACAAACCTCCCAGATCCCTTGAAGAGATACAGACCGACCTCAACAAAGTGGAAAGAGAGATTCTCGATCTTCTTAAGGATGTGATCGAATGAGTGAGGAGATCACAAAAGACTTCGAGAAAATCGTTCCGAAACGCTGGAAGAGATACCCTCGCTACAAAGACTCGGGAATCGAATGGATCGGGGAGATACCAGAAGAGTGGGATGTAGCAAAACTAAAGAGGGTGGTAAATCACGTTGGAAGGGGAATTAGTCCAAAGTATGCAGAGAAGAGTTCGATTGCGGTAATCAATCAAGCATGCATCTACTGGGAGGGGATAAGCGAAGATGATCTCAAGTACCATGAGGAAACCGATATCTCTGAGCTGAGAAAAGGGTTGCTCAAGAAAGGCGATTTACTACTCAACTCCACTGGGACGGGCACCCTTGGGCGTGCTTTGCTTTTCAATCTTGATAGAGTGTGCATTGCTGATAGCCATGTGACAATAGTACGCTGCAATCGCAAGTTAATGATCCCTTCTTTCTTAAGGCTCCTAGTCGAAACACCGCTTTATCAAAGCAAGATCCTAAATGAATTAGTCGCTGGTTCGACAAATCAAATCGAACTCTCTAGGGAAAAATTACGGAACCTAATTATTCCTTTGCCAGCAGATGAGGAACAACAATGGATAGTCAGAGGTATCACAGAAAAAACCGTGGAAATTGATGCCCTAATTTCCAAGAAACAGCTTCTGATAGAACTCTTGAAAGAAAAGCGCGCGGCGATAATATCGCGAGCAGTGACTAAAGGTCTCGATCCCAACGCTCCCATGAAAGACTCGGGAGTCGAATGGATCGGGGAGATACCGGAAGGGTGGGATGTAGCAAAACTAAAAAGGGTGGTAAATCACGTTGGAAGGGGAATTAGTCCAAAGTATGCAGAGAAGAGTTCGATTGCGGTAATCAATCAAGCATGCATCTACTGGGAGGGGATAAGCGAAGATGATCTCAAGTACCATGAGGAAACCGATATCTCTGAGCTGAGAAAAGGGTTGCTCAAGAAAGGCGATTTACTACTCAACTCCACTGGGACGGGCACCCTTGGGCGTGCTTTGCTTTTCAATCTTGATAGAGTGTGCATTGCTGATAGCCATGTGACAATAGTACGCTGCAATCGCAAGTTAATGATCCCTTCTTTCTTAAGGCTTGTAGTCGAAACATCGCTTTATCAAAGCAAGATCCTAAATGAATTAGTCGCTGGTTCGACAAATCAAATCGAACTCTCTAGGGAAAAATTACGGAACCTGATAGTCGTTTTGCCGCACATAGAGGAGCAAGAGAGGATCGTCGCCTATGCTACTGAGAGAAATCACAAACTCGACTCCTTCATCTCAAAGATCGAGAAAAGCATAGAGCTTCTGAAGGAATATCGCTCCGCTCTTATCACAGCGGCCGTTACGGGCAAGATAGACGTTCGGGAGGAGGTACCGTAGTGAGCAAGACTTACGACGAGAAGAGCTTCGAAGAGGCTATTGAAAACTCTTTGCTGAAGGAAGCTCCTGTCGAATCGCTATACGGTCAGAAGGCAAAGCAGACGGCTTTCGTCAGCGGAGGTTTCTCAAGCCGGAGACCGGATGAATATGAAAAGGAACTCTGCGTGATCCCCTCCGATCTTCTCCAATTCATTTATGCCACCCAGCCAAAAGAATGGGAGAAATACCACAAAGCGGCTGGTAACAAGGCCAAGGATAGCCTTCTCCAACGAATAAAGAAAGCCGTGGACGATCATGGGATACTCCATATCCTTCGAAAAGGAATCAAGTCTCTCGGCTCGCACTTCAAACTCGCTTTTTACAAGCCAGTAACCGGCATGAACGAGAGCCTTCAAGAGTTGTACAGAGCTAACATCTTCTCGGTAGTAAGACAGCTGAAATACAGCAGGAAAAATGAAAACAGTCTGGATATGGTGCTTTTTATCAACGGCCTTCCGGTGTTCACTGCCGAGTTGAAAAACCATCTTACCGGTCAGACTGTTGAAGATGCTATGCGTCAGTACAAAAAAGATCGTGATCCCGTCGAACCGCTGTTCAGATTTGGCAGATGCCTCGCCCATTTTGCCGTTGATCCCGAACTGGTTTACATGACGACTGAGTTGAAGAAGGACGCGACGCGTTTTCTTCCTTTCAACAGGGGTGATGGTACCGGTGCTGGAAATCCCCCTTCTGGCTACAACAAATATGCCACTTCTTATCTCTGGGAAGAGGTCTGGTCGAGAGACGGGATACTCGACCTCATACAGAACTTCATTCAAGTAATAGATATTCTAGACGAAGATGGTAGGCCGACCGGAAAGAAGGCAATGATCTTCCCCAGATACCATCAGCTAGATGCAGTTCACCGCTTAATAGAGGACTCGAAAACCAGCGGAACGGGACACAGCTACCTGGTGCAACACAGTGCCGGTAGCGGGAAAAGCTTCACGATAGCCTGGCTAGCCTACCATCTCTCAAATCTACACGTTGATGATAGAAGACTCTTTGATTCTGTGATAGTGGTAACCGACAGGAGAGTCTTAGATAGACAGCTTCAGAACACTATTTGGCAGTTCGAAGATGTGAAGGGAAAGCTTGAGAATATCGACAAGACCTCTCGTCAGTTACGAGAGGCGCTCGAAAATGGAAGAGACATAATTGTCACGACCCTTCAGAAGTTCCCTGTCATTGTGGATCAGATAGGGGAACTGAAGAGCGATAGATTCGCAGTCATAATAGACGAAGCTCACTCCTCCCAGAGTGGCGAGACTGTCAGGGACATGAACGAGGTTCTCGCGGTGGAGACTCTTGAGGAAGCAGAGATTAGAGACGGAGTTGAATCAGAAGATCTCGAAGACAAGATAACGGATGAGATGAAGAAGAGAGGAAGACTGCCTAATGTGAGCTATTTCGCATTCACGGCAACTCCAAAGAACAAAACACTGGAAACCTTCGGGGTCAAAAGAGCCGACGGCAAATTCGAACCTTTCAGTCTGTATTCCATGAGACAGGCGATAGAGGAAGGCTTTATAATGGATGTTCTAGAAAACTATACGACCTTCAAGACTTATTTCAGACTGCTCAAGAAGATCGAAGAGGATCCGCAGTTCGAAAAGGCCAAAGCCTCTTATCTTCTCCAGAAGTTCGTCAGAGAAAGTGAATATACGATCTCGAAGAAAATTGAGATAATCATTGAACACTTCAGGCAGTTCACGATGGACAGAATTAAAGGTCGAGCTAAGGCCATGATCGTTACGAGCTCAAGGCTCCACGCCGTAAGATATCGTCAGGCATTCGATAGATACGTAAAGGAGAAGGGCTACGACACGATAAAGGCTCTCGTCGCATTTTCGGGAACTGTTCGTGACGGCGGTATAGACTACACCGAAGCGAATATGAACGGCTTCTCTGAATCACAAACGGCTGGAGAGTTCAACAGCGACAAGTATCGATTTCTGATTGTTGCAAATAAGTTCCTGACTGGCTTTGACCAACCGCTTCTGCATACAATGTATGTCGATAAGAGACTTAACGGGGTACATGCGGTTCAAACACTAAGCCGGCTAAACAGAATTCACCCGGATAAGAAAGATACTATGATCCTTGATTTCGTGAACGAAGTCGAAGAAATCGAAAAGTCTTTCCAGCCATACTATGAAAAGACACTGCTCACTGAAGGAACAGATCCAGACACTTTGTACGATCTGGAGACAGTTTTAGAGCAATTTCAGCTATACAGTCAAGATGACGTGGACAGATTTGCCGAAGTCTATTTTTCTGGGAATTCAAAACATTCTGATTACTATAATTGCCTCAAGCCTGTAATATCGCGTTTTGAAGAGGTTGAGGAAGATGTCAAGCTTGACTTTCGTAAGACACTTACTCGATTCGTTCATCTTTACTCTTTCCTTTCCAGAATTATCACTTTCTCCGATCCGGGACTGGAGAAGCTGTATCACTTCGCGAGATTCCTACTAAGAAGACTTCCAATTCCCAGAGGGCAGCTCCCCCTGGAAGTGCTTGAGGATATAGATATGGAGTCTCTGCGAATTCAGAAGACCTCAAAAGGTAAAATCCAATTGGAAAGAGGTCCGGGTGAGTTGAAGCCTACAAATGGTAGTGCTGAAACAGGGACATTTGTCAACGAACAGGAACTGCTATCCAAGATCATAGAAGACTTGAACGAAAGATTCGGCACCGATTTCACCGAAGAAGACAAAGTGTTCCTCAGTCAGCTTCAAGAAAGACTGGAGAAGAACGAAGCACTCAGAAACAGCGTGCAGGTAAACCCCCCTTCCAGTGCCAGACTTACATTCGACAACATCGCCAACGACATAATCCAGGACATGATCGACTCGAATATCAAATTCTACAAGAAGATAAACGACGACCAAGACTTCGCCAGCACGCTCCTCGATTTCCTGTTTGACAGATACTTGAAGTCAAAAAAGGAGACTGTGAGTGATCCAACCAGTGAAAAACAGGATCACTAATCAGCTCAGGGGGTAATTTATGTTCAGAAAGAGAAAGGCATCTGAAGATGCCTCAGGGATTTTGGAACCAACGGACATTGTCGTTCCAGTCTATCTTGATGCAGAAATCATGCTTGACATCCTTGCAACTCTTGATAATGGATTATCTCTCAGTGAAAAAATCAAGATCACAAGTGGAGAGCTTTCTGAAAGGGAAGGCAGTGTCGGGATTTCGCTATCTAAAGTATTGCCATTTGTAGATATCTCTGCCAGCGGAGGCTTGTCAAAAAGCAAATCCTTAAGCTCTGAAAGCCAGTCTGAAAGAGTTCAAACGCCTGGCTCACTGTTCAACAAAGTGAGAACGAAGCTAATTGAAAGTCAGATACTAAGAAGAATTGAAACTATTAAGGACTGGGACGCTCTTACAGAAGGTAGCTTTGTGGAGATCGTCGGAGGCTTCTTACCAAACCCGATTTCCTCTTCTATAGAGAGATTTTTGAATGTAATAGAAGTATTTGCGCCATTGATCAAACCAAATATGAGTGAGAAACAGGTCCCCATCAAGCAAATAACGGACATTTTGAACTCATTTGTCGGTGACATTGACAAATCAGAATCAAGGTTTTATCTCATAGACTTCAAGAATCTAGAAGGTCATAAAGCAATATCCCTCCTGTCCAAAGATCTTCTGAGAAGCGGTTCAAGGGAGATTGTTCAGAAAGGGAACTACAGACTACTAGGTAAAGTTGTGAAGAAGATTGATGAAGGGCATATCAAAACATTGGAATCTTCAACGTTTTTTGGCTTGCTTGACGAGCAAATGATTCAAGGATTTCTGCGATCCTTTGAGGGGTTAGCAAAGAATGGGTTTAGAATTCCTAGCTTGAAAGATGAAATTGACGCACCACTTGTCGTAGTTCTACCAATTGCGGTTTACATTTGAGAAAGGGAATTATCATACTAAGGTTGCGAGTTTTCTTGAGCGAGCACCAATTTGAAGATCAAAATAGAGCATGAGATGGTTAGTACTCAGCAATAGCCAAAGCGGCAGGAAAGGTGTTTAGGGAGTCAGAAAATCCCCTTATGGAGCAAACCAATAGCTGAAACACGAGAGCTAGGTCGCTTTTGAAGGAGTCAGGAGAATGAACCAAGCATATGAGTTTTTTGAAGCGCTAGCTTCAGGAAATCTGACAAGAATCTTATTCATCTTGTTTGTTCAGATTCTAGCCATTATCATTATTGGATCACATCATGAGGAATGGCGGTGGTTGATCAACCGGAGAGTTCTTTTCAAAATCATATTATCTCTGTTCATCTCCGTGGTGACAACGCTGTTATTCAAGAGAAGCCTTGTATTAAGTCTTTTAGGATATTCATCTGCTGCTGTAATTGCAGTTATTGGCTTAATATTCAGTGAAAACGTGATTTTTCCAGAAAATCTTTTTCTAAAGCTGATTAGACGGAAATATGAAGCTCTGGATTTTAACGAGGGTCAAAGCTTACCTGACAAAAAGATCTTGTTTGGCTTATCTGTACCTTTCAAAATTGAGTATCTCCATATTCTTGCAAGCTATTTGCTGGACAATGATGATCTACACGGTGCCTATAGAGTCTATAAGAGAATCGAAAGCTTTTCTCTTTTCGATTCGGAAAAGGCCAGGCTCAACATTATCAAAGCACAGCTGTTCTGCTTAGCTGGAAATATCAAGGGAGCCGAGTTGATTCTTTCAAAAATGGATATCTCTCATTACCCAGAACTCAAGACATCATTCCTTATTTCTTCTTCTCTGCTAGCTGAAAGCAAAGGAAACCTAGAAGAAGCGTCTGATCTGCTGAGCGAGGCATTAAAAGAAAGCGAAGATAAGGCAGACACCGTAGTTATCAATAACTTGGGAAGGTTGAAGTATATGAGAGGGAATGATCTCGAAGCCATGAGGTACTATGAGAAAGCGCTTTTTTCAGCTGGGGATAAGGTTAAGAAAAGGAGCAAGAGCATTGCGTTTCAAAACCTCATAGACCTTTACGTCAGAAACGGTGAACTTGAGAAAGCTTCAAGGACGTTTGAAGAGTTCAAAACTGAATTTTCAAACGGAGGCATTTATGACAAAGTAAGATTCTTCAGCTACCAAATGGTCTATGGAAGACAAATAAGAAACAGAAGCCTGATTCTTGATTCAATTGCGGCGATCCTAATAGATGTTATTCCAAGTCTTCCGAAAAAGAATCAACTGATTATGCTTGTTTCAACACTAAAAGCTGTGTACGATCTGAGCCCAATCACGCCAATGCTGACAATCAATTCGTTAACGGTAACTATGCCAGACGTTCATGATAACTTGACTCAACTATTGACACTTTTGTATGCAGTTAGGCAGAAATGGGAAGAAATTAGTATGTTGCCATTTGAAAACCTATTCGAGTTGAACAAAGAACTATTCTACATACTTACCCGATTAGCAGATTCAAATCTCATTGAGCCTTTCAGACAAATATACGGTGAGCTGTGCTCGTTTTTTCGCGACTCTATTGATTCTATAGATCAGAAAATCCTAAATCTTGACGATCCTTTCGTCTATGAGAGATGGAAGTGGGAAAACAACAGATTGTTTGCCATACGATTTTTTCAGAAGGAGATGAATCAGGCTGAATGGCCCCGATATTTGACGAAAGTCGTTGATCGTATGGAAGACCTAATACAAGAACTTGACGATAACGATGCAGTTCTCTTATCTATAGAGGCTAAGCTGAATCTTGTTGATGAGGTATTAGCTACAATCGATCATCAAAGAGGGAGTTCCATTCAGAATAAGCTCATTGAGAAATCCAGAAAGAATCTCGCTGAAGCGGATAATCAAATTACAGCCATAGGTAATCATGTTTCGTTCTGTAGCTTCTATATCCGGATAGCCTTCTATGCAATGACGCTGGGTGAGTGTAGTTT
>NPID01001801.1_pt1 | contig 21569 bp, 25 predicted proteins | sample 8637491 | NCBI WGS metagenome assembly NPID01 (sample SAMN07420843, study PRJNA396082) | bioreactor metagenome | isolation source: sample BA6 brine-fed electro-methanogenic bioreactor BA | place: Japan: Kochi | collected 2016-06-14 | reverse complement strand
TCCCGAACCAGGCGCGCTAACCGGGCTGCGCTACGCCCCGACCGACCAAAGGAGATGGAATCTACACCATTTCTCCGAATGCCGCAAGATTTTCTACAGCAGGAATCCCAGACCGGACAGAACTCCTTCGGTGATAAGGGTTATGATCGCTCCGGCCGTGAGGACCCCGAGGAAGATGGATGGCAGGGCCAGTTTGAAAGGGATTCCGAAAACGAAGGCCGCAACGCTGCCGGTCCACGCCCCGGTGACGGGAAGGGGAATGGCTACGAAGGCGGCGAGCCCCAGGGCTTCGTATCTCTCTATGTGTCTGCTGACCTTTTTCCTGCTTCTCTCGAAGAGCCATGTGAAGAACCTGTCGAAGAGCTTCCATCTTGAGAGCCAGCGGCTTGCAGGCCCCAGGAGCATCAGTATGAAAGGCACCGGCAGCATGTTCCCGAACACCGCGAGCAGGTAGGTCTTCCACCAGGGCCAGCACCACTCCGCCGCCATAACGGTTCCCGCAACGGGTATCGAAGCCCTGAGCTCCGTAAGGGGCAGGGCGGAAAGAAGCATCATCACCAGCTCCCCTGGAGCGTTCCTCATCATCCCTATTATCTCCAGGGCTATCCTTTCACCCATCCCATCCCTCTTTTCCTATCAGCGGAACGAAGGAGCACTGGAAGGAAAATACTTCCAGAAGCCCATCTCCTTCTTTTCTCCAAACCGTGAACACCTGGTCGTCAGGGGGACCCACCGGTACCCCTGCGAGCCCGCCGGGGGCCAGCTGGTCCTTCAGAGATTCAGGGAATGACGGTGCTCCGGCACTGTAGAGGATGCCGTCGAAGGGGGCGTGCCCGGGCCATCCGGCGCTTCCGTCACCGTACTTCACCATCACATTCCTTGCTCCGGTCTTCCCGATGTTTGCCCTTGAAGGCTCAACCAGACCCAGCACCCTTTCCACGCAGAAAACCTTGTTGAAAAGTCTGGAAGCCACCGCGGCCAGGTACCCGCTTCCGCTGCCCACTTCGAGGAGCCTGCCGCCGTAAACCGGCTCCATGGAGTTCAGCATACGCAGCACCGTTGCGGGTTTGCTGATGGTCTGGCCGTGTCCGATGGGAAGGCTCCGCTCGGAGTACGCAAATCTTCTCCAGCCGGGATCCACGAAGATCTCCCTGGGAACCGACGACATTGCCTCCAGGACCCTGGCGTTCTGCCCCGGGAACAAAAGCGCAAGTTTTTCGGTCATTGCATGGGCCCTCTGTGTCAACTCATCTCCGGTTTTTCCCTGAATATGCGGAAGAGGAACCCGGAGGTTCCTCTTCATGCTGCTCCTTGGTCGGGGCGACTGGATTCGAACCAGCGACCACTTGAACCCCATTCAAGTGCGCTACCGGACTGCGCCACGCCCCGTCAGGAAGCACAATTCTATGCAACGCCGATTCAGTCGTCAAGTTTGGTGCGGGGATCCCGGGACAGATCGCGTATCATGGCTTCAAGTTCGGAGCAGACCTGTTCGATTATCCGTTCCTGGGCGCTGTCTCCCACAAGGTCGAAGGAAAGCTGTCCGTTGCCCTTCCTCATGTTGTCCAGCTGCTTCCTTGCTCCCTCGATGGAAAAGCCCTCCCGGTTCACCAGCCTGTCTATCATCTTGATGAGTTCTATGTCACCAGGCCTGTAGCACCTGTTCCCGGCGTGGTTCTTGTGGGGCTTGAGGGCGGGGAAGGCGGTTTCCCAGTAGTGGAGAGTATGGGGTTTGATCCCCAGTTTCTCGCTCACCTCTCCTATGGAGTAATAGAGCCGGCCGGAATCGCTCAACCCTTCATCCCCATCAGTTTTTTCCACCATGGGAGCTTTGCCCTCCTCATCCTGTGTATTTCAGCGATGCCCTTTATGGCCGGCTCATAGTCTTCCTGCCAGGAAAGAGCATCTCCGTATGCCTTCTCGGCACGGTCCATCTGGCCGGCCTTCAAGTACATCCGCCCCATGAGGTAGTGATTCTCAGGGTTGAAGTACTCCACATCCACCGCCGCCTTCAGCTCCTCCACGGCCTCCCGAAGCCTCCCCCTGCCCTCGGCGGCCCTGGAGAGAAGCCTTCTCAACTCCGCGTCCCTGGGGTATGAGAAAACGGCCTGTCGAAGAAGCGAATCGGCCCTCCAGAAATCACCCTTGCTGATGAGCTTCCTGGCGGCAGACATGGTCCTCTCCAGTTTCTTCCTGCTCATTGCCCCTGGTGCAGCCGGCTCCTCGGTTCGCTTCACGGGAGCCGACTTCACCACAGGTGCCTCGTAGGATGTGCCGGAGGAGGAGGTCTGCCCTTCGTCGGAGGATATCACCTCCTCCTGATAGATGTATCCGGCTGAGGCCAGCTGCTGATCGTAGGCTTCTTTCTTATCGGGGTTGCTGAGCACCGAATATGCCTCGTTGATCAGGGCGAATCGCTCCTGGACGTCGGGGGTGTCCCCCGCCACGTCGGGGTGGTGCTTAAGCGCTGCCCTGGCGTAGGCCATCTCTATGTCCTCGAGCGTGGCGTTCCTTCTGATGTCCAGCACCAGATAGTAGTTGACAAGCTCCCTGGATTCGGTGCTCATTCCGCCCTCTGCCCTACCTCAGAACGGTGAATCTCTCGGTGGCCGAATGGTTTCCGTTCTCGGCCCTGAGGAAGTAGACCCCGTTCACCAGGTGATCCGGCACCGCCCAGTAACCATCGGAAGGAGCCGCCACTGTACGGCCGGCCACGTCGAGTATGGTCACCGAAGCGCTCGGGGAACCGGCAACCGTATAAGAGAGGGCCGAGGTCACTGGATTCGAACCGATGGAGACCGAAAGACCCTCACCCTGGATCCCTGCTGATGTTTCGGCGCTTACTCCGGTCATTGAAAGGAGGTTCATGCAGAGAAGTTTATTCATGTAGCGGCATTCCAGGTTGTTGGTCTCAAGCAGTGACTGGTTGTTCTGGCAGCCCCAGAAGCCGTTGTCGGCCACTTCCGGGGTGAAGAAGATCTTGGTGTGTTCCCCATATGCCCAGTCTATCGCATCTCCATTGGCCGGGTAACCCAGTACGTCTCCGCACCTTCCATAGTCATAGTCGTTCTGTTCGGTCATCTGAGCAGCCCAGCTCTGGAATGTCTCCTCATCGGGGGTAGGACTGTTGTTATATGCATAAGGATAGAGAAGGTAACCTCCGTACGTGTGATACATCATCCCGCCAACTGGATCGATGGTATCAAAAAAGGCCGTGAAGAGGTATGTTTCCGGTTCACTCTGAGGAGCAGAGCCCCTGTAGGTCTCATCATAGGGGTCTGGACTCGAACCGTAGTCATCGTATCCCCAGCCTATGCTGTAGTTTCTGTTCAGATCAATGCCGCTTGAGGGAACGGGAACGGAGTAGTTCATGTTTTTCCGGTGCATTCCGCCCCCGGGAGCGTTCTCGATGTATCCATCGGGGTTCATCATGGGAATGAAGTATACCTGGGCGTTGTCAAGGATGAAGGTTGCCATGGTATCACTGCCGTACTCGGTGGTGAGCCACTGGGCAAAGTCGATCACCGCGGAGTTGCCCCCGGGCTCCCTGGCGTGCATCAGGGAAGTAAAGAGGATGGCGGGTGCGCCGGGGCCGGCGTTGGTTATCCTCACATAGTAGAGATCCCGCCCTTCATAGGAAGTTCCGTAGGAAGCGGGGGTGTCCACCATGTCAGAGTTTTCGGCGAGGGTGGCCCAGAAGGCGTTGTTCTCGTTGGGGCCGTGGTAATAGCCGTACTCGTCGCGGTCGTCCCTTGGAAGCAGCTGGGACCACTCGATGGGCAGTAACCTGGCTTCGGGATACCTCTGGAGGGTTCCCTCGAGGAAACGCTCCTGAACCATTACATCCACGAAGCCCTGGGAACGGCTTCCGGAAGTAATGTCGTATCCCATGGACTGGATCTCAAGGAAATCTGAGTCGGTGGCCATGGGTATTCGAACCAGCCTGCCGCCCAGGGCGGTGGCTGCAATGGTCAGAAGGACCGACAGGATAAGGATCTTTCGCATCTGCTTCTCCTCTATTCATAGTTGACATCGGTGCGGGAATATCTTACATTTGCCCGTCAATAGGGAAAAACCCAGACGGGATCAAAAAGTTCGGCATACGCCGTATATTCTGTGAAAGGAGACGGCTCTTGGCAAGGAGCAAGCAGTCACTCAAGCGTCTTCGGACCGACGAGGTGAAGAAAGAGAGAAACCACCGGAAGCTCAGAAGGCTTCGCACTGCCCTGAAAAAGGTCAAGGCCGCCGAGACCCCCGAAGAGCGTGAAGCAGCGGTGAAGACCGCCCAGAGCCTCCTGGACAGGGCCGGCAGAACCAGGCTCATCCATCCCAACAAGGCCAACAGGCTTAAGAGCAGGGCTCTCTAGTTTCCACATAGATCAAAGCCCCCCTGCCGCAGGGGGGCTTTTTTCGTTCCCTCGATCCGATGTCAGTCCGAGAGCGAGAAGACGTACCTCAGAGTTGTCCAGACACCAACAGGAGCGTTGTTGTTCCTGGCAGGGCTCCAGCGGGTGTTCTGCGCAGCGGCCATGGCCGCCTCGTCCAGCGAGTTCACCCCGCTGCCCTGCATCAGCTCCACTTCACGGACCACGCCGGAACCGTCAACGTAGATCCAGAGAGTGACCACTCCCTCGACCCCGGCCATCCTGGCCATTTCAGGATAGGCGGGGGGAGGCATGTAGGTGCACACTGGGAACACCTCCACCGGGGTGAACACCGGAGGACCGATCTCAGCAGGGTCCACTTCGCCGCCTGTGATACCGGTTTCCACCGTTCCCACGGTGGAGAGACCGACAGTGTCAGGCCCCAGGGCGATCACAACATCGGGGATCTCCTCCACTATCCGCTCCACCTGCTCCTCGATGGCCGCCTGTTCTTCCACAACCTCATCCTGCTGCTCCTCGACCGAGGAATCATAGGGAAGGAAGGCGTCAACAGCCTCCAGGGTGTTGTCGAAGGTACGGCTCGAAAGCCGGCCAAGGTCGGAGGGGGGAACGAACTGGAAGAGAAGGTTGAGAACGAGAAGACCCGCAAGGAGCCCTATCTCCATTCCCATGTCGCTTCTTCTGGTCATTTCGCACCTCCTTTCTGACTGTGATACACAGAAGGAGGGGCGGGTATTCCAGAGCTAGATCTCCGGGGCAACCTCGCTTATCCCGCCGGGGAGGTCCCGGACCGCGTAGCCGGCCTCAGCCAGTTCGTCGCGCATCCTGTCGGCCTCTTCGAAAAGCCTGTTCTTCCTCAGGTATCCCCTGACCTCGCCCAGAATCCTGCAGAGGTCCTCGGAGGATCCGCCCGCTTCCTGCTCAAGGCGGATTCCCAGTATCCCTGTAACCAGACGGTCCATGAAGGAGGCCAGGAGGTACCTGTCACCCTCCGGGACATTGCCCCCCTCCAGGATGATGTTCCCGGCCCTTACGAAGTCGAACACCGCGGCCAGGGCCCCGGGGGTGTTCAGGTCGTCGTCCATAGCGGCAAGAAAGGCGTTCTCGGTATCCCTGACCAGGACCTCTGTGCCGGGGGTTGGTTCCCCGGAGGCCGGACTGCCCAGCCGTGACCGGAATGACACCAGGCGTTCCAGGGCGCTTTTCGCTCCGGAAAGACCCTCGCTGGAGAAATCCAGGGGGCTTCGGTAGTGGCTCCTGAGTATGTAGAGCCTGACCACCATGGGGTCCCAGTCCTGGAAAAGATCCCTCAAAAGGGTGAAATTGCCCAGGCTCTTGCCCATCTTCTGCCCGTTCACGGTAACCATGTTGTTGTGGAACCAGTACCTCACGAAAGGCTTTCCGGTCACCGATTCGGACTGCGCGATCTCGCACTCGTGGTGGGGAAAGGAGTTCTCCAGCCCTCCGCCGTGGATGTCCACGGTGTCGCCCAGATACCTCATGGACATGGCGGAGCACTCAAGGTGCCAGCCGGGGTATCCCCAGCTCCATGGGCTGTTCCATTTCAGGATGTGGTCGCCGTCGGCCTCTTTCCAGAGGGCGAAATCCCTGGGATCCCTCTTCCCCTCCGCAGCGGCGACCCTGGTCCCGGATCTCTGGTCCTCGCCGGTCCTGCCGGAGAGCTTTCCGTTGCCGGGGAAGGATGAAACGTCGAAGTAGACATCGCCTCCGGAAACATAGGCGTTGCCCTTATCCAGCAGGGCCTTAACCATTTCGATCTGCTCGGGTATGTGACCGCTGGCCCTGGGCGAGATGTCCGGGCGAAGCACGTTCAGGGCGTCCATGTCGCGGAAGTAGCTTGCGGTGTACTTCTCGGCGATCTCCATGGGCTCCAGCTTCTCCAGGACGGCCTGCTTCTGCAGCTTGTCCTCCCCGGAGTCGCCGTCGTCGGTAAGGTGCCCCACATCGGTGATGTTCTGCACGTATCTCACCTTGTAGCCCAGGTGCCTGAGATACCTGAGAAGCACATCGGAGCAGACATAGCTCTTTCCATGGCCCAGATGGCTGTGGCCGTATACTGTGGGCCCGCAGACGTACATTCCCACGAAGGGGGGATCGACGGGCTCGAACTCATCCTTCTTCCTTGTGCCGGTATTGTAAAGGGTGAACACTAGAGGACCTCCTTCAGGTAGTCGATCCGCATGGATGCCCTTACCTTCTCCATGGTCTCCCCGCCGGCTTCGACTGCCCTTCGGGTTCCCTGCCTGAGTATCTCGTCTATGACCCCTGGCTTCTCGAATTCCTTCCTTCGCTCCCTGACGGGTTCCAGCAGTGCCTCCAGCTTGTTCGCCAGGTTCTTCTTGCAGGCAACGCATCCCACCTCACCGGCTCTGCAGGCAGACTCTATGCCCGGGACCTCTTCTGCGTTGAAAGCCTTGTGGTAGGCAAAGATGGTGCAGATATCAGGGTGTCCCGGATCGGTCTTCCTTATCCTGGCCGGATCGGTGACTGCGCTCATTACCTTCTTCCGGATCTCTTCGGGGTCGTCCTTGAGGTAAATGGCGTTCCCCAGGGATTTGCTCATCTTGGCGTTCCCGTCGAGACCCACCAGCCTGGAAACCTCGCTCACCATTGCCTCGGGTTCCGGGAAGACCTCTCCGTATAGTTCGTTGAACCTCCTGGCCACGAACCTGGTGACCTCCACATGGGGAAGCTGGTCCTCTCCCACCGGGACCAGGTCGGCCCTGCAGAAGAGTATGTCCGCCGCCTGGCTGACAGGGTAGCCCAGGAAACCGTATGTCATGTCGGTGAAGCCGTACTGCTTCGCCTCGGTCTTGATGGTAGGGTTGTGCCTTAGTCTGCTCACGGTGGTGAACAGCCCGAAGAGCACGGTAAGTTCAGCAATCTGAGGGACCATGCTCTGAACGAAAATACTGACCTTCTCAGGATCCAGCCCCGCCGCCAGGTTATCGATGGCCACCTCCCTGACATTAGCGCCCAGGAGCTCCGGCTGCTCCCAGTGCGTGGTCAGGGCCTGAACGTCGGCTACTATGATGAAGGTGTCGTAGCTGTCCTGCAGCTTTACCCGGTTCCTGAGAGAACCCACGTAATGTCCAAGGTGCAGGGGGCCGGTGGGCCGGTCTCCGGTGAGTATTCTTTTCATGGGTGGTTATCCTTACAGGTTGATCTTAACCGGCGAGTCCGACTCCCTGAAGTTCCTCAGATCTATCTCCCCGGTGTGTCTGTCGATGATTCCAAGAATGTTCTCAACGATCTTTCCCACGGCGGGACAGACCGCCGGGTATTCCTCCATGTATCTCAGGGTGAGGGGCATGTACTTCAGGTACCTGTCGTTGCCGCAGGCGCGGTACTGATAAGCAAAGGTTCCCAGTGCCTTCAGATTCCTCTGAAGGGCGGCGAAGACGAACTCGAACATGTTCGCCCCGTTTATTCCCAGTATGAACGCCTGGGCCATGCCCCTCCAGTGATCGCCGCAGTCCCTGTAGCTGTCGCGGAGTATGCTTGCAAGGTCGTAGCAGGGGGGGCCCTGTCTGGCGTCCTGCCAGTCAACCATGCAGACGCGGTCGCCGCTTATCATAAGGTTTGCCGAATGGAAATCCCTGTGGGTGAATACACTTCCGGTGGAACCCATGGCCTTCTCGCAGAGGATCCTCATGAGCCTCTGGGTCTCCATGAGTTCCTCCACCGGAACTCGAAGCAGCCTGAAGAAAAGGTGCTCCAGGGTGTGCTCCAGCTCAGCCATGAAGAAACTGGTGGTAAAATACCTTCTACCGGCGATGGATCCGCTTGCCTTCGCGGGGGTTATCTCCCGGTGGAACCTGCGGAGCAGGCTCAGTGCCTGCTGAAGGTATGCCGTGTAATCCTTTTCGCTCTTAACGTCGCAGAGCCTGGTATCGCCCAGATCTTCCTGTATGACGTAGCCCCTGGACTCGTCGCTGAGCACCACCCCGGGCACGGGAAAATCCATTCCGCGGAGCAGGTTGTGTATGTCGAGCCAGGGCCAGAGGGGGGTGCGCGAACTGTCCATGACTATGAAGGTCACCCCTCCGGAGGTTATTCGATAGAACTCCCTGTGGGATGCGTCGCCTGCAATGGGAGCAACGCTCTCGAGCTCTCCGAAGCTGCTTCTGACCCAGCGGGCCAGGTCCTCCATCCTGTCAGTCAACGAGATCTCCTTCGAAATACCAGGGCAGTACCCTGTTGACGACCCTCTGTCCGGGAAGGACCTTCGCACCCTCCAGGAGCACGGAGTCCCTTATCACGGAACCATCATGAATAATACAATACGGACCCACTCTGTAAAACCCCTTCAGTTCCCCGCCGGGACGAACCTCGGCCAGGGGGTCCACGAAACTGCCCATTGCCAGGGTGTTCCGCCTGAAAAGCTCCGTTTCCCCCATATCCATCCATGGACGGGCGGTGCGGTACTCTCCCATGGGACGGCCCCTCTCTTCCATCACCCGGCGAAGCTGGGAGAAGAGCCCCCCTGCTGCCTGGGTCTCAGCCGCAGCCGAGGCAACCTCGCCGGAGATGAAGCTGACCCCGGCGTAGTGGACGGGTTCGCCCCTTATGAGAAGAGGACGGTAGCCTTCCCCCGGGGGCATGGAACAGGTGAGCGCCGTCCAGCTCCTTCCGCTTTCAAGGTGCTCGGTGAGCATTTCTTCAAGGGGCAGGTCCATAACGAAGTCGGTATTGCACACCGCCCAGGTTCCCTGGAAAAGACCGGCTCCAGACGCCAGGGTGGCCGTTACACCCAGGGGCCTCTCCTCGAAGAGAAGCTCCACCTTCCCGCTCCAGCCGGTGGAGACTTCCTCCAATATCAGCTCAGGGCACCTTGATGCGTTGAATGCCATCATTTCAGGCTTCAGCGGAGCGAACTGCCTTACCAGCGCTCCCAGGACGGTGGTATCCAGCCAGGGGAGCAGGCATTTCGGTCTGGGAATCGAAAGGGGTTCCGCCCTCGTGCCGTAACCGGCGGTCAGGAACAGAACCCCCTGAAGCGATGATCCCGGCTTTTCAGCCGTATATCTCTTTTCTGTTGCAGTCACAGACCTTGACCCGTCTTCTCTGGGGCCTCCAGGTGTCCTTCGACCCGGAGAGCGAGGCTATGTAGACAATGGGCGTCTTCTCCTTGCCGCAAACCGGGCACATCTCTTTATGCACCGTACGGGTTTCGTGGGCAAGCTTCGCTGCAAAGGTTCTTTCTTTCTTCGGCATTATCTATCCCTTCCCGCCATGGCCGGAACCCTTCCGGCAAGCTCCATGACCCTGTCAAGCAGCTCTCCCCTGGGTACTCCCGCCAGGGCGGCTTCCAATATCATCAGTATTCCCCTGCGGACCTGGGCATAAGATTCCCGGCCCGAAGAGGCCCACCACAGAGGGCACGAGTATAACATTTTGTCCGCCAGGGCGGCAACCCCTTCGTGCCGTTCCTCCAGGGAGGCGTCCAGCACGAAACTGAGAAGCTCCCAGTACCTCCGGTGGTTCCGATTCTTCGAGTGGCTCCACAGCGGATAAGGCTCTCCCGCCGCAACATCCTGCGGTGTGGTGGACCAGCTTCCCGCAGGAAGCCTGGACTCCTCCAGCGGGAATGTCCGCAGCATTTCGTCCATGGTGGAGACCTTTATCCCATGGGTGGATGCCAGGGTTTTCAGAAAAGGCTCCAGGAAGCCATTAACTCCGCCCTTCCAGTGATGTCCGAAGGTCTCACCGTCCATGGCTATGACGAGGCAGGCGTCCTCGGTCCCCGTCCATTCTTCCATGGATCGCTTCAGTTCCAGGGCCGTTGCCGCGCCGTCCTTGCCGTGAAAGGATATCCTGTTCGACCAGAAATTGCTTCTGAGGAAGACCGGAACGCCCCCTGATGTGAGTATCCTGTTCCAGGGTGCCTTCCCGCCGGAGGAGACCCAGGGAACGTCGTCGGTTACGGTCCAGCTGCAGCCCTGCTCCCCGATGAGCTTCGCAGTTGCCGCATCCAGGGCCATCTCAGGGGGAAAGAGTCCGGAAGGACTGTAGGCATCGCCTATCAGCCTTCTGTTGCCCTCGAGGTTGAGCCGTATCTGTCTGGCGGTCTCCTCCCCGGGTATCAGGGGCAGTATGGGATGGTACGCTCCGCTGCCTGTGAAGGAGCATCGGTGGAGCCTGGACAATCCCTTAAGTGTGGCCGGTGCCAGCTCCGCCAGCTGCTCGGTAAGGGAGTAGTTGATGTTCAGGGTAACCCCTTCTCCCCACTCCTCAAGCAGGGAGAAAACCGGTCGGTAGCATTCCCCGTCGATCCTGCGGACTATCTCAGGATCCTGGGTGGGAGGCTGGTAGAAGTGCAGCAGAAGGCCTATGTGTTTCATCTTCCTTACCCTTCCAGGATCATCTCTATCTGCTCCCCTGCCTTCAGGCCCAGGATTTCACCCGCGGATCCTCCCCGGAAGGCTATCTCCCAGAATCCCTGGCTTCCCCGAAGGATCGCCGCCTCATCGGGCTGAGCTTCCTGGTAGCAGTCTACACGTACAAGCGGTCGAGAACCTCCCCGCCACCTGATGGTCATGTCGCCGGATGGTATCTCCCTGGTTGACTCGATGGAAAGGATGGCGTTCCCGAAGCTGTCCACATGGATCACCGCAGCTGAAATGGAACCCTCCCCGGAGAGGCTTTCGGGAAAGCGGAGAAGGACCGGATCCTCCAGGGGCTTCATGGAATCGATCCACCCGGGGTCCACCGACAGTCTGGCTGCGCAGGGGGCGAACCAGTCCCTTCCGTGGAAGGTCGAGGATGATGAAGGCTCGGGGGGAGGCAGCTGAAACAGGGGAACAGGGGGGGGGAGGAATGAGATCAGCCCGTTGTCGGGACACACCACCAGCCTTTCACGCCACAGGGCGGCCAGCCCCCTTCTTTCGGTTCCCACACCGGGATCCACCACCGCCAGGGTAACCGAACCCGGCGGTAGGAAGGGAAGGCACGCCCTGAGGTGGAAGGCTCCCTCTAAAACGCTTCCCCTGGGCACATGATGGGTGAGGTCCGCCAACGGGGTATCGTATCCGGCGAAGGAAAGGATCGCTGATCTCATCTGAGCCGCGTAGGTGTCATGGGTTCCGAAATCGGAAAGTAAGAACACCGGGAAACCGGCCATGCTGCTTCTCCCGTCTCTATCTGTGCTTCACTACCATCAGGGTGCGGTCGTCTTCCTGGGGCGCTCCCCCGGAATGCTCCTCCACGGCACCCAGTATCCTGGAAAGTATCTGCTCCGCATTCAGGTCCCTCTGTTCCAGTACGGTACCCGCAAGCTTCTCCGGGCCGAACTCCTGATCCATGGAGTTCATCGTCTCGGTTATCCCGTCGGTGTAGAGCACGAGCACGTCACCCGGATGTATATGAGCCACTCCGAAAGAGTATTCTGCTTCCGGTGTAACTCCCATGAGAAGCCCCCCCTTTTCAAGACCGCCCACATCTCCCGATCTGGTTATCAGAAGCGGAGGGTTATGACCGGCGTTGCAGTAGGTCAGCACTCCGGTGGAGGTGCTGAGCACACCGTAGAATAGCCCCACCAGACTTGATATCTCATCCCCGACGGTAAGCTCGGTGTTAACCCTTCTCATTATCTGGGTTATATCGAACAGGCTCCTGACGCTTGCGCCCAGGGTTCCCTTCATTCCAGCCATGGTAAGGGCCGCTGGGATCCCCTTTCCCGCAACATCCGCCACGGCAAGTCCCAGATTCCCGTCGGGAAGCTGGAAGAAGTCGTAATAGTCTCCTCCCACTTCCCGGGCTGAGCTGTAGTAAACCGCAATGTCGATATTCTCGTACCTGGGCGCTTCCCTTGGAAGCAGCCCCGCCTGGATCCTTCTCGCTGTATTCAGTTCCTCGGCGATGGAGTCCCCGCCGGAAAGCCGGCCCAGGTACAGGTCAGGGAGCTTTTCCCTGAGTTCCCTGGAAGCGGTTACTGAAGGGTGGCCTGTGACCAGGTTCACCGCTGCGTTCCTCACCTCTTCGGAACCGTCGCGAAGAAGGGAGGTGAGTTTCTCGGTAAGACCCGGCACCTCGGGTATCTCCTCCATTCCGCCGAGACAGGTGAGGGCCCTCAGCCTGACCGAGGGTTCGCTGTCCGCCAGCATCCGGCTGAAGAACCTGGTTTTCTCTTCCGCTGAAGGTCCCGTGGAGCTGCCCAGACCCCTGAGGACCCCCGCTCTGACGAAGGCGTCCGTATCGGACGAGAGATGCTTCAGCACCCCTTCATTCAATCCTCCAGAGGAGGCGAACTCCGCAAGGGCTTCCCCCGCGGCAGCCCTGACGGACCTTTCAGTATCCATTGAAAGCCTTTCCAGGAGGTCTCGCTCCCCTTCGCCCATGAACCCGAGTCTCCTTATCCCGAAGGCTATGGCTTTCCTTACGGTGGGGTCGCGATCAAGCACCAGGGTGCCCAGCGCTTCCCACGCCCGGGGTCCGAAGGACCTCCGGTTCCACAGGAGGAACCATGGCAGCCTTGACCTCTCCTCCACGGATCCCTCATTGATCAGGTTCAGCATTACATCAAGGGTCAGCCCGGCAAGGTCATCCCTTCCGCCGGCCAGGAGCTGGGAAAGGGCTTCCCTGCCTCCGTAGCCCTCGGCGGTAAGGGTTATCCTCAGCAGACGATCCTGTTCCCGGGCGTCCAGCATGCGTATGTAGGGCAGCACCATTGCTGCCATCTCGCCGCTCCTGGGCATCATGTCCGCTATCATTTTCCAGAGGGTTTCCTTCTCCTGGATGGAAAGGTCCTCGTAGTTCATGAGCATGCACTGGGCCACTATCCTGGTATCCCCGGGGGCGACACCTGTGAAGAGGGCTTCCCTTATCAATGGGTCGAAGAACCTTATCCTGGCTCCGATGTTATAGGCGATTATGCCCCTTCCTCCGTTGGGCAGCCGCTGCATCAGAAGCCAAAGCAGGTCGCAGGACTCCTCGCCGAACTCACCGAGCTGTCTGTTCATCAGCCCCTGTATCAGGTTCTCCATCTCATCTTCCCGGCCGGCGGTCAGGGTTTCGTTGACCACATCCATCTCCCTTTCCGAGAGTCCGGGGAACCTTCTTCCCAGGAGGAAAAGGAGTCGTGAACGCACCACCGGGGAGTCGTCGTCCAGGAACCTGTCCACGAAGCCGCCGGGATCACCGGCCATGCCCCACATGTCGATGCTCTGGAGCAGATAGCCCCGAACCAGGTCGTCGGTGTCCGAGGCGGCGGACTCCACCAGCTCCCTGAAGTACCTGTCCTTGCGGAGCCAGGGGTTTCCCAGGGCAACCGCAAGAGCCCTTCTGGACTCCACTGAACCAGACTCCAGTGTGTGTCTGCAGAGACCCTCGGCGGCACGGTCGAATGACTCCTTCCGGGAGACCAGCATGGAGAAGAAATCAGTGAGATTCTCCTGTTTCGGCTCCCTGGACGCGGTGAAAAGGAGCCTGGATTTCTCCGAGGAGGAGAGATGGCTGTACATGTGCGCGATGCTGTAACCCGCTTTGCGCTGCTGGGGGTTACCGCTGTTGAGAAGGGTTTCCATCACCACCCTTATAAGCGGGCTGCCTCCGCCGGACAGTTCGGCAAGACCCTCGTCCACCGCCCTGAGTATAAGTGTGTCACCGCTGCAGAGATGGGATTTGCCGTCGATGTAGAGCCTTCTGAAGGGGGCTTCACCTGTGGCCGCCCTTGTCTCGTCGTACATGGAGTCCAGTGCCGCCTGAGAGGGGAATGTCTCCCTGAGAAGGAAGTGGAGCCTGGACCACACTTCCTGAAGGGAGGCCCTGAAGACCGTTTCAGAAACTATCGGTTCGAACAGGGAAAGAAGTATGAGCTCGGCCTTGGAGAAAAGGTCCATGTGCTTGAAAGTGGAAAGGGCCCTCTGCCCCTGCTCCACCCTCCACTGTCTGTTGGTCTCAGGTGAGGGGAGCACGACATGGGCCCCTCCAAAGAGGGAGAACAGCCCGGCTATCCTGGGATCCGACGATATGAGAACCACCCTTCTCCTGGCATCGGTTGCCCTGAGGATAATGGTAAGGGCCGAATGGAAGAGATGGAGAGGGTTGATCCCTATCTGTCTGCGGATAAGGTCTATGTCAAAGAGCAGAGCACAGTCCTCCGGGCCCCTGAGCTTCCTCTCGATGTTCCTTGGCACGATGTTGTCGTCGATGAGTTCCATGGGCACCAGACCCTCGTCGGCGGAGCCCATGAGCAGGAGCCTTGCAAGGGTGGTCTTTCCTGCCCCAAGGGGTCCGGAAAGGCAGACGAAGCCCCTGTCCCTTAGTATGGACGACGCGTTCAGCAGGCTGTCCCTGTCCACGGAATCCCCGGCAACGCCGTTCCATGATCTGATCAGCTCCTCGCCGGAGGGGTAGGAGGAGAGACCCCTGTTGATGCCCTCGAGCCATTCCTGAGCGCTGTTGTGAACAAGGGAGGCCAGGCCGGACTTGCCGTTGTAGGTCCAGCAGCGGTTCCACTCCCTGAGTTTTGAAAAGATCGGTTCTGAATAGGAAGGCTCACCGAATACAAGGGCACCCACCGGCACTGATTTTCTGAACAGCGAGAAGAAAAGTGACCGAGCCTCCGCCGAAGGGCGCTCCCCCATTGCTATCAGGGCTGCGTCCGGAGGGTATTCGCCTGGAGAACTCGTCACCCGGAAACCTCCTGCCCACTCAGGCGGGCGCAGCTTTCCTGTCTCGGAGAGTATTACGGAATGGTCTCCCGCCGGCAGGGCGGAATCCGCCCATACCAGCAGATCGAAACTGTCAGGCATCCTAACTCCGTCAGTTGAGGGGCCAGATCAGTGTGGCTCGAGTGTTTCCCTGGGGGCTCAGACCGAAGTCGAGCCACCTTGCAAGGTTCCTTGCGATGAGGACCCCCCTGCCCCTGCAGCTTATAAGCTCTTCACCCTCGCCGGGCTTGTGGCCAAGCTCTGCGTCGGGCTGCCAGCTTCCGCAGTCGTCAACCTGGAACTGGAGGCGGCCGGGGAATGCGTCTATGGAAATGGTAACGGTTTTCCCGGGATCCCCCCCGTTGCCGTGTTCCATGCCGTTCTTCACAATTTCCATCACCGCGATGGAGAGGCTGGTGACCTCTTCCTCATCGACGCCGGCGGTGAGACCTATCTTCTCCACGAAGACCTGTATGGTCTCAAGGAGCCTCTCGTCGCTGGGTACCGTAAGGACTACTCCCTTGAGCAAGATCAGCCCTTCAGGCTTTCTATGGCTTCCTGCTCGTTGGTGAAGGTCTCGAAGATGGTGATGAGCTTGGTTATTATGAAAAGCTCGTGGATCTTCTTAGTGGCGTTGAGAATGGCCATCTTCCCGCCGATCCTGGATATGGAGGTGTGTCCGCTCACCAGCACGCCGAGACCTGAACTGTCCATCCAGCTGACTCCGCCGAGGTCAAGAAGCACATTCCCGGTCTCGTTATTTACCGCAGTCTGAAAAACGGTTTTCAGTTCCATAAGATCGGGGCCGCTGATGACCTTTCCATGAAGCCTGATCACTTTCACGCCGTCTTTCATTTCCTCTTTGATTTTCACTGTTGCCCTCCTGTAAGAGATCGGTTACGGTGATCCATCATAAAACACAACACATAACACATGAAGAATAGGTAAATCCTGCTCCGATGTCACGAGCAGAGAACATAATCCTTCATGTTCTCCAGCCCAAAGCTCTCAAGGTACTTCCTGATGGTCTTCCTGGAGCCGTGTTCCCTGGAAGCGCTCAGAACGGGGATCCCGTCAACCGGTGCCCAGACTCCGGCGCCGATCACCGGTCTTCCCCGAATGGTCCTTTTTCCGGGATCCTCCAGAGGGGAAATGTAGCCCTGGATGACCACCCCCTCCCTGACAAGGAATCCTGACAGACGCCTCGCGCACTGTCCTGTTCCTGCAATGAAGGCCCTATCAAGTGGCAGTATTCCTGAGCGCGCCAGGTATCGGGCCTTGAGTCTGTAAAAAGAGGTAAGGGAATACACCGGGGAGACCCTGCTGAGCCGATCCCTGCCCTCCCTCCATCCCAGGAGGACCCTGGGCACCCTTGCGAATCCGAACCCTCTGCTCCAGAGCCTCAGCCAGAGTTCGTAGTCCTCGGGCATGCCGCTGTCCAGATACCCCCCCTCCCCGATGACCGAAGCCCTGTGGAAGAAAGCCGAGGGATGGGGTACGGGACTCTCCACGAATATCTCTCCCTTTATCTCCCTGTCGGTGACCAGGGAGTTGATCCAGTTCTCGTAGTCCCGGTAGCCCCTGGAGACCAGGGATGACGGGAAGCTCCTCACCCTGCAGGAGACCACTGTCCTCTCTCCAAGCCTTTCGGCCAGGGCAAGCTGCATTCCGAGCCTGTCGCAGTGGCAGATGTCGTCGCTGTCGAACCTTGCGATCCATCTGCCCCTGGAGACCGCAAGGCCCAGATTCAGAGCGTCGACCAGGCTCCCCCCGCAGGCGAAGTTCCGGAACCTGGCATCCGAAGCGGAGAAACCCTCGGCAATCACCGAGGACCCGTCGGTGGAGCGGTTATCCACCATCACCACCTCGAAATCACTGAAGGTCTGCCGGGAAAGCGAATCCAGGGCCCTGAACAAACAGGGAGAACTGTTCCGGTAGGGCACCACTACGGAAACTTGAGGAGGACCCACCTCAGCGCATGTTCTCAAAGGCAGCGTGAAGCTCTTCGGGGGTTCCCACCGGAGGCATGCAGGCGCCTCCTGCGCAGAGCTGGGCATAGGGCCAGCCGCTCATGGGCAGGTAGGCCTCCACCATGTACAGGGAATCCTCCGGGACCGAAGGGTCGAGGAAGTCATATCCTCCGGGACCGGCTATCTCTTCCGAAGCCTCCAGAAGGGCGGCCACCGCGGGATCATCCACGCTGCCCACAACATAGACATGAACCTCGAATCCATCTTCCTCTTCAGCTTCCGCCCCGGAAGAAGCGCCCTCCACCGCCGACAGGAACCAGTCATAGTTCCTGGCGCCGATGGCCCTGGATGTCTCGAAACCGCCGCCGTCGAGGACCAGGGTTACCGGCAGAACGTCTGCGAGACTGTATCTCGAGGCAATGGATTCCGCTTCTACTGGGTTCAGCCATACAACGTCGATGCCGATGGGATTACCCTCCCTGAAGGATTCCAGTGTGGACAGGTCGGGGTCGCCGATATCAACCGCCAGGAACACGGCATTATCGCCGGCGGTGTTCGCAACCTCCTGCAGAACGGGGAGTTCCCTCACACAGGGGCCGCACCATGTGGCCCAGAAGTTCAGCAGCACAGGTCTGCCCTCCGCGGCTGCAATAACGCTGTCCAGGGCCCCGATGCCCGTGAGCAGGGCTCCGTTCCCGCCGGACGGGCCGTGGGAATGGTGGGAAAGAAGGACCACCGGCAATGGCACCAAAAGCAGGAGGACCAATGGGATCCAGAGCGCTTTCATGGCCTCTCCCCGCCGGAAGCGGTGTGCGAGATGGCCCCCACGGGGCAGATCGCCGCGCATTTTCCGCAACGTATGCACTCCGCGGAGTCCGGTTCCTTGTAGATGGCTATGCCCATCGGGCAGACATTCTCGCACTTCCCGCAGGAAATGCAGCTTTTCGAGACCCTCATCCTGAAGAGTGATACCCTGCCCATCAGCCCCCAGGCCGCCCCGAGGGGACAAAGAGACCTGCAGAAAGGTCTCTCCACTGTAACCGCCCAGAGCAGTATCAGGATAGCAATGGAGCTCTTCCACCAGAAAAGGAAACCCAGCTGGAAGTCCGCAGGGGATGCCGAGACCAGGGGCCATCCCGCAAGGGAGGTCCCGGCGGGACAGACGATCTTGCAGAACCACGGGTCGCCGGCTCCTCCGGCCACTGGTCTCAGGAAGGCCGGCAGGGCCAGGACCAGGATGAAGAGCAGGGCGTACTTGGCAGGCCGGAGTGAGTCCTGAAAGCCGAACTTCGGTGAAGGTATCCTGTACAGAAGGTCCTGCAACAGACCGAAGGGGCAGATCCAGCCGCAGGCGAACCTGCCTGCGAGGAAACCCAGGAAGGCAATGAAGCCGATAACGGACAGCACCACCAGAGCGTCGGGTCTCCCTGTTGCCAGCATTCCCCAGAAGTTGGGAGCCGCCAGCAGCGACTGAAGGCTTCCCAGGGGACAGGCCAGGATGCTGGAAGGGCAGCTGTAACAGTGAAGTCCGGGAATGAAGAAGGCCTTTGAACCACCTGTGTAAATGGTGCCGTCCACCCAGCCCGACAGATGGAGATTGGTCGCCAGCAGCGCAGAGAACTGCACGGCCCTTCTTACGAGGCCCTGGTTCCTCAGCCTATTCCTATGCATTCCAGACAGATGTTTACCGCTTTGGTCAGAATGGCCCTGGAGTCTCCGAAGTAATACCCCGCAGCCATGGCCAGCAGGGCAAGAAGAGGAAGGATGATCCTGGGAAGAATGGAGGCGGCGACCAGATTCGAACTGGTGAATGGTGGATTTGCAGTCCACTGCCTTCCCACTTGGCTACGCCGCCCTTTCAAGTCACTGTTCATCGGAGGGCAATAATAACACCCGCCGACGGGCAAATCAAGAGCCGTCGGTCCAGTCCAGCCCTACCCAGAACCCTTCCTCCCAGGTCATGTCCCCCAGCGGGGTCTCGATGGTGGGTACGGCGAACATCTGAAGGCGCCCTAGATGGTCCTCGTCCCTTATGTCCCCGTCTATGCCACCCACCGCGAGGGCCAGGTCGATTACCGCGGCGGGTCCCAGAAGCTCGAAAACCTGGAAGCCGTCGAAGGATATCCCCAGATCGAGCACCGCTATCGTCCCGTCGTCCCCAATCCCGAACTCGCCGGAGAAGAGACCATCCGCAACCTGGACCGTGTCTTCGTCCTCTCCCTCGATGGTGTCCATGAACAGGTCGTAGTCCAGGGAGGTGAGGGTTATGGTGATCTTCGGCAGACCGCTTTCTCCGGTATTCGGATTCTTGATCCCCAGGCCCATGTTGAAATCCATGGGGCATTCACCCTGAAGCCAGTAGGAGGCAATGGTGGCCGCCTGACCCACCGAAAGGCTTCCGAGCTCCGAAATATCGATCCCGCAGATGGCGAACTCCGAGGTGTTCTCGATCCTGAACTGGGCATCCAGGAACGACAGTACGTCGGTTACCCCGCATCCTGTGGTAAGCAGTATTGCACCCATGATCACAGCTGAAAGCTTATTCATGACCACCCAGCCTTTCCCTGACCAGTTCCGCCGTTTCCTGTGAAGCGACAGTTGTGTATACCTTCAAGGCGGAGAGATACCTGGGAGAATCGCTCTCCAGCATATACAGCTCGAGACCCAGCAGGTTCACCGTTATGTCCCCTGCCATCTCGAAGGCTTCCAAAGTTCCGGTTCTCGCGGCGGAGATCACGAACATCTCGCAGAGCGGAAGCGCCTGGGGCATCGAGCCCGGGTACATTATCTCCATCGCCCTGAAATGCGCCTCCTGGAACTCACCCTCTTCCAGAAGGAGCATTATCTCAGAGGCAATGGAGCCGTAGTAGTCGCTTTCTCCCTCCTGGAAAAGTGAGAGGCTCCAGTCGGGCCCGACCCTGTACCACGCATAGGTGTACTCCGCCGTATACGGAAGCTGGGATATGACCTCAAGTGTGGAATCTGCCGGTTCGTACATGGCGAAGGTCTTGGCGGGGTTGAAAAAGAGTGGGTACGGTACCCATTCCGAAAGCACATCCTCCCCTGCGAAGAGAGCTATCTCATAACCGCCGTCCGCTGTCTCCAGAGCCATAAGTATACCTCCGGGAAGACCATCCACATCCCCTGCGGGTATCTGCAAGAGCAACAGCGCCAGTATCATATTCCCACCTTCTTTGAAAAGTTCTTCAAGACTCTAAATGTGACCGCTACCCAATGACCCTGACTTATACGATCTCGACTGCCTGATGAAACTGCCTCATTACAAGAAGAGCTAATTGCGCGAACAAAACTGCAATTGCTAAGTTTATAAGGGTTCCAAGCAGGTAGTACGATGCATTCTCTGCGATCTTCTCTTTCCTTACAAATTCCTTTGCGCCCATGATAATGGCAAGAGCCCCGTATTCACCGGCATATACGAATGAAAAAATGATCAGAGTTTCAAAGAATCCTATCCAGAATCCAATTCTCTCCGGTGCTACTTCGCCTTCCTGTGTATCCGTTTGGTCGCTTTTTATCTTCGGTGACGGTTTGTGCAAGGGAACAATCCACTTCTTAATAATCATAGTGGATAAAGTCATTGAGAAAGCAAAGAATAAAAGAGTTATGCCGGCCTTTATCCAGAACTGCAATCCAGCCTCATTTCATATCTCACGCTCTACCGTCACCTTCTCATATCTCACGTTCTACTATGTGTTTTTTCCGTGGACAGGTGTTCGCCTTTTTTTGCAGTAATCCGAGAGCAGTCTCCGTAACTGTTTTTCAGCATTGAATATAACCTCGCTGGCTGACCTGCTGTTCACCTGATATAGACTATTCTTGTTATAGCCTTTTTCCTCAGCGATCTGAGTAATGGTCATATGATTTGAAAGACAGACGAAAACCTCCCATTGAAGTTCGGTCATTCTCTGTTTGAGTTCATAACAGAGATTGACAAGGGAAGTGACCGTAACACTGAGTGACGGATCGTCAATGGTCCACTCACAGAATCTTCTTTTCTTCTTCTTCAGCCTTGATTCCATAAGCATGTTTGCCCGTTTAAAGGCCGTGCCGCCTACCTTCTTCATATCCGCTGAAGGGAAGGAAAGAGTTCCCTCTGAAACGCAGTACCTGAAACCCACAACGTTCCTGGTGATCCTGTAGAACTCTTCAGCTGCCAGATAGCAATGGAGAGGAGCCCTGAACACCCCTGAGATTTCGTCTCCGTAGCTGTGCTGCAGAGGGATATGGAGGTGTTCAGCCAAGTTCTCGTTAAGAGAATCAACGAAACCCACGATCAGGGAATAGAGCGTCTTAGAGTCATGTGCGGATAAGTCACTTGATCCCTTGAGGTCTATCAGCAGCAGAAATACGTTTTCTTCCGGCATCGGAATGGTTTTTACTCCGCCCACGTTTTCCTTTCATAAGGGATGAACTCAAGGAAATTATGCAGTTTCGCCGACACTTGAACAAGGGCCAGGGACGAGTAGACATGAGTAGAGGAAACTCCCCGCTCCAATTTTATGGCGCTGTTCTTCATGAAA
>NPID01001115.1_pt1 | contig 21594 bp, 26 predicted proteins | sample 8637491 | NCBI WGS metagenome assembly NPID01 (sample SAMN07420843, study PRJNA396082) | bioreactor metagenome | isolation source: sample BA6 brine-fed electro-methanogenic bioreactor BA | place: Japan: Kochi | collected 2016-06-14 | reverse complement strand
GGGTTAAAAACCTGATCGTCACCCCCAACGGTAAAAACGTCTATCCGGAAGAAGTGGAAAACGAACTGACCAAGAGCCCGTTTATCGCCGAAGCGATGGTCTACGGACACAAAATTTCACCTTCAGCCGAAGATGTGCATGCCATCATCGTTCCTGACCAGGAAAACCTTGACGCTCATGCCCATGAAACGGACAGCTTCCCACTGAACGAAAAGGACGTCGAAGCCATCATCCGCGAGGAGGTGGTCAAAGCCTGCCGGCGCCTGGCGGACTTCAAGCGGGTGAGAAAATTCACCCTGCGCGAAGAAGAGCTGCCTAAAACAACCACCCGCAAGATTAAACGCTTCGCCGTTGAGGCCGAAATCCCTGCCTCCTCTTTCGGGACTTCGGAGAAAAACAAGCACGAGCGCAAAAACAGAAACAAGAACAAATCGTCATAACCAACGGCAATACCGGCAACCACAAGAAAAAAGGCGCCCCTTCACCATGGAAGAGGGCGCCTTTTTTGCAAGATTCTCAGTCCCTGCTGAACAGGGACCTTTCCAGAACAGCAGGGCTGTTACCCGAGGTCGTTCTCGATGCGGATGAACAGGCTCTTTTCGCGCATGACCTCGAGCTCGTCGATCTCTGCAAGAGCGGCGCGAATGTTGGCTTCCGGCGCTTCATGGGTCATGATCACGATGGAGACCGTGCCGCCGATCTGACGGTCGGGCTGGATCATGGATGAGATGCTGATATCGTGGTTGCCGAGGATGCCCGAGATTTGGGCCAGCACCCCGGGGCGGTCCAGGGCGCCGAAGCGCAGATAATATTGGCTGACCAACTCTTCCATCGGCCTCACCGGCAGATCCTCAAAATTCTTCTGCGAACAGCCCATGGCCGGCGTTCGCAGAGGGCTGCCATGGAGGATATCGCGTGCGACGGACATGACATCGCCCATCACGGCACTGGCGGTAGGCTCCATACCTGCGCCCTGCCCGTGCAGCATGACAGGCCCGACAAAATCTCCGAGCAGCCGTACGGCATTGAAAACACCATGCACCTCGGCCAGAGGGTGGCTGATGGGAATCATTGTCGGATGCACGCGTGCCTCGACCTTGCCATAGCCGATCTTACCGATCGCCAGAAGTTTGATTTCATAGCCAAACTGGCGCGCGAATTGGAGGTCGAGACTGCTCAGGCGGGAAATACCCTCGGTGTAGATGCTGTCGAAGTCAACCTTGGTCCCGAAGCACAGAGAGGTGAGAATGGCCAGCTTGTGGGCCGTGTCCACGCCCTCGATATCGAAGGTTGGATCTGCCTCGGCAAAGCCGGCTTCCTGCGCATCCTTAAGAACATCGGCGAAATCATCGCCTTCCTGACTCATGCGGGTCAGGATATAGTTGCAGGTTCCGTTGAGAATGCCGAGCACGGTGCGGAAACGATTGGCGCACAGATTCTCCTTGATGGGAGAAATGACCGGGATGCCGCCGGCCACTGCCGCCTCGAACATCACACTGACGCCTTTCTCCTCAGACGCGGCGAGGATTTCATCTCCGTGCAGCGCGAGCAGGGCTTTGTTGGCGGTAATAATGTGCTTGCCCTGGCTGATGGCTTCCATCACGAAAGTGCGCGCGGGTTCATATCCGCCTACCAGTTCGATGACCATGTCGATCTCGGGGTCGTGCAGAATCTCGTTGGCATCGGTGGTCAGAATTGACGGATCGAGAGTCACGCCACGGTCTGTGATCACATCGAGATCGGCTATTTTCTTCAGATTCAGGCGTGCGCCGAGGCGCTGTTCCATGACATCGGCGTTTTGCTGAAAAATATGAACGACACCGGTTCCGATGGTACCGAAACCGATCAATCCAACATTAATCTCTTTCATTACAACTAACTCCTTTTAAACCTTTACGAAGACGTTTCACGCAAGCGGGCCACCTGGTCGAGAATCCCGTTGACAAATCCTGGGGTCTCTTTGCTGCCGAAACGCTTTGCGATCTCTATCGCTTCATTGATCACGACACTGGCGGGCACCTGTGGGCAGTAAAGCAGTTCATAAATGCCGATGCGCAAGATCGCCCGATCGACTCGAGCCATACGCTCGAGAGTCCAGTTGGCGGAGTACTGCTTGAGGATCTCATCGATGCGACCCAGGTTGGAGAAAACTCCCGTCACCAGGCTTTCAGCAAAAGATTGGATCTCAAACGGAACCGGCAGCGATGCCTCTTCAAGGGGCTCACCCAGTTCATCCTCGGCAAAACGAAAGTTGGCCCAGAACTGATCCAGAACCTGGCGAACATCAGCCCCCCGCTGAAAATCGAAGAGCACTTTGAGCGCCAGCTCGCGCGCGACACGCCGCGCGCCGCGCTTGTTCGTAGTCCGTCGAGGGGGCCGGGAATTCTGATCCGGGGTATTTTGGGTATCAGCAGCACAAACCATGATTTACAGTTTCTTCAGAAGATCGGCCATTTCAATAGCACTCATCGCCGCCTCAAAGCCTTTGTTGCCAGCCTTGGTTCCGGCACGCTCGATAGCCTGCTCGATGGTATCGGTCGTCAGGACCCCGAAAATAACGGGAAGCCCTGCATCAAGACCAACATGAGCAACCCCTTTGGACACCTCGGCACTGACATAGTCGAAGTGTGGGGTAGACCCGCGAATCACGGCTCCCAGGCAGATCAGGGCGTCGTAACGACCGGCAGCAGCAGCTTTTTTGGCAACCAGCGGGATCTCGAACGCCCCGGGAGCGCGGATAATATCGATATCCTGTTCGGCAGCCCCATGGCGCACCAGGGCATCCTGTGCCCCTTCGACCAGACGGTCGGTAATAAAGCTATTGAAGCGGCTGACGATCAGACCGATTTTAAGTCCGGAGGCATCAAGGCGCCCTTCTATTGTATTTCCCATGAACCTTCTCCTTGAACAGTTACCCGAAAATTCAGATATTTTCCAGCAGATGCCCCATTTTTTCGCGCTTGGTCTTGAGATATTTGAGATTGGAGCGGTTGGCTTCCACCTCAATAGGGACACGTTCAACAATTTCGAGGCCGTAACCTTCAAGCCCGATGATTTTCTTGGGATTATTGGTCATCAGTCGAATTTTGCGCACACCGAGATCAATCAGAATCTGCGCACCGATCCCATAATCGCGTAGATCGGCCTTGAATCCGAGGACCTCATTGGCCTCCACCGTGTCATGGCCGCGATCCTGCAAAGCGTAAGCCTTGAGTTTATTGATCAGGCCGATGCCGCGACCTTCCTGGCGCATATAAAGAACAACCCCGGCACCTTCCTGGTTGATTTTCTCCATGGCGCTGTGAAGCTGATCACCGCAATCACAGCGCAGCGAATGGAATACGTCACCAGTCAGACATTCGGAGTGGACTCGAACCAACACGGGACTTTCCGGAGAGATTTCCCCTTTATACAACGCGATGTGATGGGCCTGATCGACGTCGTTTTCATAGACAATGGCTTTGAACTCGCCACCGTAAGGGGTCGGAATTACCGTTTCGGCAGCCCGGCGCACCAACATTTCCTTGCACATGCGATAGGCGACAAGATCGGCAATGGTGACAATCTTGAGATCATGCTTTTTAGCAAACTTGCGAAGATCAGGCATGCGCGACATGGTGCCGTCGTCATTCATGATTTCGCAGATCACTCCGGCGGGTCTCAATCCCGCCAACCGGGCGAGATCCACGGAGCCTTCCGTCTGTCCGGCCCGCACCAGCACTCCACCCTTTTTGGCGCGCAGGGGGAAGATGTGACCGGGACGTGCAAGATCGATCGGCTTGGTGGCATCGTCGATGGCGACACGAATGGTCTGGGCACGGTCCGCCGCGGAAATTCCGGTGGTCACCCCCTGGCGGGCTTCGATGGAAACGGTAAAAGCCGTGTTGAACGACGAGGTATTGTCCTGCACCATAAGCGGCAGTTCAAGCTGATCGGCGCGATCTTCCGTCATGGAAAGGCAGATCAGCCCCCGCCCTTCACGGGCCATGAAGTTGATGGCTTCGGGGGTCACCATCTCGGCAGCCATGGTCAGGTCGCCCTCATTCTCGCGATCCTCATCATCGACCAGGATGACCATTTTACCGTTGCGGATGTCTTCAAGTGCTTCTTCGATTTTAGCTGTGGGCATGAGCGTGCCTTCCTTCCAGAACGAAAAACTATGTCACAGATAGCCATTATTGGCAAGAAATTCAAGATCTATGCGGCTTTTACCGGAATCAGGAATTGACCCGCCCAGCAGGCGAGCCACATATTTTCCGAGGATATCGGTTTCCAGGTTGACTGAATCCCCGACTCGCAAAGCGTGCAGATTGGTACGGTCAAGGGTGTGGGGAATGATGGCCAGCGAAAACCCTGCCGAGTCGACCTCGTTGACGGTCAGGCTGATGCCGTCGAGTGCCACTGATCCCTTGGCGACAATATAGCGCAGCAGGTCAGGGATGGCATCGATGCGGAAAAAATACGCATTGGAGGCTTTCTCGATGCGAGTCACACGTCCCTGTCCATCGATGTGACCTGTGACAATGTGTCCTCCCAATCGGTCGCCAAGTCGTAGAGCGCGTTCAAGGTTGAGCCGGCTGCCGCGCGCAAGATGCTCAAAGGTCGAACGCTGCAGGGTTTCAGGCGACAGGTCTGCGGTGAAGAAGCCGGCACCGAAATCAACCACGGTCAGACAGATGCCGTTGACACTGATGCTCTCTCCCAGGGTCAGCTCATCCACGGGTAAATCGCTGTCCACTGTCAGGCGGCAGGAATCACTGCTCCTGTGGAGTTGACGTAGGGTACCGACTGTTTCAACCAGCCCCGTGAACATACTCGATCTCTCCTTCACACAGAATATCATCGCCGAAATGGCGCCAGCGAAGATTTCGCACCGTTGGTGCGTCGCCAAGGCTGACCACGCCGGGCCCGGCGAAGATTCCCTTTCCGTCATCTCCGCCGATGAGCCGGGGTGCGACAAAGATCATCACTCGATCGATCAGGCGGGCACGCAATAGTTCCCCGCTGAGAACGGCGCCTCCCTCAAGCATGACGCTTTGCAGATCCATCTCCCCGAGGGCAGTCAACAGGGCACCGGGATCGACACGCTGATTACTTGAAGGCAGGACCAGAATACGCGCACCGAGATCGCGCAGCCTTCTGATCTTGCCGTAGGAAGCTTTTTCCGTGGTGGCGATGACCGTGGGCGCTGAGGAATCGAGAGTCAGCACCCGTGCGTGTTCGGCGATGCGCAGTTGACTGTCCACAACGACACGCACCGCATCGCGGCCGCCCTCCGGCAAGCGGGTATTGAGGCTGGGATCGTCCCGAAGAACGGTTCCGATTCCGACCATGACCGCATCAATTCGGTTGCGCACCTTATGGACGAATGTTCGGCTCTGTGCATTGCTGATCCACTGACTGTCGCCGATAGCGGTGGCGGTTTTGCCGTCGAGCGTCATGGCGGATTTGAGCATGACCAGGGGACGCCCGGTTTTAACATGGCAGGCAAACGGACCAATCAGCCAGAGGCAGTCAGGTTCGAGCACACCGGTAACCACATCAAGCCCTGCGGCCTGCAGCCGTCTGATTCCGTTACCCGCCACCCGGGGGTTGGGATCCTGGCACCCGATAAACACCCGCCTGATGCCCGCGGCGATCACCGCATCGGCACAGGGCCCGGTGCGCCCCTGATGTGAGCAGGGCTCGAGGGTGACGTAAAGATCAGCGCCTTTTGCAGCCTGGCCGGCGTCACGCAAAGCGAAGATTTCCGCATGGGGTTCACCGGCACGCGGGTGAAAACCTTCACCGACGATGTGCCCCTCGCGAACGATCACGGCACCCACGGGGGGGTTCGGCCGGGTGCGCCCCTCCCCTCTGCGCGCAAGTTCCAGGGCGCGGCGCATGAAAAATTCAGGATTGTGCGTCATGAGAGGTACCCCGCATGATTGTACGCATTGAAGGGTACGCGAAAAACAAACACGAGATCAAGGCCGGAGTGGTTGTAAAAATCAGTCGGGAATTCGACCGCCGTGAGCCAGGAGATCTTTGAGCTCAGACATGAATTCATTGATATCCTTGAATTGCCGGTAAACCGAGGCGAATCGCACATAAGCCACTTCATCGATCCGATGCAGGGCATTCATCACCATTTCGCCAATGCGCGCGGAAGGAAATTCCTTTTCACCGGTTTCCTGAAGCTCAAGCTCGAGGCGATCAACGAATTTTTCGATGGTATCGATAGAAACAGGGCGCTTTTCGCAGGCTCTTTGAATCCCCGCGATGATTTTGGCGCGATCGAAGGGCTCGCGCCGGCCGTCTTTTTTTATAACAAGAGGCAATACCTCTTCCACACGCTCGTAAGTCGTAAAGCGACGTTCGCACTGAACGCATTCACGGCGACGACGTATGTTGTTGCCTTCCTTCCCCAGGCGCGAATCAATCACCCGGGTATCATTGAATCCACAATAAGGGCACTTCACGGGCCGAACACTCCATCATCTTCCTGAAGATCGGCAAACCGCAGGGTTTTGATTCCCGCTTCGGCCAGCATCTCGAGAGAAAGCCGGTCGGGATAACCATCGTCAAAAACAACGCGGGACAGGCCGGCATTGATAATCATTTTACTGCAGATAATACAGGGAGTGTTGGTGCAGAAGAGGGTTCCACCGGCGATGTTGACGCCGTGCTTGGCCGCCTGAATGATGGCATTCTGCTCAGCATGGAGACCGCGGCACAGCTCATGACGTTCCCCCGACGGGACCTGCATTTTCTGGCGCAGACACCCGGTCTGGGAACAATGGGTGATCCCGGAGGGCGTGCCGTTGTAGCCCGTCGCAAGAATATTTTTATCCTTGACGATGACAGCGCCGACCTGGCGGCGAAGGCAGGTTGAGCGCTTCGCCACCAGGCGGGTGATGTCCATGAAGTACTGAGTCCAGGAAGGTCTTTCCATCAGTGGCCCTTCTCAGTCGAGTCGGTGGGCGTAGAGAGGAAATTGTCGGCAAAGGTCCTCGACTTCATTACGGATGGATTTTAACTGCTGCTCATTGTCGATATTATCCAGGGCCCTCCGGATCCAATCGGCAATCTGGACCATTTCCGCTTCTTTGAAACCGCGAGTCGTGGTCGCGGGGGTTCCGATCCGCACGCCGCTGGTCACAAAGGGAGAACGGGTGTCAAAAGGCACGGCGTTCTTGTTTACCGTGATTCCGGCCTGCTCCAGGGTGGCTTCCGCCACCTTGCCGGTCAATTCAGTACCGGTAAAGTCAAGCAGCATCAGATGATTGTCGGTGCCGCCGGAAACAAGGTTGAAATTGCGCTCCGACAAAGCATCCGCCAGAGCCTTGGCGTTTTTGACGACCTGCGCCGCGTAGGCTTTGAATTCGTCAGTCTGGGCTTCCTTGAAGGCCACAGCTTTGGCGGCAATGGCGTGCATCAGGGGACCGCCCTGAATACCAGGGAAAATATTGCTGTTGAGCTTCTTGGCGAATTCTTCCCGGCACAGGATCATTCCCCCACGAGGCCCACGCAGCGTCTTGTGAGTCGTACTGGTCACGAATTCAGCATGGGGGACGGGATTGGGATGCTCCCCGGCGGCCACCAGGCCAGCAATGTGAGCCATATCCACCATCACCATTGCTCCGACTTCATCGGCAATGGCTCGAAAGGCTTCGAAATCAATGATGCGCGGATAGGCACTGGCCCCGACGACAATCAACTTCGGGCGATGCTCGCGGGCCAGAGAGGCCACTTCGTCATAATCGATGGTGGCGGTGTCCTGTCGTACCCCGTAGGGCACGATGTTGAACAATTTGCCGGAAAAATTGACAGGAGAACCGTGAGTCAGGTGTCCTCCGTGGGCGAGGTTCATACCAAGGACCGTATCGCCCGGTTGGCAAACCTCAAAATAAACCGCCATATTGGCCTGGGAGCCGGAGTGGGCCTGGACATTGGCATGTTCAGCACCAAACAACGCGCAGGCACGATCGATGGCAAGCTGCTCAGCCTGATCCACGAATTCGCAGCCACCATAGTAACGTTTGCCGGGATAGCCTTCAGCATATTTATTGGTCAGGACCGAGCCTTGAGCCTCAAGAACACGTTCACTGACAAAGTTCTCGGAGGCAATCAGTTCCAGGCTGAACTCCTGGCGTCTGGTTTCGGCCTGAATCGACTGTGCGATCTCGGGATCAAACTGATTAAGATTTTGAGACATTAATCTGCTCCGCTAGAGATAGACTTGGAAAAACAACGGGCAGGCAAAGTGCCCGCCCGAAGAATCCTTTTTTCAGTTTGTGCCGACAGTGTCGGGCGCAGCGATTTCGCGTTCGATTCGCGAGATCTTATCGAGGCGATTTTGATGCCGCCCCCCCTCGAACGAGGCATCGAGCCAGGCGGTCGTCATACGACAAGCCAGGTCAGGCTCGACCACACGACCTCCGAGAACCAGGATATTGGCGTTGTTGTGTTCCCGGGCCATTTGCGCCATAAACTCATCGGTCACCAGGGCTGCACGAACACGGGGAAACTTATTGGCGACGATGGACATGCCAATCCCGGTGCCGCAGATAAGAATTCCGTTTTCGGCCTCGCCGCTGGAAACCATGCGCGCCACCTTTTCGCCGAAATCAGGATAGTCAACCGAATCAAGGTTGTTGGTACCGATATCGGTCACTTCAAGACCGCGGCGGCGCAGCAGATCAATGACGGCCTCTTTGAGAGCGAGACCACCGTGGTCACTTCCGATTGCAATCATTGATTCTTCTCCCCGTGTCCTCAGACTTTGCGAAACAGCAGGCTGGCATTGGTCCCGCCGAAACCAAAAGAATTGCTCAAGGCGAAATCGACCTTCGCCTGCCGCGCTTCATTGGGAACATAGTCAAGATCGCACTCAGGGTCAGGCTCCTGGTAATTGATGGTCGGCGGAACAAGGCCTCTTTCCATGGCGAGAAGACAATAAGCCGCTTCAAGGCCTCCAGCAGCTCCCAGCGTATGACCGGTCATGCTCTTGGTGGAACTGATCATAACCTTACGGGCATGGTCCCCAAATACCGACTTGATCGCCATCGTCTCGTACAAATCATTAAAGGGAGTTGAAGTGCCGTGAGCATTGATATAATCGATCTGCTCCGTGGATACGCCGGCATTATTCAGCGCCATCTTCATGCAGCGCGCAGCGCCTTCGCCACCCGGTGCGGGGGCGGTCAGATGGTGAGCATCGCCCGTAAGGCCATAGCCGGCAATTTCGCCATAGATTTTCGCACCGCGACGGCGGGCACTTTCGTACTCTTCAAGAAAAAGGATACCTGCCCCTTCAGCCATGACGAAACCGTCGCGGCCCTTATCGAAAGGACGGCTCGCAGCTGTCGGATCATCATTACGGGTTGAAAGGGCCTTCATGACACTGAAGCCGGCGATTCCCAGGGGCGTGATGGTAGACTCGGTTCCGCCGGCGAACATGGCATCGGCATCGCCACGGGCGATCATGTGATAGGCATCGCCGATGGAATGAGTACCGGTCGCGCAGGCTGAGACAGAAGAGACATTAGGCCCCTTGGCACCGTAACGGATGGAAATGTGGCCCGGAGCGAGATTGATGATCAGCATGGGGATGAAAAACGGTGAAATCTTCCGATAGCCGCCATTGAGCATGGCTTCGTGGTATTTCTCGATGGTCGGCAGACCACCCAGGCCGGCCCCCACGAGAACACCGACCTTCTCGGCATTCTGTTCGTTGATCTCAAACCCCGAATCATTCAGGGCCATGTCCGCCGCACCCAATGCATACTGGATAAAGAGATCCATTTTCTTGATCTCTTTTTTTTCAATGTAATCCTCTGCATTGAAATCACGGACTTCACCAGCAATCTGCGAAGGTAGATCAGAGGCATCGAAACGTGTGATCGTATCGATGCCAGAACGTCCTTCGGACAGTGCTTCAAAATTCTTTTCCGTACCCGTGCCCAGGGGTGAAACTGTACCGATCCCGGTTACAACGACTCTACGCATGGTTGTGGGAGTCCTCCGGTTGAAAGACTTTATTGCTTATTGCGCAACAAGAGAGATACTTGCAAATGCGGTCAGAAAGCGGAAGAGGGAGCAGTTCTGCCCCCCTCCCCTTACCTGAACTCTCAGGAATGCTCGTTGATATAATCGACAGCGTCCTGAACAGTCTGGATTTTTTCGGCGTCCTCATCGGAAATTTCGATATCGAATTCTTCCTCCAACGCCATAACCAGTTCAACCGTATCAAGGGAATCGGCGCCAAGATCTTCCATGAAAGAAGCTTCCGTGGTGACCTGATCCTCCTCAACACCCAACTGTTCCGCCACAATCTGCTTAACTCGTTCGTCGATAGAAGCCATCTGCTTCACCTCCTTGGTCTTTTAAGTAAGTATCAGGCGATCATTATGACCGCTTTTCGGGTTGCTGTTACATGTACATGCCGCCATTGACGCCGAGCACCTGCCCGGTAATGTATGCTGCAGCATCGGAACTGAGAAAAAGTACGGCTTGTGCAATATCGGAAGGTTTGCCAAAAGTCCCCATAGGAATCTGCGCCTGTAAACTTTCACGGGTTTTTTGCGGCAGCACCTCAGTCATTTCCGTTTCAATGAAACCGGGCGTAATGGCATTAACCGTCACGTTGCGGCGGGCCAACTCGCGGGCGACAGATTTGGTCAGCCCAATCAGGCCGGCTTTGCTGGCGCAGTAGTTGGCTTGGCCGGCATTGCCCATTTCCCCCACCACGGAGGAGATGTTAACGATGCGGCCGTACTTCTGCTTGCTCATCAACTTCGCGGCCGCCCGGGTGCAGAGAAAAGCACCCTTAAGGTTGGTATCGAGAACCGCATCCCAATCCTCGTCCTTCATGCGGACCAGGAGCCCGTCTCGGGTAATGCCGGCATTATTGACGAGAACGTCGACCCGTCCATAGGTTTCGATTGCCTGCGCAAAAAGATGATCGACGTCGGCGCCATTGGCAACATCGCCCTTAACGGGCAACGCGTGACCGCCACGACGGTTGATATCTTCGGCCAACTCGGCAACGGATTGCTCACCACGCGCTGAAAGAACCACGCAGGCTCCCTGATCAGCAAATTTAAGTGCGATTTCGCGACCGATCCCGCGAGAAGCCCCTGTGACGACAACCACCTTATCCTTAAACACGCGATTCTCCCTACGGTAATGGTCAGATCAGTTTCTGCAGGCTGGCACAATCTTCAACATTGCCGATTTCACTTTTCTTGGCGATGCGCTTGATCAGACCGGAAAGAACCTTGCCTGGACCGATTTCAATGAAACGATCAACGGCCTGATCTGCCATATACTGCACCGACTCCTGCCAACGAACGGGCTCGCTGACCTGCTGTACAAGAAGATCTCCAACCCGCACAGCATCATTGTTGGGCTGCGCCTCAACGTTGGTCACGACGGGAACCTGAGGTGCGGAAATGCTGATTGATTCAAGGACCTCCGCAAGTTTTTCGCCCGCAGGCACCATGAGAGGACAATGAAAGGGTGCACTGACGGGAAGCGGTAGAGCCCTTTTTGCTCCCTTTTCTTTAGCAAGCGTACATGCTCTTTCGACTGCGGAGACATGACCTGCGATGACAACCTGCCCAGGGCCGTTGAAATTAGCAGGAGAGACAACCTCACCCTGAGCTGCTTCAACGCATACCTTTTCGACCTCAATTGAGTCAAGGCCAATAATCGCTGCCATGCCGCCGGCGCCGACAGGAACAGCCTGCTGCATGAACTCGCCCCGACTGCGCACCGTGCGAACGGCATCGGCAAACTGCAGGCTACCGGCGCAAACCAGGGCAGAATACTCACCAAGGGAATGGCCCGCAACGAAATCCGGAACAAAGTCACTTTCCTGCTGCAAAACCCGCAGCGCGGCAATGCTGACAGTAAGAATGGCGGGTTGCGTGTTTTGAGTCAACTTCAAATCATCTTCGGGCCCTTCAAAACAGAGACGTGAAAGAGAGAACCCCAAAGCTTCATCAGCTTCCTCGAAAACCTGTCGCGCCACGGGAAAATTACGAGCAAGGTCATTTCCCATACCGGCAAACTGCGAACCCTGTCCGGGAAAAACAAAAGCGAGCATTGAACAAATCTCCGGTCAGAACCTGTAGGAAAAAACTACCAGCGAACCAGGGCCGAGCCCCAGGTAAATCCGCCGCCGAAAGCATCGAACAGCAGAATGTCTCCACTCTGAATGCGTCCAGCGCGATTGGCCTCGTCCAGTGCGAGAGGAATGGAGGCGCCTGAAGTATTGCCGAAGAAATCGACGTTGATATAGACCTGGTCGTCACTGAATTTAAGGCGCTTGGCAACGGCTTCAAGAATTCGCCGGTTGGCCTGGTGGGGGATAAAGAGATTAACATCGGAAGAAGTCATGCCATTGTGGTCAAGGGCTTCATGAGCGACCTCTGTCAGCATGCGTACCGCAACCTTAAACACATCGTTGCCCTGCATTTTCAAAAAGGGCAGTCGTTCGTCGATTCCGGCCACGGAAGCGCTGTGCTTGGAACCGAACCCGGCCTGGTAGAGCAATTCCCAATAATTGCCATCGGAATGCAGATGAGTCGAAAGAACCCCGTGATCGCCCTCGGTCGCCTCAAGAACGACCGCACCGGCACCGTCACCAAACAATACACAGGTATTGCGATCTTCCCAATCAATGATGCGGCTGAGAATTTCAGCCCCGATCACCAGTACTTTTTGGGCGGATCCGGTCGCGATCTGCTTAGCAGCGGCATCCAGGGCGAAGACAAATCCGCTGCAAGCCGCAGAAAGGTCATAGGCGAAGGCATTGGTCGCTCCGATTTTCTTCTGCACCAGGCAGGCAGTTGCCGGCCAGGGATAGTCACCTGTGATGGTCCCCATGACGATAAAATCAAGCTCTTCGGCTTTGACTCCGGCCATATCAAGAGCTCTGCGAGCTGCCTCGGAGGCCAGATCCGAAGTGCATTGTTCAGGGGCAGCAATACGACGCTGTTTAATTCCGGTGCGGCTGATAATCCATTCGTTGGTGGTGTCAATCCTCTTTTCCAGATCCTGATTGGTCAGGATCGAGTCAGGGGCGTAAGATCCCGTTCCGATTATTCGCGCTTTTTTCACCTGGAACTCCCGTGTGATGGCTGATTGAACAGAACCCTTTTCAATCTGAATGGGGTTAACACCGCATTAAAACATGAAAAGGGCTGTTAAGAGATTTCACTCTCAGGCTTCGACAGTACGGGAGGTTGGCTCTCCACAGGCATCCAGGGCCTGTTGTTCCTCCGGCACATCACCTATTTTTTCAAGATGCTGGGTCAGTTTTCGATTCAGATCCTGAGCGGCGAAGTCATGAGCCATGCGAATGGCGTTCTTGATGGCGATAGAAGTTGACCCACCGTGGCAGATCATTCCGACGCCTTCGATTCCCAGCAGAGGAGCGCCGCCGACTTCAGCATAATCGACCTTTTTCTTGAACGCCTTGAAAGCCGGACGCGCCAGAAGATAGCCGATGCGAGCCAGCAGACGTTCGCCGAATTCGGCCCGCAGCATTTTAGTCATGGCATCCGCGATCCCTTCGGAAACCTTCAAGACCACGTTTCCGACAAACCCATCACACACAACCACATCGACCGAACCGTTGAAGATATCGCGCCCCTCAACGTAGCCGCCGTAATTGAAGCCTGAGTTCTTGAGCAACAAGTGTGTTCTGCGTGTCAGCTCGGTGCCCTTCTTCTCTTCTTCGCCGTTGGAAAGCAACCCCACCCGTGGATCGACCTTCCCCATGACATGGCGGGCATAAACCTCACCCATCGCAGCAAACTGTGCAAGATGCGCGGGCTTGCAATCTACATTGCCACCGACATCGAGGATCAGGGTCTGTCCTTTGAGGTTCGGCATGATGGTGGCGATGGCAGGTCGGTCGATTCCCTTGACCCGCTTGAGAACGAACATGCCGGCAGCCATCGTCGCACCGGAATTGCCGGCACTGACCACAGCCTGTGCTTCCCCCTCCTTGACGAGGCGGAAAGCGACCCGAATGGAGGAATCCTTTTTCTTGCGAACCGCGTCGGAGGCGCTGTCGTGCATGCCGACAACCTGACTGGCGTGCACGACGTTCAGATCAAGCCCTGAGGTATCGTGCTTTTTCAACTCGGCGGCGATTCTCTCCGAATCACCCACCAGAATCACGCCGATCCCCCACTGCCGGGCAGCAGCAACCGCTCCCTCGACCTCGACTGCGGGGGCGGAATCTCCCCCCATGGCATCAACGGCGACGATACTGTGATTTTTCAACCACCCGCCCCCTTAAATTTCTTCCGTGGGAACGATCTCCCGCCCCTTGTAGGTGCCGCAGGTGCCGCACACCCGATGGGGCTGCTTGGGCTCCTTGCACTGGGGGCAGACACTGACCCCAGGGGCACTCAGAGCATCATGGGAACGGCGCATATCTCTTTTGGACTTAGAGGTTTTTTTCTTGGGTACAGCCATGGTTAATCATCTCCTGATATTTTTTACTTAGGTGTGGCTCGTGGTGAAAAAGCGGCGCGAGAGAGAGCTTCACTTAACGGTCGACTTTAAAATCTTTCAATGCCGCAAACTTGCTATTCATGATCGGGGCGGCACAATCACAGTCCTCGACATTACGATTGGCGCCGCAGCGTGGGCACAGCCCCTTGCATTCTTCTTTGCACAGAGGCCGCAGGGGCAACGCCATGACCACCTGCTCCTGCAACGCATGGTGCAGGTCTATTTCGTCATCATGGTAGGAGATCAAGCCGAGGTCTTCGGCCTCAAGCTCGACCTCTTCCTCCTCTTCCCGGTCCTCATCTTCGCTGTGAGGAACGAAGGTCAGGTCAACCTCAACCTCGAGAAGGATTTCCACATCCTCCAGACACCGGCTGCAGGCAAAAATGACGCTGGTGGCGACAGTCCCCTGAACCTCAACATAGTCACCTGCCCTGAAGGCCCGCAGGCGACCCGATATATCCCGGGTGAAGCGGCACTGTCCCTGTTCCTGAAGCTCGTGCAGGGCAGGAAATTCTTCAGCCTTCTCCGCGACGTCGAGGGCGAGCTCCTCGTCTTTTAACTTCTCTGCCTGAAGACGCAATACTCCCCCATCCATAAACTCGAAAACGGTTAGTATAAAGACACCCCTCCTTTTGTCAAGGATAAATGCCTCAGGATCCGCAGGGCAACGGGGACGTCTTGTATTAGCCCATTATGAAGTCGTTTTGCAAGGGATAATTGGGGGAAATGCAGAGAAAACACTGGAGGGATTAACTTGCATTGCGTTCGCCCCTGTTTTAGAACCAGACATCAAAACCTGCGTGAAGGAGCCTATCATCATGAAAAACGCATCGCCTTACCGGCTTCGCGACCTTGTTGGGGTTATGAAACGCCTGCGGGCACCTGATGGATGCCCGTGGGACAGGGAACAGACGCCGCAGTCGCTGCAACCCTACCTTCTCGAAGAAACACATGAGGTTCTCGAGGCCATCGACCGGGGACATCCGGACGAGATCTGCGAGGAGCTCGGAGACCTTCTGCTGCAGGTCGTCTTTATCACGGAGATCTTCAGCGAACAGGGTGAGTTCTCCATTGACGACGTGACACACGCCATTACTTCGAAAATGATTCGCCGCCATCCTCATGTCTTCGAAGGGATCTCCTATGAATCGGCAGACGATCTCAAAGCCCAGTGGGAGGCCATCAAGAGGGAGGAAAAAAGTACTGGAACCAAATCGATTCGTCGCGGCCCTGCAGAGGTCCCCCCCAGCCTGCCCGGCTTGATGCGGGCCCAGAAGCTGATCTCAAAGAAGCGCATGGAAGCCGATTCAGAACTGGCCCAATCGCTTAGAAAACTTATTCTTCAGGAGCCCTCTTCACAGCAGCAGCGATCGCAACGGATTGCAGCAGCGCTTTGCAGCCTGGTCGATCTGGCCCACCAGGAGGGCATTGACAGCGAACAGGTCTTGCGACAATATCTGAACCAATCACAGCAATACGTCAAAACCCCTGAGGGGAAAGGCGGTTAGCCGCACTTTCCACACCGACTGTGGAAAAGCTGTTGAAAGCTGTGTGGAAACACCCTGCGAAAGGCGAGTAGAGCGGACGTGGCGGCATACTGATCAAAAAATATACAGACTCTTCTTTTCTTTTTATTTCAAGCAGTTAAAAACGCCGACCGGATTGTTCAAAATGCCACGCCCAGAATCCTCCAGAATCCGGCGCCTGCACCAAGGAAAACAATATCCCATGTTTATAAAGCTGCTGTTGCTCTTTACCTCGATCCCCGTATTGGAAATTTATGTCATTCTCCAGGTCGGCGAACTGCTGGGAGCGCTGCCGACAATCGGCCTGATTATTCTGACCGGCGTGGCGGGGGCATACCTTGCCCGCACCCAGGGGTTTGAAGTCGTGCGCCGCATGCAGGGGGAGCTTAATCAGGGGCAATTACCGGCAGCCCCACTCATTGACGCCGCCATGGTTCTGGCTGGAGGTCTGCTGCTGCTCACGCCCGGCTTCTGCACCGACATCCTGGGCTTTTCACTGCTGGTTCCCGCAACACGCGACCTGCTCAAAAAAACCGTCAGTGACTATCTCAAACGTCAGATCGACGAGGGGCGCATCCACATCCGCCGCTACTGACGAGGATGTATTCCTCGAAGTCAAGAAGCCATTGCTTGGTCGCAATTCCCTGGCCGCCGGAATAACCGACAAGCCTGTTGTGCGCACCAACAACCCGGTGGCAGGGGATGATAACGGGAAGAGGATTGGCAGCCATTGCCCCTCCGACCCCCCGCGCAGCACGGGGACTGCCGCACCGCCGGGCCAGTTCGGCATAAGTGCAGGTGCCCCCATAAGGCACGGTTTCGGGCAAGAGCGTCAGAACACGCTGTCGAAAAGGAGTAACTGCGCCAAGATCAAGGGGCAGATCAAATATGCGCCGCTCTCCACTGAAGTATTCTCCGAGCTGTGAGACCGCCAGATCCAGCACAGGATTCTCCCCCGCTTCGGCCCTGGTCCATCGGGGATCAAACTGCCGCACAAGCTTTTCCGGGTCGGGCGCCATGGTGACCCCTTTTATCCCACCGGGTCCGACCGCAACAGCCAGAAAAAGAACCGGCGTCTCCATCAGGCGATAGGCGCTGCTGTCCTGGGAAGGCATATCATCTCCTTTTTTTTCTCCTCAGGCGGGAGCGAAGTAACGCCCATCCTTCGTTTATTTCTGACACCTTGCAGACCAGGCCGGATACCGCGTATACCAGGGCGCCGCTGAAAACAGTCAGTCCCAGCACCAACCCGTTCCGGAGCCGCTCATCAGCCGCACCCCACTGCCCCAGCCTCAGCATATAAAACACCACAACAGCCATGACCGCTAAAGGAACAAGTACGCGAACATAGCAGGAAAAAAGGGATTTTATGCCAATCGGACCGATCTTGCGACGAAGGGCCAACACCAGGAAAAAGGCATTACAGCAGGTCGCCAGAGTCAACGCCAATGCCAGGCCGGCGTGACCGTAAAACTGCATCAGCGCAACCCCCAGCAGAGCATTGATCACAAGTGTCCAGAATGAAATCACCACCGGTGTCCGGGTATCCTGCAAAGCATAGAAGGTCGGCGCGACAACGCGCGCCAGCCCCAGGAAAAACAGCCCCGGCGCATAGGCGATCAGTGCCAGAGAGGTCTGCTCGACAGCGGCATAATCAAAAGCGCCTCCCATGAAAAAAACGCTGTAGATCGGAGTTGCGCACAGCATAAGCCCGAGAGCCGCAGGGAGGGTCACCACCGTAATGAGCTTCAGAGCAAAGTCGAGTGACTGCTTGAGACCCTCAAGATCCTCGGCGGCGGCCTGGCGACTCATGGCGGGCAGAACGGCCTGAGCCAGTGAAACGACGAAGACCCCCTGGGGAAACTCGAACAGCCGCTGACCGTAATACAGGTAGGAAACGCTGCCCTGAGGAAGAAAGGATGCGAGCAGCCGGGTGATCACAACATTGATCTGATAGATAGCGACCCCGGCGATCCCCGGAACCATCAAAGCGGCAATACGACGCAGGGTCGGGTCGCGAAAGCTGAAATCAAGCCCGAGCCCATACCCTCTTCGCGCCAGAACCGGCCACTGCATCAACACCTGCAGAAAACCTCCCAATAGAACGCCGAGGGCCACCCCGACAATGGGAGGGTCGAACAATGGAGACAGCCAGGCCGCACCGGCAATCATCGCAAGATTTAAAATGACAGGGGAAACAGCCGGAGTGAAATAATGATCGTTGACATTGAGAATCCCCGAGGCAAGGGCCAGTAAACCGGCGAACAGGATATACGGGAACATAATCCGGTTCAGCAAATCGGTCAGAAGAAGCTTGCCTGCAGTATCACCGAAACCATGACCGATCAGGCCAACAACCCAGGGGGAAGCGAGGATCCCAAGCAGGGTCACCAGCAGCAGCACCGTCCCCAGGGCGGTAAAGCAGATGCGCGCGACGCGCCGGGCTTCATCCGCCCCCTGCTTGTGCAGAACGGCTGAAAAAGTGGGGACAAAGGCAGCCGTCATCGAACCTTCGGCGAAAAAGCGACGCAGAAGATTGGGCAGAGTAAACGCCATAAAAAAGGCGTCCGTGGCGAAACCTGCCCCGAAGATTCGGCCGACAACCATATCGCGCACCAGACCGGTAATGCGGCTGAGCAGGGTGGCTCCACCCAGGACTCCGGTGGCGCGGCTGATGGTTTTTTTCTCCGACATGAGCAAAATCCGGGATTATTTATTTTTAATCCCCTTTAAGCAGGGGAAATCGCCACGCATTTTCAGTTAGTTACAATTTAGAGTAATTTTTTCTAACTTGACGAGTTGGAATGTTTAATGTTAAAAGATCGCTTCATCAACTCAAAAACAACTTTTACTGCAACATGGAGGATAAAAACTTTGGCCAATCACAAATCTGCCCTGAAAAGAATTCGTCAAACGGAAAAACGCACTGCCCGCAACCGCCACATCCGCTCGACCATGCGTAACCTGGTCAAGCAGGTGCGCGAAGCTGCCGGCAAAAAGGACGGCGAGACGGCAAAAAATGCTCTTGACCGGGCCGTGCCTTTTATCAATAAGGCCGCCAGCAAGGGGGTTATTCACAAAGCGACGGCCAGCCGCAAAATTTCCCGTCTGACCAAACTCGTAAACGAACTCGCCTGAATCTACTTCGCTCTTGCTTAATTCCATGCCCTCCCCTGCGGGAGGGCTTTTTTTATTCTCCATCCCCTCCAGACCTGACCGCAAGACTCATCAGCAGCTGTTCCATAATTGCAAAGGGATGCGCCCCACTGGACTTCAAGGCCAGATCTGTTTCCTGGAAGCGAACAAACGCCTGACGATATTCCGAACGGCTGAACTGTTTGCCCTGGCCGATCAATCCTTCCACAAAATATGGATTGATCTTCAGCCTGGAAGCCATTTCCCGACGCGACACGCCGAGGCGCTCCATTTCAGCCGCCTGCCAGATCATGCGAAAATGCCGGACGATCATTGCAAGAATTCTCAGTGGCGGCTCTCCATCCTGGATCATTCGATCGAGAATCCTGAGAGCTTCAGGTGGACGTCTTCTGCCGATGGCGTTCACCAGGTCGAAAATATTTTCATTGCGCGTGTCGGTCACAACCTTTTCGACATCGTCAACGTCAATCAGGGGCTTGTCCCCGGCATAGGTACATAATTTGTTGAGTTCAGCCTGAATCTCCCCCAGTGAACCATCCACCCGGCGGCAGAAAAGAGCCAGGGCCTCCTCGGTGAAATTCTTATCAACTGATCTTGCGTGGGTTTTGACGAAATTGGCGACCTGCTCGCCACGCAGTTTTTTAAATTCTACAAGGGATCCCCTTTTCTTGAATTCTTTAAAGAAAGCCAGGCGCCCGTCGATTTTTTCGCCGTGGAAGAGCAGAATGGTTTCCGGCAGGGGGTCGCGCAGATAGGGGATGAAACGGGAGAGAGAGTCCGCATCAAGTTGCCCGGCATCTTTAACCGACACAACTCGCCGCGGCGCAAAAACGGGAAAAGTCCGACAGCTGTCAAGAACCTCTTCGGGCTTTAAATCGCGGCCGTTGAAAACCTGCAGATTGAAGTCGCGCCCTTCAAGCGGAACAGCCTGGGCAACAATGCGCTGCCAGGCCTGGTCGACCAGAAAAGGTTCGTCACCGTAGAGATAAATGAGCGGTGGAATCCGACCGGACTCCACCGCCTTGTTCAATTCCGCAGGGGTCATGCGCCTCCCCTCTGCTGCCGTTTAGAAATTCTGCTGCATCCGGTAATAGAGGTTCTGGGCCAGACGTTCAGCAATCAGCCTGATCGCCGCAGCCTCGTTCTCCTCCTGCACACTCTTGTCAGCGTTAATGGGATAGTGCTGAGACCAGGAGAGCCCCCCTTTCCACAACACGCGCCCATCGTCAAAGGACCTGAGGGTCGCTTCAATCGCTACGGTTGCACGAAACTGCCCGATGCGGTCATCCTGATCATAGGAAATAGCGCTGACCTGAAACCTCGTTACCGCACCTTCAAGCCGGGCATCGGCGTCGCTTTCCAGGGAGACGACATTTAAGGGACGTCGCCGTGAAAACTCCTCGATGACCTGATTCGTAACAATATCTTCGAGCAACGGCTCATAGGTGCGATTTTCGAAAAGCGAAACCTGGATGGCGCGCACCCCATCAGGGAAACTACCTTGCCCCACAGTGTGATAGCCACAGCCTGCCAGCAGCAGGATCAGGTGAACCAGAAGAATCAAGCGTTTCATCTCAATTGGCCACTACGTTGACAAGCCGTCCTGGAATCACAATCACTTTTCGCACGGTCACCCCTTCAAGGAAGCGACTCACATTGGGGCTTGAGAGGGCTGTTTCCCGCACCTGCGCCTCATCTGCATCCGCCGCGACATTGACCTTGCCTCTGACCTTGCCGTTGACCTGAACAACGATGGTGATTTCATCCTGGACCAACGCCTCGGGATCCCATGCCGGCCACCCCTGCTGCTCAACGGTCGTCTCGTTCCCGAGGCAGGCCCAGAGTTCCTCGCTGACATGCGGGACAAACGGCGCCAGCAATCGCACGATGGTTTCCAGTGCTTCACGCAATACCCAGGGATACTTCTGTTTCTCATCAAAACCATAGACCGCGTTGACCAGCTCCATCACCGCAGCGATGGCGGTGTTGAAGTGGAAACGCCCGTCGATGTCCTCGGTGACTTTCTTGATGGTGCGATGAGTCACGCGGCGCAGATCGCGAGCCGCCCCTTCAACCGGTTCGGTCGCCACGGCCTGGCGCACCAGGTCAAGGTTGTCGTAAACAGCTCGCCAGACGCGATTGAGAAAACGGAAACATCCTTCGACGGCCTGATCGCTCCATTCCAGGTCTTTCTCCGGCGGCGCGGCAAAAAGAATGAACAAACGCGCGGTATCGGCCCCGTAGGTCGAAATGAGGGTGTCTGGATCGATGACGTTTTTCTTCGATTTGCTCATTTTCTCATTGCGACCGGTCTTTGCTGCAGAGCCGCACTTGCAGCATTTGCCGTCCTGCACTTCTTCGGGATAAAGCCAACCGTGCTCGGGGCAGGAGAGCGTCT
>NPID01002019.1_pt2 | contig 21617 bp, 18 predicted proteins | sample 8637491 | NCBI WGS metagenome assembly NPID01 (sample SAMN07420843, study PRJNA396082) | bioreactor metagenome | isolation source: sample BA6 brine-fed electro-methanogenic bioreactor BA | place: Japan: Kochi | collected 2016-06-14 | reverse complement strand
TATATTTATTTTTATTCCTGCACTTATAACATTTTGCTTGATACTCATTCCTACTTTTAAATATCAATGGCCGCTTAGCTGGGACATATTTTATCATATACATATCAGTCAACTTTATTTAGAAAACGGGCTTATTTTTTTTGATGATTTAACTTATGCTCCCTATGGACGGCCAATATTTTATCCACCTCTTTTCCATTTCTTACTTATTTCCTTAAAAGAAATATTTGGATGGACTTTATTTGACTCAGCCCGATATATCCAACCAGTTCTGGGCTCTTTAACCATACTTTCATTTTCTTTTGTTGCTTACAGGATGTATAATGCAACTACTGGCTTTTTAACCGGTATTTTTGTGATGTTCACCACTTTTTTTAGCAGAATGATTATTCCCATACCGGAAACCATGGCCTTAATACTATTGCCTCTACTGGCTTATTTTTATTACATTTCACTGGAAAATAATAAATTATTCCCGGCACTTTTAGCAGGGATACTGCTGGGTATGGTATTATTAACCCATTTACTTTCATCAAGCATTATAATCTTGATTATTTTTATATACACCATTATTATAGGTTTGATTCAAAAAGAACCTGTATTAAAACAATTTTTAGTTTTATTGGCCACTTCTATGGCTATAGCTGCGGTGTGGTATTTGCCCCTAATTTTAAGCTATGGCTTTTCATTTAAATCTCCTCCTGCCCAGGGAATAGAACTTTTTAAATATTTAACCCTTTTCGGAATAGTCCCCTTAATATTTTCATTTATAGGCTCTTTTTATGCATCCAAAAGAAGAAAAAAACAGGATTTACTTATATTGGTATGGACAATAGCTATACTCCTTTTCAGCCTGGCCCATTTTATAGGAATCCCGGTATTAAGTGAAAGAATCTTAAACTTTGCGGTTTTCCCTTTAATGCTTTTGGCAGCATTGGGCATCCAATGCATAACTGTAGAGGGTGATAAAAGACCAGCATATATTTTAATGGCATTAATTATTATTTTCGGATTCAGTTTTGGCTACAGTACAGTAAACTCTGCATCTCCTTTCATAAAACCGTCTGATTTTGAATTATCTAAATGGTTTAAGGATAATGGGGATAAAGAGAGTTTAGTGGTGTCTTATAACTATGAACTGGATCCTTTAATTGTATCCATTTCCCGGCAGCCGGTTTCTGCAGGGGGCTATGCTCCGGGTATGCTCCGGGGATTGAATATATTAAAATATTTACAGGGTGATTTTAATAGAGATGATATCCGGCAGGATCAGGCAGGATATATAATTTTACCTCGAGGTGTGGCAGAACCACCATATTCTAGATTAGTTTACTTAAATAAAAATTATAAAGTTTTTGAATTAGAAAAAAATTAATATATTTCCTTTAAAAAACTTTTATGAATATCAGGGGATTAATTTAAAAATAAAATAATTAGAAGGAATCGATAAAATGAAAAGATTATTTGGTACATTTGGTGTTAGGAGAATTGCTAATCATGAATTAACTCCGGAATTTGCTTCTAAGCTATCATCCGCATATGGGACTCTAATTCAGGGTAAAATTGCGGTAGGTGGAGATCCTCGAACATCAACACCCCTGATAAAAATGTCGGTAATGGCCGGTCTTTTATCCAGTGGATGTGATGTGATAGATCTGGGATTATTACCCACCCCGGCAGTTCAATATGCAGTCCGGAATTATTATAATGGGGGAGTCATTATCACCGCTTCCCACAATCCTCCTGAATACAATGGAATAAAATTCGTGGATGAAGATGGTATTGGAATTTCTGATGAAATGGAGGAAAAAATTGAAGATATTTTCTTCAATGAAAATCCAAAAAGAGCTAGCTGGAAGAATTTAGGTGAATTCAGTACCCGGCCGGGACTGGTGAAGGAATATCAAGATCAGGTACTACAGCGGGTTAATCAAGAGGCAATAAAAGATGCTAACTTAAAAGTGGTGGTTGATTGTGGATCAGGAGCAGCATGCTTCACAGCACCGTATATTTTAAGAGAATTGGGCTGTGAAGTTTTAACTTTAAACTGTCAGCCAGATGGGTTTTTCCCGGGAAGAGACCCGGAACCAGTTGAAAATAATCTGAAAGAATTGATAGAAGTGGTTAAATCCACTGGAGCGGATTTAGGTCTGGCTCATGACGGAGATGCAGATAGAACTATTTGTATTGATGAAAAGGGAAACTTTGTATTGGGTGATAAAACTTTTGCTTTGGTAGAAAAACAGCTACTTAAGGAGAATAATGGGGGAATCATAGTTACCACCGTGGCTACTTCTTCTGCCATCTATGACATAGCACAACAAAATAAGGGGGAAGTTATTACCACGGCAGTGGGGGATTTGCTGGTTGCCAGAAAACTCAAAGAAAAAGAAGGCCTCTTTGGAGGAGAAGAAAATGGAGGCCTTATTTTCCCTGATTTTGTATATGGTCGGGATGCAGCACTCTCGGCAGCCAAGATAATTGAAATAATTGCTCTGGAGAAAAAACCACTATCAGAACTGGTTGCAGAATTACCAGTATATTATTCCGAAAAAATGAAAATAAAATGTCCAGATGATCTTAAAAATAAGGTGATGCAGCTCATTGCCGATGAAATTAGCCAGGACAATCGTAAATTTGAATTAGATACCACTGACGGAGTCAAGATAATTACTCCAGAGGGATGGGTTATAATCAGGCCTTCCGGGACTGAACCAATTTTCAGGTGTTTTTCAGAGTCTGATAGTCCTCAAAATGCTGAAGAAATGGCCAACTGGGGAATTTCCCTGGTGGAAAAATATTTAAAATAATTATTTACTTTAAATTTTTTAATATTTTATTAACTCCTTACCTATTTTTTTCATTTTGCAGCATCAGGCATGCTTTCCAGTATTTTTCGGGCTACTCTAAGTCCTATAGCTGCAGCAAGTAACATGGTGGGCATTCCCTGCGATCGGGGGACCAGAGATAAATCTCCCACCCATAAACCTGAGGGTAATTGCTCTGACCTCATATTTTTCACATCAGCTGCTTCTAAGGGGAAGGTCCCTCCTAAATGCCCCCCATTATACATGCCCTGAATATAAGGTCCCTTTACGCCGGATTCTTTCATAATAAGACTGGCCATTGAGCTGGCTTTTTTTAGAGTATCCCGGTCTTTAGGGGATAACTTTTTATCCACCTTTCCCTGTTTATCCACTTTTCCCTCCTCTGAATCTGCCAATTTAACCATCATCCCCACCCGATCATTTATTGATACTTTTCGCCAGGGCTTATGAAACCAGTGGGATAGTATATCCACATAAGGAGATAGAATATAATCTTCCTGTTTACTGTACCAGACCATGGGGGGCTCTTTAAGCATCTTAGCATTTTTAAATATTCCTCCCATAGTAAGAACCACATCTGCCCATAAGTGGGGGGAGGTTTCTATACCTGAATTTTCCAGAATCTGGGCACTGCCAATTCCTCCGGCAGCCAGCACTACTAGATCACTTTTATAAGTATTTTTTCCCAGGATAGAACCTGTTTCTACTCCCTTAACTATTCCCTTCTCTATTATTACTTTTTTAACCGGAGAATTTATTTTAATAGTGGCGCCACCAGCACAAGCATCATCAATAAAATTTTTAGAATCCCAGCGAGCCCCTTTAACACACCCCAATTCACATAGTCCACAGGAAATACATTTTTTCTCATTAACTGCCTTAGGTGTACTTTCAGGATCAAGACCTAACTTTATCGCGCTTTTAAACATTTCCCGACTTAATGGTCGCCATCTATTTTCCGGGAAAGTTTCCACTTTAATTAAATTTTCCAGTTCCTGAAATTCAGATTCCAGCTTAAGGCCTATGTGGTGGAGACCTTCCTCGGCACGAACCAGATTACCGCAGGTGAGAACGGTGCAACCTCCAGTGGTAATTCCTCTAAAAAGTGCCAGATCAGGGGATGATTTTATAGAATTCATAGGGGGGAATATCTTATTTATATTGGATGCACTTCCTAAAATTCCTAACTTTCTAAAAGGCTCTGACCAGGAAATATGACGAGTAAATGGTTTGAAATTTCCGCCTGATTCTAATATTAATACTTCTAACCCGTTTTTTGATAGTTCGCGAGCTATGGTAGCACCTGATGCTCCACTACCCACTACAATGGCCTTCATTTAAATCTCCTTTTCATTTTAATTTTTTAATTTCAACCGGGCCTTACAGCAGGAAGCCCCTTCGGTAATTCTTTTAATAAATTTCATTTCAAAGGTAGGATTCAAACCTTTCAGAACTCCTTCATCTGCCCCACTTAAAATATGGCAAGATAAGGGGGAATAATATGATGCAAGCTCACAATGACTTATAATTATATGCGGATCTGTTTTATTATCCTGAAATTCAAATTCAATTCCTAAAACCTTATAAAGAATATGGGCGGCAATCATAACTTCTTCAAGATCATCTTTAATACTCAATTTTTTTTTAAATTCTAATCCCAGACGATAACCCACTTCAAACATAGCTGGCCGGGCCAACTCAATACTTCTTTCTTTGCCTAGCAAATTTTCCAGTGCTTTGACCCGGATTTCATGACCTTGAATCATTTTAAGGCGTATATGATTTAAATTTCCCTTTAAGGGAATGGATAAAGGAGTTATATTTTTTAAAGAATCCGGGTCATTTTTTTTAAGAATATTATCCAGTTCAGCAATGGTTAAACTGGCCAGATTATTCAGTTCCTTTTTTAAAAAATATTCTGGTATCCACCAGGATGCCAGCAATAATCTAAGGTTCATCTAAAACTCAAAACTCCTTATTTGCTATCCCCATATGTAGTATATCCTGACTTTTATTATCTGATTCCTCAGCATGGTACAGATATTCTATGGTTTTTTCAAAACGTTGCATGATATTATTTCTTTTAAGTTTCAAATTAGCAGTCAAATCCCCGGCCTCAATGGAAAGATCATTTTTCAAAACCACCCATTTTTTCACTTTCTCTGGATTGGCCAGATTAGAATTAAGCTCATTAATTTCATCATCTAATTGTGCAGGCGGCTTTAAAAATTCATCACTCCACAAAAGTGCCACACAATATGCCCGGCTATCTCCTATCAGAAGAGCTTCATCTATACCACTTAAAGATTTTAAACGGGTTTCTATTTTAAGGGGATTTATAGTTTTACCATAAGCATTTATCAATACTTCTTTTTTCCGTCCGGTAATTACCAGGCTTTCATCTGAATTTAAGTATCCATAATCTCCGGTTAATAACCAGTCTTCCTGGAATAAAAATTTAGAATCATTATTAAAATATCCTGAAGTGGTTTGAGGTCCTTTAACCATGATTTCCCCATCTTTTGCAATTTTAATTTTGGTAAATGGTAATGGCTTTCCCACAGTTTCTAAATTATTATCTCCCCACCGATTAATGGTTATTAATGGCGCTTCAGTTAGGCCATATGCATTGTGAATTTCAATTCCCAGTTTTCTATAATCATAAAGGAGCTTTTCACTTACCGGGGCAGAACCAACTATCAGCTGCGCACAATTCTTTAAACCCGATTTTTTCAGTAAACTTCTTCTTAATATTCTTCTTAAAATAGATTTAAGCAGGGATTCATCTATTCTCAGATATAGTCTGCCCAGCCAGTTTTCTTCCAATTTAGTCCAAAGTTTTTCATAAAACCGGGGCACGGAAAAAAATATGGTGGGATTAATCCGGGGCAGTGCCTGGGATAAGTCATGGAATTCCTCCATAAAATACAATTTTAAGGGTGCAGGAGCATAATATGGAGAATAAGTACCTAAAATTCCTTCTACAACATGATTCATAGGTAAAAAAGATAAATAAGATACTTCTTTTATACGGTCTTCCCAGGGAGGCATGGAAGCTATAAATTCTCCCATCCACCGAAGATTCCCATGATTGAACTGAACTCCCCGGGGGGTTCCTGTGGTACCGGAGGTGTAACGAATAGTGGCAACACTCTCAAAGTCGACCGGTGCATTTATATCCTTTTTATCATGATTTCCCATTTCCATAAACTTTTCCCACGGTATGATGTCCTCTTTAATCAATTCAGAATTAGAATCACGGGTAAATGATATTAAGGGGATGTCCAAATCCAGTTTAGATGATTCTTTTAATAAATCAGGGGTTCCTATAAATAGTATTCGAGAACCGCTGTCTTTTACCATTTCTTCAATTTCTATAGGAGGACTGGTATAATAGATGGGCACGGTTATTACCCCGGATAATCCCAGGGCCACATCTAAAATGAGATAACGGGTACTGTTATAACCCACCAGTGCTACCCTATCTCCAGGGGTGATTCCTAAATATTTCAATGCCTGGACGGCTTTTATAATTTTATTTCTAATGTTAATTCCATTTTTACACTCGAATTCTCCATTCACCACGTCATACAAAGTAACCGGGAATGTTTTGCTTTTCAGGCGGTGCATAATTTGTTCATGCACGGTACGATCTGATCTATGAAAAAACCCGGCATAAATTGCATAGTTCAACAGGGGACCCATGAAGTCTTTCCAGGAAAGTGAATATGGTCCGGATAATAAATCCGTATTTCGGCGACTAAATCTTCGATTTTCTTTTATATATGGGGTTAGATGACTTAAAACAGATATTTGAAATCCTTTTTGATTTTTTAAGAAGTATCCTGCAATATCAAAGAATTTTTTAACAGCACCCATAGGTAGGCCTAAAAAAAGAGGAGCAGGCAAATGGATATTCCATTTTTCATTGGCCCACTGCCGGGTAAAATCCACTAATTCTCGAATAGAAGGTAATGATTCATCAGGGGCGGTTAGATGGAAAGTTAATTTCTCTGCTTTTTTCTTGAGGCTTAAATCAACTATGGTTTTGGAAACATAATCTACAGGCACCATATTTATTTTATTAAGGGGTGAAACAGGTATTAACTTCAATTTACCATTAAAATACAGCCTCAAAGGAACATAGATGGTATTGAAATTTTTAATGGCCCCTGTTCGGGAGTCTCCCACAATCATCCCGGGTCGGAAGATGGAGTAAGGGATTCCAGATTTTATAACTTCTTTTTCCGCTTCATACTTACTTTGCTCATAGTTACTGGAAAATCCGCACCGATCTGATAAATCATCTTCAAGGACTTCTCCTTCACACTTTCCGGCAACATAAGCGGTGGATACATGGGAAAAACGTTTAAAAGCATCTTTTTTGCAGTTTTTTGCCATTTCAAGCATATTAATTGTGCCCTGAACATTCACTTTTCTAAGTTCATCCAAAGGAGCATTTAATCTTAAATCAGCTGCTGCATGGATTATATAATTAGTTTTTAAGGCTAAATCCTGGTAAACTGTCTCATCCATTCCTAAATGATTCTTTTCCACATTTCCTGAAATTAATTCCACCTGATTATTCTTCAGGGCTTCTAATAACTCTGGAAATTCCCACCAGGCTCTTTTCAAACGAGTTTCAGCATCTTGATTAGTTCTACTTCTTACCAGGGCTATTATTTTTAAATCACAACTAATAAGCTTTAAAGCTATTTGTGTTCCTAAAAACCCATTGGCCCCACTTAAAAGAACATAATCTCCCTGGATCATTATTTTCCTCCTTTAAGAAATGATTTAAGGAGACTTCGATTCTGGAGAGAACGGGAATACTGATTTTCAAATCCACTTTCCAGCAATCTTTGGGTTTTAGCTGGATTTTCTAAAATCTCATCTACTTTATTTTCCACTTTTTCCCATAAATCAGGATCATCGTATTTAAAAAAATAATCCGGATACATTTTCAGCTCTTCATACAATATTTCCAGGCGGCGGTCATGTCCTATTGCTATTTGCGGCACCTGATGAGATAAAGACAATATGGAAGCATGATAACGAGAAGTAATTAAGATATCTAAATTTTGGAGTAACCCTGTCATTTTGGATGCATTTAAATCTTTAGAAGAAAAAATTTGGGCATTCTCTTTATTTTTCATATAAGATAATACCTGGTGAGCCAGGCCTTCATCCAGGTCTTCCATACAGATTAATGCAATATTCTTGTGGTGGATGTCCACCAAACGATCTGCCTGCTTTGCCCATGATCTGGCCAGTTTTTTTTCCAGCTTTTCTCTTTTTTTAGAATGTGAAAAATAATAGGGCCATTTATATTCATCTTTTTTCTTTCCAAAGGGCCTTAAAACCACAGGCCATAAATAAAAATTCACCACCGCCATGCCGGCTAACCCTCTATGTGGAGAGAAGTGTTCTACAATTCCATTAAGGGTATGGGATTCAAAATTTAAAGCACAATCTGCAGTAACTTTAATGGGGGCAGTCACTCCTACAGATTTTAGAATTTCTGCAGATTTATAGTTACGGGTTATTATGAGGTTACTTTTACTGGCTTCTTTTTTCACCAAAAACTTGTTTAAGAGAGATAAATCTCCCGAATCGACAGCATAAGCCAGGCAGGGTTTTTTAAATGTATGAGCACACCGGGTAGCCCATAGAAACGCCCATAATAATGCAGAAGTCCAGGTATCCATATAACAGCTACCTTCGATTAGCAATATAAAATCATGATTTTTTACCAGTTTTCGCAAACTTAAAAAATAAATAGAAGGCAATGGTACAATTTTAAGGTTTTTTTCTTTTTGCACATATCTTTTTAGCTTTTCTTCATTAAGGGTGGGTATGGTTAGCCGTACCTCTGGTCCTAAAGCCCATCGAATATCCTGGATAATGGACAGCAATCGGGATTCTGAACCAGTATTATTTGCACCATTATATCCTACAAGTAGAACCCGCGGACTATTATTATTATGTCCCGGGTTATATGATTCAGCTTTTTTTATAGGGAGCATATGATTTCCAGAATTAATTTTTTCCAGGACCCCTAAGACCTCTTTTTATTAATTAGGGAAGGATACATAAAAATTCTCAGGATGAAGACTAACTATTTCTAATATCCCTGACTTATTTTTTAAACTTTTTTAATTTTATTTTTTGCAACTTCAGAGGTTCGGCAATAACTGCTCCAATTAACAGACCTAAAGATATAGCCACAACACTCATAATTACCTGAATTACATCAGCAATTCCACTGGAATAGTTGGGCCCTATTAAATTTGCCAGTGTTATGAACCCCAGAGAACCGGGAACCAGTAGCCAGAAGGCAGAAAGAGTGGATACAAAGCTGGGTGTTCTCATGGGGGAACGCCCTATTAAGGCTCCACTGATGGTCATAAGTAGTGAACCAAAAAATGCCCCAAAAAACCCACCAATAAAATAATTACCCAAACTTTGCCCTAAAAAAGCCACATAAAGCACTATTATTACCCATGGAAAGTCTCTATTCCGCATGGACAAGAAAAGAAACATCCCTATACCAAAAAGCATAATCCCTATATAGGGAGCCCACCATCCAATGGTATTGGCCGCTGCTACCACCAGCAAATCTTCTTGAGGAAGCCCTATGATTTTAAAACCATTTAAAACCCCAAAAAGAAGCAAGAATAAAATGGTTATGCCATAAATCACCCTGCTTGCTCCTGAAATTAAATCTCCAGATGCTAATTCAAACATTCCGGTGGTCAGGGTGGCACCAGGTAAAAAATATGCCAGGGCAGGTATAATTAGCAGTATGGATCCGGTAAGGAACCCATTTTTCACCCCCCAAAAAAATATAATCGAAACCAGGAAAGAACCTATAACTGGTTTTATAAGAGCTAAACGGGGCTTATCTTGGGTGAAAATTAGTAAAATTCCTACTAAAAATCCCAGTATTCCTGAAACAATTAATTGCTGAGAGTTGGGTTGCAATAACAATCCTAAACCCACTGCAAAAAAAACATAGCCAATTAACATCCCGATTTTTCCAAAACGGTGCGGATGCGCATTGATTTTTTTGAGGCATTTAATACCTTCTCTAGGGGTTATTTCTGCTTTTTCAACTTTATAAATCAGTTCATAGAGCTCTGAAATAGTATTTAATTGCGATAGTCCATATATTTGATTTACAGTAGTTAAGGGGGATGATTCTTCATCCCCCACTTTGATAATTATGAATGTGGTAAAAACCAGTATCTCGGCCTTAACCTGATAGGCCCGGGCAACATTATATAGAATGGATTGGATGGTGGTTACTGATATGCCGGTGGAACTCAGGGCCTTTCCCAAACCAGCTAAAAATGTCAGCATATCTTTTAAGAAGTATTCATCCTGCAGATAGGGAATTAAACATACTTTTGATTTATTGGTTTTTATTTCCATAGTTAGAACCATTAACAAAAGGGGGAGATTAACTATTTATGAAAATTTTATTTATACACTACTTATTTTTCAGATTTAGATATTATATTATTAATTAATTAGAATTTAATTTTTTCAGGGATTCATCAAATAATATCATGGACTTTTCCAGAACTAAGGAGATAATATAATTACAATCTGGCTGCAAGTGGGGGATGTAATGTGGCTTGTTTTCTACTTCAACTAGAATCAGAGGATAACTTTGACAGACCTGGGGTCGGCTGTCATAAATTGAACATTTTTTATCTTCAATGTCATGGAATTTGCAGGGAAGGTCCTCTTTAAACTTATAATGTTCTGGATAAGCAGGGTTAGCTATAATTTCATTTTTTAAATCAGGATTAAAAAGTAATAAGGGGTTTAATTCGTCCCGGTGTATGAATATGGGGGTGGATTCTCTACAACATTTCCCACAATTATTACACCATTCAGGGTGGTTTTGGATGATTTCAAAATCAGAAGGACCTCCAAAAAATTCTAAACCGAGGAGTTGCGCCATTTCTATTATTTCCTGCAGATCTTGCCGGGTTACACCATATTTTCTGTATTTTTTAACAGATCTCTTTTTTCTTAATTTTTTCAAAACCAGCTTTTGAATTAAATTTCTACTAATTTGAGTACTCTCTCCCTTTTCCTTTTTTAAGGATTTCTGGAGAACTTTTTCCCATAATTCCTCGGGTATTAAAAGATCCCTGAGCATTTTCATCACCAAGAATATGATATTTTCCTTACTTGAAAAAAGATTTTAAATTATAAATTTTCCAGACATTCATCTTTTAATACCCGGGCATCATCATTAGAAGGATCGATTTGTAAAACTTTATTAAAACATTCTACTGCTTCATTAAAACGATTTAATTCCATTAAAGCCACGCCTTTATTGCTCCAGAAAATATAATTATTTTTTTCCAGAGCCAGAGCATCATCATAACATTCCAGGGCTTCTTCAAATCGCCCTAACTCTAAAAGAGCATTTCCTTTTCTATTGAATGCTACTGAATCACCTTCATCTTCTAAACACAATTCTAAGGCCTTATCATATGATTCTAATGCTTCTTCTGTTTTACCTATCTCACTTAATAAATTTCCCCGGGCGTTCCATACCTCCGGGTTCTGGTAATCTAATTCTAGAACTTTATCATATGCTTGCAGGGCATCTTTATATTTTCCTAACATTTCTAAAATAAATCCCTGCCAATACAATATCACTGAATTATCTGGATTAATCTCTAATGCTTTTTGACTTGATTTTAATGCTTTTTCAGGGTCCCCGGAATTTAAAAGAGCCAGGGCTTTGTTATTCCATACGAATTCATTTTCAGGATCTATATTTAAAGCCTGGTTATAACATTTAATTGCCTCTTCAAATTTACCTAAACGGCTTAAATTATCTCCTTTTTTATTTAAGAGATAAATGTCCCGGGGATCAAATTTCAAAGCAGCATCGTAGCACATAGCCGATTGATTATATTTTCCAGAATCAAATAAAATATCGGCTCTCTGGGTTATCATAGCTTTTTCATCAATTTTTTCCCCTTCCCATAATTCTATAGGCAATTTTCGAAATCTAATCACCTGAAAAAGAGTATCTTTTTTGAGCTCCTCGATATACATTTTATGAAACTCTGTTTTTAATTCTTTAGAATCCTTAAAACCTTCTTCCAGGATCAGATCATCTCTTTTTAAGAGTTCATGGAAAGTTAATATTTCCACATCTATAACTTCTGCTTCAAAAACTTTCTCCCTTTCTTTAGAAACCAGATTCCAGTAACAATGAAGCCTATCTCCTTTTTTAACAGGCTTTTTCCATAACTTCCGGATGGTCATTGTTTTTTTACCAGTAATAAGATCAATATTACGGCTTCCAAAGGATAATATTGGCATTTAATCACTCTAACTTATTTAATTTCATCTTAAAAGTAGTTTTATATGATTTCTTCCCCAAACTCAGAGGTTTTTATTTTTACTTTATTTAGAAGAGGCTTTATTTTTTTTGCCAGTTCCCCTAAAAATTCTCGGGAAGGGCTGGGAACAGATTCAAGAGATGGATCCAGAACTATTCTATTCCTGAATTGCTGCAATGTATATAAATCGCAATTTATTTCTCTTGAAATCTGATGAATATCTTTTTCATTAAGAAGGGTAGGTACATAGGTCGTTCTGCATTCTAAAAAAGTATTCGGAGAATTTAAAACAATTTCCATACTTTCTTCTACGTCTTTTCCGATATCTAAACCAATCAAATCTCCATACCTGTCGAAGGGAGCTTTTATATCCAGACTAACATAATCTACCAATTCAATAACATGCTGCAGCTTATCTGGAAAACATCCATTGGTATCCAATTTGGCTAAGAGGCCCTTTGAACGTACGTATTTCAAAATTTTCTTTATAGCAGTACACTGCATTAAGGGCTCTCCTCCGGTAATTACCACTCCATCCACAAATTCAGAAGCATCTTCAACTTTTTTAAAAATTTCATCTAAGCTTACTTCATCTCCACCATTAATTATTTCCGGGTTATGGCAGTAGGGACACCTTAAAGTACAGCCTCCTGTAAAAATAACCAGGGACATTTTCCCTGGAAAATCAAATGAAGATATATTGGTACCACCAATTTTCATTTAGCCCACATTTTTTAATTAATTAATTAATAAGACCCTGCATCTCTAAATCATATTTAGTTTCTAATTTAAGCTTTCATTTACTATATTTTGCAATACTTCAACGAATCTTTCATCCTCAGGAATGGTACCTACACTAACCCGGATCCAGTAGTCATCCAGACCTTTAAATGACTTACAGTCTCTAACTATTATCCCTTTTTCCAATAGTTTTTTTGCTATTTGGGACGAATTCATGCCGGTCTTACGCACATCCACCAGCAAGTAATTTGCTTTAGATTTAAAAACCTTCAAATGATTTATCCTGGAGATTTTTTCATATAGGAATTCTCTACTTTCAACAGACACCCGGGTTGATTCTTCCAGATAATCAGTATCTCTAAGTGTGGCCAGAGCCGCAATGTGTGATAAGTTAGTCAAACTAAAAACAGGCTTCACCCGGTGCATGTACTCAATTATTCTAGGATTAGAAAGCCCATAACCAATCCTCATACCTGCCAGCCCCATTACTTTGGAGAATGTACGGAGTATAAATAAATTTTCATATTTGTCGATAAGATCAACATTATTTACTCCTGAGAATTCAAAATAAGCTTCATCCACCACCACCAGAGCATCAGTAGAGCTCAATATGGTTTCAATATCTTCCTTATCAATTAAACCACCAGTGGGATTATTTGGGGAACAAAGAAATATTAATCTGGTTTCAGGGGTTATAGCACCAAGCACAGACTCAACATCCAGCTTATTTTCTTCCACATCCCAGCGTCCATAAACAGGGATGGCCCCATGAGTGCGCAGGGTGAATTCATAGTACATATAAGATGGCAATGGAACTATAAATTCACATCCGGGATCTAAAAATGTTTTTCCCAGAACATCAATTATTTCGTCAGCTCCGTCCCCTCCAATAATAACTTCCTGAGCAGAAACACCAGAATATTTCGCTATTTCTTCTTTAAGGTCTCTTAATCCTGATTCAGGGTACTGGCTAATTAAATCCAGCTCTCCCTTTATGGCTTCTATGGCCCGGGGTGAAGGACCCAGGGGATTTTCATTGGAACCCAATTTTATTATATCTTCTTTTTGGAGCGAATATTCACTAGCAATTTCTTTTATGGATCTACCAGGAATGTAAGGGTCTAATTCATTGATAATTTTCCGAATTTTAACCATATAATCACTTAAATTATTTTTTGATATATTCTATACTAAAATAACTACTAAAAATATCCTTAAAGCCTAATCTCTCATTTAACTAAAGATATATTTTTAAAAAAATTTACATCTGGCACATATCCCATCATATCATGGGCTTTCGTGGGAAAGAACACTATATCTTAAAGCATTTTCTTTAATAGATCTAATTTCTTCCTCATTAAGCTCTTTAATTAGACGGGCAGGCATTCCTATAATCAGACTTCGGGAGGGGAATTTTTTTCCTTCAGTGACCACCGCACCGGCCCCTACCACAGAATCTTTCCCTATGTGGGCTCCATTCAAAACAGTGGCATTCATGCCAATCAGCACATTTTTATCTATGGTACATCCATGCAATACGGCAGCATGTCCTACTGAAACGTAATCTCCTATTTTAACTGGGTAATCTGCTGAGGAATGTACCACGCAGTTATCCTGAATATTGGAGAATTTTCCGATTTTTATAGGTTCTATATCTCCTCTTACAACCGCATTGTACCACACAGAAGAATTTTCATCAATTTCAACTTTTCCCTGGACATGGGCACCGGGAAATAGACGAACACTGGAATGAATTTTTTTCATTTTAACACCCTTTTAATTAAATTAATGTTATTAAATTCATTTATTGTGAGGGAGACATATTCTGGCAATAGATTATTTTTTATTTTTATCAATTATAAGATGTTCCTGTTTTACCATGACCAGCTTTTCAGAATCAATATTCTTATGTATAACTGCTCCTGCCCCAATAGATGAGTTGCAGCCTACGGTCACTCCCGGGTTAAAACTGGAATTTATACCGGTCTTCACCCCATCAGCAAATACCACTCCAAATTTCCTTCTGCCGCTATCTACCTTTTCGCCTTTTATATTCAGTTTAATGGTCTTATCATCAAAACGAAGATTAGCAATATTGGTTCCAGCCGCAATATTACATCGTGATCCTATAATAGAATCCCCTATATATGAAAGGTGATTAACATTAGTGTGATCCATTATAATTGAATTTTTAATTTCAACTGCATTTCCTACTCTTACATCATTTCCAAGGAAGGTATACTTTCTTAAATAACAGTTAGGCCCTACATCACAGTTTTTTCCAATATGCACCGGGCCCTGAATATAAGAACCAGCTCGAATTACACTGCCATAACCTAAGACCACTTCTCCTTCCAGGGTGGCTCCTTTTTCCACCTCACCCTCTATTTTACCTTCCATATTATTTAAAAAGTCTTCATTAATTTTTAGAAGTTCCCATGGCTTGCCTATATCTATCCATTTTTTATTGGAAACCAGCCCTGCTACTTTTTTACCTTCTTCCATTTGGATCTTTAAAGAATCAGTTATTTCATACTCGCCCCGACTTGATTCGGGAGTTTTTTCAATACAAGAAAAAATATCAGGGTCAAAAATGTATATGCCTGTATTAATTAAATTACTTGGGGCTTCTCCAGCTTTTGGTTTTTCAATAATCTCTGTTACCTTATCTCCGTTTAACATCACCACACCAAAAGAACAGGGATCCTCTACTTCAGTAAGCACCATCATTGACCGGGCATTAAAGTCCGAATACTTTTGAATTAAGTCATATAAAAGCTGAGGGTCAATGATAATATCTCCATTAAGAACTATGAATTGTTCTTTAATAAATTCACGGGCATATCCTATGGCGTGTGCCGTACCTAAACGGCTTTTTTGAGTTATGTAAGTAATTTTAACTCCCAGGTCCTTCCCATCTTTAAAATAGTCTCGCACCATGTTTTCCTGATAACCCACTATCATTAGAATCTCGCTTATTCCTGCATCTCGAAGTGCCTCAATATTATATTGTATTATAGGCTTTCCTGCGACTGGAAGCATTGTTTTAGGACGGGTAAGAGTTAAAGGACGCATCCTGGTACCCTCTCCCGCAGTTAAAATCACCGCTTTCAAAATATTTCCTCCTTACTTGAACTGGATTATGGATAAAATAGATAATAATTATTTCTCAGAGGTTTATTATTAATAAATTCATGCAAGTGCAGATTTAATAAACTCCGCTGAGATCTGTCTGATTTGCTCGGCCATTTTTTTGGTTTTGGCTTCCAGAGTTATACGAATATATGCTTCAGTTCCAGAAGGTCTTACCAGAACCCAGCTACCATCTTTAAATGAAATCCGGACCCCGTCAATATTATTAACATCCACCACATTGTCAAATTGATTTTCCAGAGAAGAATTTACCATTTCCATAACTTTATTTTTATCTTCACCAGCGCATGGTATTTTTTCCCGGATACTGGGATAATCTGGTATGGATCTTAATAATTCAGATAAATTTCCGCTGGTGGAAACAAGTTCTACCACTTTTAATGCCGATAATATTCCATCAGGGCACATGCAAAAATCAGGATGTATCCATGTACCGGAGGGTTCTCCTCCAAAAGTAGCCTGATTTTCCACAATTGACTGGGCTACATGCACGTCTCCCACTCTGGTTCTGATTATTTCCCCACCTACCGCAGCTAAACATTCATCCATACACAGCGAAGCATCCACGGTGGTGATTATTTTTCCACCAATGGCCTGTGAAATTAAGGCCAGTAACTTATCAAAGTCCGCCATATTTCCTTTTTCGTCAACTGCAACCATCCGATCCCCATCTCCATCGTGAGCTATTCCTAAATCGGATTTGGTCATCTTAACAGTTTTCATAAGGACATCCAGGTTTTCTTCATTAGGTTCCACTTTACGACCTGGAAAGAATCCATCAGGTTGGCAATTCAATGAAATAACTTTACAGCCTGCTTTTCTTAAAATAATAGGGGATAAATAAGAAGCAGCACCTGAACCGCAGTCCACCACTACCTTTAATTCCTGAGGTATTTTCACCATTCCCAGCACTTCGTTAATATACTGGTTTATTATTTCCTCTTCTTTTTCTATTGAACCAAGATGATCCCAGCTTTTATTCAGGAACTTTTGCTGGTGAAGCAAGTATTCTATTTCTTGCTCCTGTTTGATAGTATAAGCCATTCCATCCCTATTCCACAATTTAATTCCATTATCTGGGGATGGATTATGAGAAGCAGTAATCATCACTCCCGCATCTGCATTTAAACGGGAAGCGGAAAATCCAACCACAGGAGTAGGCACCATTCCCAGTTCCAATACATTGCATCCACATTCCAGTAAACCTGCGCATAACGCTTTTTCCAGCATATGGTTTGAAGTACGGGTATCATAACCCACTACAACTTTGCCTTTTCCACCTAAATAAGTACCTAAAGCTTTTCCAACATCTAAAGCCAGCTGAGTGGTAATATCCGATCCTATTTTACCTCTTATTCCTGAAGTACCAAAAAGACGAGGTATTTCTTCTGGGTTTTCTGCAGACTGATTTGACATTTTCATGCCCCAAATTTTTCAGATTTGTTCATTAAATCCAGCAGGATGTTCATCACATCCCTTCCCCTGATGCGACACAATCCTCCTTTGGTGGCGGAATTTTCATTAAATTTCTCCACTTCATCCACCCTTATTTCAGGGCCATTAATTACTATGGGGACCGGGTCGCCGGTGTGGTCCATAACAGATATGGGGGTGGAATGATCGGCAGTGAGTATGAAATAGGCTTCAGGTATTTGCCTAATTTTTTCCACCACTTTATCCACCTTTTCAATAAATTTTATTTTTTCCTGAAGATTTCCATCATGACCAGCTTCATCTGCTCCGTCAATATTTATAAGAATGAAGTCATAATCTTTTTTCGCATTTTCAATGATGCTTTTGGTGATATTATCTAAATTAGTGTCTATTCCACCGGTGGCACCATCTACCTCCACCACATCCATTCCAGCTAATCGTGCAATTCCTTTTATTAATCCAGTTTCTGCAATACAAGCTGAATTAAGTCCATATTTTTCATTAAATGGCATTACGTCAGGCACAGCCCCTGCACCACGGGGAAGTATTATATTGGCTGGATTTTCACCATTTTCCCTGCGCTTCATATTAACCGGATGGTCTTTTAACAGTTCATAGGATTTTTTCACTATTTTATTCAAAACAGCAGCTGTTTTAATAGCTTCTGGTGATGAATTCAAGGCTATAACTTCTTTAGGAGGTTTACCATCATATTTTGGGTCAGAATCAGATACCTGATCAGATAAACCTTCTCCCCTCAACAGGAGAACCGCCCGGTGCCCGGTGGATTCTTTAAAAATTACTTCCACGTCTTCAAAGCCTTCTATCTCCATGGAATTTAGAGTGGATGCAATTTCATCTGTGTTTTGCCGTATTCTACCTGCTCTTCTATCAGTTATTATTCCTTCTTCATTAGAGGTGGAAAAATTACACCGGAATGCAATATCTCCGGGCATGACATCCAGACCAACACCGGCAGCTTCAAAAGGGCCTCTTCCCGTATAAACCTTATAAGGATCATATCCTAAAATGGAAATGTGAGAGGTATCACTACCCGCCCGGATACCTGGTTTTATAGGATCCATGATTCCATTTATACCGGATTTAGCCATCTCATCCATATAGGGAGTATGGGCTGCTTCCAATGGAGTTTTATAATCAATTTCTTTCAGGGGACGATCTGCCATCCCATCAATTATCATTATTATCCCTGTCATGTTTTCACCTTTTCATGGCATTAAACCAGCAAAATTCCCAGAAAAGCACCGGTAAGGGTGGCTAATAAATTTACATGTTCATTATTTAGATAATTTCTTCGCTCTAAAACTGCACCCAGAATACTATCCATAAAACAACCGACGGTACCTGCAATTATGGATATCTTCAATGAAATCAGGGGATCTGGATAAATTCCTAAAATATAGGCAAAAAATCCGATAATTCCTGCTCCTACAATTCCGGCAACGGTTCCTAAAACTGATATTCCTCCATCAGTACCGGGATTAACTTTTTTTAGAGTGGTAATCAATCTAGGTGTTTGTACCACACCAACTTCGCTGGCCAGGGTGTCGGCTGTGGCAGTGGCTACAGAACCAATAAATCCCCCTACAAATCCGTCATAGGAACCAAATGCGGCCATTACAAAGGGAACAATCCCATTAGAAATAACGTTCTTGGCACTTCTTCTTCCTTCGTAAACACCAATTTCTTTTTTATACTCATGACGGTATTTGGTTGATACAAAACCTAGAATAAGAAAAATTAAGATTAAAACAAGCCAGTTAAAACCGGCAGAAAAAATAATTATGAGACCCATGACAACCATAAAAATAGATCCCCATAGATCCAGAGCACCTCGAATATAAGTTACGAGCCCTATTATTAGACAGAGGATCACATATAATGAGCTTATCATGTTGGTCCCAATTTTCCGGTTTTTAAATTAAATACTAAAAAAATTATTGTGGTTCTTCCAAGACCTTGGTTTTTATAATTTCAACTCTTTTGAGAGGATAAATCTTTTTAGCACGGTGATAAATTTCAGATGCTATTTTACCAGTTACCACAGCTTCTACCAGTTCAGTGAAACTTTTATCTGCAACAATTTTCTTTAAGAGTTCATCTATAGTTTCTCGCATGAACTTTTGCTGGGATGACTTGGCCCGGCGAGTGGTAATGGCCAGCACATGCAATTTTATTTTATAGCCTTCTTTGGTTTCCACAATAACCGGAGCATCTATTCGGCTGCTTCCCCGCCTAATCATGCTTCTTACATAATCAGTGGTCACTTCATGCCCGATGAACTTGGTATGTGCAGTATCTCCCACCACATTTTTTACCTGGAACTTTAATTTTACATATTGTTTGGAAAAGTCACCAGCTAACTCTCTCATGGTGGCTTCCACTTTCCTTTTTACTAGAAAATCAGGGTCTCTTGAAGGAGTAATTCCTATTTCATCTTCTCCAAATCCTTCTGGACTAATTATTCTGTACCATTGTTTTTCTTTCCATGTATCTCTTACTCTTCTTCGTCTAGCTTTAGCCATTATTAATCACCTTTAATTTGTGAAATATGGGGATAAAAAAATTTCCAATTGTTATTCAAGAACACTTAAAATTATATTTTAACATATAAATTATTCGCAATATCGAAATTCTTTTATAAATCCTTTATTTATAGCTTATAAATTATTTAAGTGCTTCTTATATTTCAAGGTTCAGATGCCTGCGTTAAACATCTATTAAAATAAACCTATTATTTATTGTCTAAATTTTCAGGAAGTTTATCCTTATTATAATTGAGAATTAAATCAAAAACCCGCCCAAGGGGTACCTTAACTTTTTTTATTCCTAGTATTTAAAAGTGTGGTACCGGACCCTATCAAAATCATCACTAACTTAAAATAAATAAAAGCAATATTTACTAAATATGATTCTAATTAAAAATAATTTGGTATTTTAAATATTTATCTATCTAATTCTTAAAAATATATTATTAAATTTAATAGAATTATAATGGTTTATTCATAAATTCCACATGTTTTCTATATCTTTCCAGCACTTCTTCTGTACTTCCTTCATCCAGAACTACCTTTATCCCGGCATTTTCCAGACCAAATTTAGCATTCATCCCTGCCTGGGCACAGATTACCACATCACAATCTTTTATCATATCCAAAAGCATGTTCCATTGATGTTTCATAGAAACATCTATCTGTGATTTTCGATTTTCTAAAAAAGTTAATTTAAGATTTTTTTCATCAAATTCATATATAGGTAAAATTTTAGCCTTTCCAAAATGAGATACATTGTTTCCATCAGAAGTAGTAACTGCAATTTTCATTAAATCACCTTAAAATCATTAAATTATTTTAAACCTACAAAAACCGGGATTTGCCCAGAATCAGGATTCCAAATGTCTTTAGAAAATTCTCTGTATATGGAAACTGAGAAACCAGTATTTTTCATTATTTCTGATATCTGCTCTACTTCAAAAACACCAATGTCATGGCAGTCTATATCAAAATCAACCTTTCCTTTTTCTTTTATCAAAAAAACAAAATTGGCATGGAATATATTATCTTCTAAATGTGACTGGCATATTCTGGCTAACTTTAAATTGTCTTCCACTACAGTGTCAACCGATACCCTTCCTTCTACCCAGTTATTTTTATTTATTCCCAGATCAAAAATTACCAACCCTCCCTCTTTAAGATGGCTATAAAAATTTTGCAGAGCGGTTTTAAAATCTTCCAGACTTAAATTATAGTTCATCGCACTAAAAAGGCAGGTTATAATATCAAATCTTTTATCAATATTCAGATTCTGCATATCTCCTTCTATAAATTCAACATCAGGTGATTTTTGCCCGGCAATATCAATCATTTCTTTGTTAATATCCAGTCCCATGACTTTGAATTTATTTTTGAGTATATTTACATGACTTCCAGTTCCACAGGCTACATCTAAAAGAAGATTTCCTGTTATCTGCTTTTTCTGGGTAATCCATTCAATAAATTCACATTCTCGCCTATAATCCTTTTTTGAGTATATTTTATCATAATATTTGGCTAAATTTTTATAT
>NPID01000345.1_pt1 | contig 21692 bp, 12 predicted proteins | sample 8637491 | NCBI WGS metagenome assembly NPID01 (sample SAMN07420843, study PRJNA396082) | bioreactor metagenome | isolation source: sample BA6 brine-fed electro-methanogenic bioreactor BA | place: Japan: Kochi | collected 2016-06-14 | reverse complement strand
ATTCAACTGCATCTGGAACGGCAGAGACAGCGGCGGCAAGCGCGTCGCCAGCGGCGAGTATATTGTTAAATTGCAAGTAAACGGCGAAGAGAAAGCGGTGCGGAAGATGCTGCTCCTACGCTAAAGCTCCGGCGAGACAGGTGCTGCTACGTTAAAGCTACGGCGAGACAGGTCCTGTTAAAGTGAATTCATTGAGTTGCAGATATTTTTTACTGCTTCTTCCAGTAAACTTCTCGGACAGCCGATATTCATTCGCATGAAGCCTTCGCCGCCGGCGCCGAATACCGTTCCGTCATTCAGACCGACCTTTGCTTTGTGCACAAATAGTTCTACCAGTTCTGTCTGCGATAAGTTCAATTTCCGGCAGTCCAGCCACATGAGATAGGTCGCTTCCATCTCGATGGCTTTGATCTGCGGGATGTTTGCCTCCAGATAAGATCTAACGAAATTATAATTTCCTTCAATATACTCCAAAAGCTGTTCCAGCCAGTCTTCGCCATCCCGATAGGCAGCAGTAAATGCCTCAATTCCGAATAGATTAGTTGTGTGTAAACCAAGTTTATTCAGATATTGCTGAAACTTCATTCGCAGTTCAGGGTTTGCAATAACGACTGAAGAAGTGGACAATCCTGCTACATTAAAGGTTTTACTGGGAGCAAACATGGCAATTGTATTCTGCCCGGCATCTGTGTTCAACGAAGCGGTGGGAATGTGCCTGTATCCTGTTAAGATCAGATCGGCATGGATTTCGTCCGAAATGAGCAGCACTTCATATTTTGCGCAGAGTTCAGTGATTTTCTGCAGTTCAGCTTCTTTCCAGACACGTCCCACCGGATTATGCGGAGAGCAGAAAAGCATCATTTTCACATTATTTTTTAATTTCTTTTCCAGATCCGCAAAATCAATCTCGTAGCGATTGCCGACCAGCTTGAGCTGGGAGTTTACTACTTTGCGCCGGTTATTTTCTATAGATTCAAAAAAAGGGAAATAGACGGGAGTCTGCACCATGATTTTATCGCCGGGATTTGTAAATGCTTGAATGGCAAAATTGATTGCCGGTACAATACCGCTTGTGTTGATGATCCATTCTTTCTCGATCTTCCAGTTGAAACGTTTATTCAGCCAGTTTATGAAAACTTGAAAATACTCTTCTGGTTCGAAAGAATAACCAAAAATTCCATGTTTTGCTCTTTCTATCAATTTATCTATTACAGGTTTGGGTGCGGCAAAATCCGTATCTGCTACCCAGAGAGAAATCAGATCGTCTCGTCCAAAAATTTCTTTGAGATAATCCCATTTATAGCAGTTTGTGTTCTTTCTATTGATGATCTTATCAAAATCGTATTTCATTTTAAAATTCCTTTTTAAAATCCTTTGGAAAAGAATATATCTAAAACCATAATACTAAGGTCAGAGAATGAATCCAGATCACCAAAAATATCTTCGAAGCCTTTGATAATGGCATTGATATGATCTTTAGAAATTTTGGTCAAAATGATCTTGCTGGCTGGATTTTTATCGCCCGTAAAATTGAAAAAACCCATAAATAATGGAACTTTGGATAGCAGGTTTTCCATTTGCTGGGTGTTGATTATGGTGGATTGCTCGATGCCATATTCTATGAAAACTTCTGTGATATCCTGCATGATGTTCTCATCTTTAACGACCAGCAGCATAAGCTTGTCCTGTCCTTTCTGGGAAAATTTCTTTTCGCCATTATCAGCATTTTTCAAAAATTCTTCATAGAGATTGATTTTGGTTGTGGTTTGAAGCAAATCTTCAAGCACTCCGGGTTCTTTTAGAATATGAGAGCAGGTTGCCAGCAGTTGGAGATGTTCATTGCGGTTTCCCTGTGGACCCACAATGGTTACGAATATTTTGGATTTCTTTTTATCCAGCGCATCAAAATTGATGCCTTTCCTGCTGATCGCCAGACTGATGATAAATTTATCCAAACCTGCCAACTGACAGTGAGGTATAGCGATGCCTTTGCTGAAGCCTGTACTGCCCATTTCCTCTCGTTTTCTGAGAGCCAGATATATCTCGTCTTCCTGAATTTTTGCCAGTTCGCTGCTGCGTTTTAACAGAGAAGATATTTTCTGCAGCGCTTCGTCCTTATTGGCGGCATTCAATTCAACAGTGCAGGATTCTAATTTGATAATTTCAGACAAACTCATGTTATCTCCTTTTCAGGTTTTTCAGAATGGCAATTTTGGAAAGCGGCGGGCCAACGATCTCATTGAAGAATACAGACATCAAAACAACATTTATCATTTTCCCGATTTCCAGTTGGATGGCTGAACTGGCGCCACTTACCACAGGAGAAGCCTGCACAAACAAAACTAATCCGATGGCCACACCAGCCTGAGGTAATAAACTTAATCCAAGATATTTTCTTATATTTTTCTCCATACCTAAACTCCAGGCTGAGAAATAAATTCCGAAATATTTGCCTAATGTGCGCAGAATAATGAAAGTTGTTCCAGCCAGTAAAACAGTGCTGTCTGCAAAAACATCCAAACGTAGTTCAGCACCTGCAATCGCAAAAAAAACAGCGTAAAGCGGAGGCGTGAAAGGTTCGAACGAAAAGAGGATGCGCACATGTTTTTTATTCAAATTTACCAGGATCATACCCAGCATCATATTGGCAATAAGCGGTGATAGATGCAGACTGATGGCAACAGAAGTGGAGAGAAAAATGAAACCGAGGGCTAAGATCTTCACCTCATTCATATTGCGTTTCTTGTGAGTGGAGAAATGGATAGCCAATCCACCCAGAACTCCGATCAATAAAGAATAAAAAATTTCTTTGAAAGCATGCAGAACAGCTGTGGAAAGGATTAATTCAGTTTCACCGATGAATGAAGCGGAAATGGCAAAAGCCAAAGAAAACAGTATAACTGTTCCAGCGTCATCCAAGGCTACAATTCCATAAAGATAGTCAACGAATCTTCCTTTTGCTTTCAATTTTTCTACTATGACCACAGTAGCAGCCGGGGCTGTGGCAGCCGAGATCGCTCCCAGTAAGAAAGCGATGAAATTGGGAATTCCAATCAACAATAAACCAAAAGAAACCAACAGGAAAGTCAGTAACATCTGGGCCAATGTAAGAATGATAATTTTTTTTCCATACAATTTCATTTTGAAAAAGGAAAATTCTCCGCCGATGATGACAGCAATGAAAGAAAGCGTTACTTCCGATAGAACATAAAGCATCTGCATATTTTCATGACGAATTAGTTTTAGACCGCTGTTGCCGATCAATACTCCGGCTAAGATGTAACCGGTTATAGCAGGAAGTTTTATCTTCTCTGAAAGTTGTCCGAACAGGAATCCCACTAGCAGCATTAATGCAGTACTGAAGATGACATGATGAGCAAAGTAATATTCGATGATTTCTAATAATTTGAGCATAAAAATCCTAATTGTTTTCTTTGATGAGATAATCTCTTACTAATTGGTGATTCTTTAATTTTCCGAATAGCAACATCAGTTTCAATCGCATCTTGGGACCTTTCAAATCTCCACCCAGGATTACACCAATATCTGCCAGATTGCGGCCGCCGCCTTCATATCCATATTCTGGCAGTACTCTGCCAGTATAGGTGCGTGAAGTAGCAACGACTAAAATGTTTTTGCTTATGGCTTTCTTGATCTTGGGAACGATCGATTTGGGAACATTGCCGCGTCCGAACGCTTCCATTACAAGAGCTTTGACGTTTCTGGATATGGAAGCTTCCAGGTGGTGAGTGTCCATGCCGGAAACACATTTGATCAGATCAATGTTGTTTTCAATCTGTTGCGTCGTGATCGTTTCTCTAATGATCCTTTCCCGATAAAACAAGACTTTATCTGGATCTATGATCCCAAGAAGACCATAAAGCGGAGTTTCAAATGCATCCGTTTTACCTGAATCCGTCTTAACGACATCACGGGCGCAGTTGATCTCATCATTCATCACAACCAGCACGCCACGATTATGGGATTTTTTGTCGCCGGCAACTCGAACAGCTCCCACAATATTGCGCGGACCGTCCAGTCCCAGTTCCGAACCGCTGCGCATTGCAGCAGTCAATACTACAGGTTTAGTGGTTGAAAGCATCAAATCCAGGAAATAGGATGTTTCTTCCAGTGTGTCGGTTCCGTGAGTGATGACGATTCCAGCGAATTCCTCCAATTGTTTTTCAATCAGTTTTCCCAATTCAAACATTCTCTCCGGTGTCATATATGGACTGGGGATATTGTCGAATTCGTGAACTTTAATTTCGGCTACATCATGCAGTTGCGGAAAAGAATGAAGCATTTCGATCAATTCATGATCAGGTAAAACACCAAAATTCTTATCGTATTTCATGGCTATTGTTCCGCCGGTCGTCACAATCAAGATCCGCTTCTTCATTCTAACCTCATCGTCTATATTTGCAGGCTAAATTTCCGAGAGACTTGGTAATGTCAAGACAAGAATTTAACTGGATAATGCGATAGAGAAGATTTACCCGGAAGACGGACTTCTGCAATAAAGGAAGCGCATTGCAATTTGTGCTTGACACTAAAACAGGATTTCAAGCATTTAGCCCGAAGTGCGCCCGTGGCTCAATTGGATAGAGCATCTGACTACGGATCAGAAGGTTTGGGGTTCGAATCCCTACGGGCGTGCCATTTTATTTGTCACAGACTTTCGCAGACTTCCACAGACGTTTTTGTTGTAGTTTCTTAAGGTGGGATGAGAATCCCTTCTTCCTGCCGATTCCCGGAGCCTGTCACGTCGATGTTTACTTCTTCTAAAAAAACTTCCCCGACTTCTCTTGTTTAAAAGAGGTGAGACTTCTGTATAATTTATTGCATCTATTGTAATTAACAAATTAGATTTTGACAAAATTACCTCCTAACTTCGGATTTATTTCTAAATCTTCTATTCCTCATTATTTAGCCTCATCCGTCCCGCATCTAAATTGGACAAGTCAAATTTAGACGCGGGACCCCTTCTACATTGGAGAAGGTGTGTAATTGATAAACTTCAAATACTTTACTCCCTCTCCTTTGGGGAGGGTTGGGCTTGCCCTATGAAATTCAACATTTATTCCGGCTTTTGTCGGATTGTTGACCATTTCATCAGGGGAGGGGCATAACAAAAAATCACTCTATTTTCTGCCTATTATGCAGAACCCATTTAAAAAGAGGTGAGAAAGCAATGAGTAAAATCTAAACTATAAAAAATTCCCCAGACTTCTGACTGGGGAATGGTTTGTGGATAATCTGGTATATTCAGATCAAACAGAACACCTTAATCTCTTCTGCTCACAATTTTATTCTCGATATCATAAACATAACCCCATTCGCTCAAATCTGCCAGAGCCAACACAGGATCGTTGTAGAGCGGCATCAGATTCATGTTGGATGGATCGTATAAACTTTCAGCAACCAGATTTCGGATCAAAACAGCATAATAGGTTTCTTCAATTATCCACTCTGCCTGCCACCAGGTGACGGAAGCAAAGAAGTGATCCAGTGTGGCGCGATAGGCTTTCTTTGCCTGTTCTCTGGCATTTTCACTGCCGCCTACGGTGTAGAGTTCATGCAGAGATTTTGCTGTGAAATACTGATGTTCGCCCATTGGGATATTTGCCAGAATGGTTGCCCACAGATAGAATTTTGCTTTGGCGGAAGGACATTCATCATTTAAATCCCACACATTTTCCATGCCGACACTGGCATTTGCATAAGGATTTTCAGGATTGTCCAGCACACTTGTATCTGGATGGATTCCTTCATTCACACTGAAAAGATTCAAAGTATAATCGGTGGGCAGTTCCAACTCTGTGAGCAGAGTTCCGTCTTTGGGATCGCAGCCGGAGATGATAAATATGGCAAGACTCAGTAAAATTACAGTTAATTTTGTTTTCATGATTCACTCCTTTTAAAATTCAATTCGGTAATAAAAACCGGTTTGGAATTCATAATCATTATCCGCATCATCGCCTTCGTTGGTGGGAGAGTTTTCGTCCAGCGTTCTGAACAGCGATCTGAAACCGATACGGCTGGAAATAGTTTCATTCAGGATATTGTCGATCAACACCGAATAATCCAGCATGAACTGATAGGGAAAGGTGATATTGAACTGGCGATACCAGTCGAGCGGTCCCCAGGCATCTTTCTTGGCATAACCTGAAATATAGTGTTTTTTGTTTACGACGAATTTTGCATCCAGAGAATAGTATTCGGCAGGATCACCATCCGGATTTCCCGAAGCCTGTTGTTTTCCTGCTTCCAGGTTTGAAATGATCTTAAGGTTCAGATTGGGATTCAGGATGAATCTGCCTTTTGCCAGCCAGACGTCATCTGCCGGTAAGCCGCTGCCAAAGGGAGCATTCGTTTTGCCTTCCTGATAGTAAAAGAGATTGGCATCGGTTTCCGTTTCATAACGGGTGAAGTTACCTCCGATACTGAAAGCAAAACGGGCATCTTCGCGTTTGTCGCTGTCCCAGGCATAGAAATAACTGGCAGGAGTGGGATCGTAGGTGAAGAAAAATTCTCCGGAGATGGCTTCCCGGTTGTCCAGCACGGCAAAAGGATCTTTATCGCGATTGCGGGGAGATAGCCCAGGAAAGAAACTGGTTCCATTTGTGTATGGAGCAATATTGGGATTGGAATCGATCAGATTTTTCCGGTAAAGCCCGCGCGGCATAAGCCAGAGATTTCCCAGCGGGATTAAGAGTCCGCCTTCAAATACCATTTTGTTGCCCAGAGCCGAATAGGGCATGGTTGTGTTGAATTCCCGCAGAGGATTACCACCGTCGGCTACCAGTCCGGCATAATTCACAGAGGCATCGATCTTTGTACCGCCCCAGGCATCAACAGTAATTTTCGCCTTGATTCCCTGCGTGTCTTTCAAGTCAATTTTGTCTTCGTAGATATTGTTATCATCATCTACATAATAGAATTCTTCATCCAGCTTTTCGCTGCCGGCAAAGAGATAACCGATTTCCAGTTTGGTGCGCGGAATGATCTTTGTTTCCATAGTCAAAGCCGTTTGACGAGTAGCGCGGGATGTGGCTTCGGTAGCCGTGGTCGAAGCATCTGCCCGGGCGAAATCTTCGGCATGGATGAAAGTGTATTTGAAGTTTTTCAAACTGAAATCATACTTGATCATCGCTTTGGGGTTGGCGCCCCAATAAACTTCCGGTCCGGCTACTACTGTGAGACCCGGTAGGAATTTCTTGCCGGTAAATTCAATGCCGTAGGGAGCTTTGGCGTTCCAGATGTCCATACCTTCCATATCGGTAGCCTCGTACATCAATCCGTAAAAATCTCCTTCGTAACCCCAATGAAAGCGGGGAACATGATAGAAGGAAGTCAGATCGAAATGATCGGTGCTGTAAACAGCCTCGAAATTGTAGATTTCCAGTCGTTCGAAATCTTTAATATCCTTTGTGGTATTCACTTCCAGACCGTTTTCATTCAGTTCGGAAATTACAGTAACATAAGTTTCACCTCGTTTCCCATAATATTCTTCCAGTTGTTTATCCACCACATTTCCCAGAATATTCAGGCTGAAATTTCCTTTGATCCTGCTGATGGGATTAAATTCAAAATCCAGAAAGAGCATTTCTCCATTGGAAAAATTCAGACCATTCTTGCCGTTGTTTTCCACTGCTTCCGATTTACCGTTGAACACCAGATCACCCCTCAGACTGCCGCCGGAAAGACGGATGGCATCACTTTTCTGCTTCTCCGACTGCAACGCTCTCAGATTACCAGCCAGGTTCAGAACTTTCATATCTATCGCTGCAAACCGGTTGTTCATTTCGGTTTTATCAACTTTATAGGGTTCTATGCTCCAGATCTCCGTGAGGACGTCATAAGCCATGCGCGGTTCTGCCACATAAACTCCATCGTCATTCGGCCAGCCAAGTCGGCAAATGCCAAACCATTCTTCATTCATATTATTACGACCTTCCACGTAATCAAAAGAATAGCCGCCATTACTCCAGGAAGCATGAGTATCCTGAATAAAGAGATTTTCCACCTGCAAGTATTTCCACCACTCATCCCGCCATTCAAACAGGCAGCCGCCGATGGCATTTCCTTCTTCTCCTTTGGCATAAGATTTGTTGTAGATTTCCTGCCAGTTTCCTTTGATAATGTGTGCCTGAGCAGCCTGATCTTCTCTGTGTTCAATTACATTGAAGGCATCGCTGCCAAATTCCATGAGCATCACAGGCAAGCCCAGCTCAGCATGTACTCGTTTCCACATGTCGGTAAAACTGATGCCGCGATAGGAATTGACGCCAAGAATATCCAGATCCGGGCAGTATTCAACGATCAGATCGAGATACTGAATATCACCGTTAACTATGGTAAAGGGATGATGGGGATCGATTTTTTTTCCCGCCTGCATAATTTCATTAAACAGACTGTAGAGGGATTTTGCCTTTTCCTTATGTTGTTCTCCCACCGGCAGGTTCTCGATCTCGAAGCTGGACCATTCCAAACCGTAGTTGCTTTCATTGCCCAGGGCAAACATCAGCACGCCGGGAGTATCTTTGTATTGTTCCACCAGTTCCAGAATATCTTTTTTCAGGGTTTCCCGAGTGAGAGGATCGGCATAATTTGTTTGTGCAATCCAGGCTCCGCCCACGTTGTATCCGTATCTTCCCATCAAATGATTGACAATGGTCATGATGCCGTATTTTTCATAAATGTAAGTTGTCCATTTCGGCGGGATAATACCAAAAGAACGAATCGTATTTATACCGGCATCCTGCATGAGTTTACATTCATAATCGAGAACCTTTTTCACAAACGGATCCGGATTTGCCCATAAATTGTAAGAATAATTCTCACCAATCGGTGTGTAACCCCACACAATTCCTTTCACAAAAAAATCTTCGCCATCCACCTGTAATTTCCAGCCGGCATCATCCCGATAGGTGTTTACTTTGTTAGGCTCATTGGCATAACTTGCGAGTGCATAGAAAATGATTGAAAAAACAACAATAATTCTAATCACTCCTTTTCTTAACCATGCCTGATCAAATCCTCTCATCTTTCCCTCCGTTATCAACTCTATTTTTGGATCATAGCAAACAAATCAGTTTGCTCACCCAAAACTGCTATATAGCAATTTTGAAAAAGGGTTTTTATGTCAAGCACTTTTTTTATAGCAATGATAAATCGGGTTATTTTAGCTGAAAACCAGTACGAATCTATGTTGATCAATATGTTTGCAATTATCTGATAATGAAGAAGTTAAAAATCTAAAAAATACTTTATAACTAGTTTAATGGGAAATGCGGCTACAGGAATCACGCACCACCAGTTTCGCTGGCAGGATAATATGCAGATAGTCCACATTATGACCATTTATAGCTGAAATTAATATATCTATAGCTTTATTCGCCATTTCCTCGATAGGCGCATTATTGGTAGTGAGAGCCGGAAAAAATCTGGAAGCAACTTCGATGTCGTCAAATCCCACTACGCTGAAATCAGTTGGAATATCAAAGCCTTTTTCGCGAATAGTTTTCATTGTTCCTATCGCCATCGAGTCATTGGCACATAGAATCGCTGTGGGTGGATTGGGTAGAGATAAAAAATATTCTCCGGCTTTTTCTCCTGATTCATAGGAATAATCACCTTTATATATTAATGATTTATCTTCCTTTATAGCATGGCGGGCTAAGGCATTCGTATAACCGAGCAGCCTGTCTTTGCAGACATCAGAATCCAGAAGACCGGAAACAAAACCAATCCGCCTATGTCCAAGCGACCAGAGATAATCCACCGACTGGCTGCAGCTGTTGAAATTATCGATCGTAACTGATGGCAGAGACTTATCGGCGGCGATATTATCCAGCAGCACGATCGGCAGATATTTTTTTATCTCCTGAATGCTATCTTCCAGGCGAGGAAAACAGCAGATGATCACACCATCCATTTTTTTCTGGTTCTTAAGAGGATTCAGGTCATCAAAATCGGAAAATAAAAGAATATTGTATCCCTTTTGTTTCACAGCTTTTTCCAATGCCTTGAAAACCAGAGAATAATAGGGACTGGAAATGCCTTCTCTGATGCCTTCATCCAGAAAGAAACCAATATTTTTTGTTACTTTGGGGCTTGTTTTTCTATTGCTTACGAATGTGCCCTTTGTCGTGTTCTTATGCAGAACACCTTCTTCCACTAATTCCGCAACTGCCTTGCGTATTGTCATATAAGAAACATCATATTCTGTGGCAAGAACACGTTCTCCCGGCAGTTTATCAAGAATAGTGCCGTTTTTAATGCCCTCGATGATGCTCTGTTTCACACTTAAATACTTCGGTACTTTTTTATTCATTTTACACATTTCCTATATAATAAACTTCCGTATATTTATCCAGGCTCGTTTTTTTTTACAATAGCAATCAGCCTGAATTCTGTTTCGAGCATTCACAGCACTCGAATATTGCTATAATGCAATATGAGTACAAAAATATTCATCACATAAATTAGTCAAGAAGAATTATAAGCAGGCTAACGAAGGTATGCCAGATTTAGAATTGTATTTTTTTCAATAAAATTCTTGACAGCAAAAAGTGCTAAACAAAAATTGCTATATAGCAAGATGAAGATAATTTTGCTGGATAGTGTTTTCAGTGCAGATAAAATATGGGAGGTTTTGTAATGAAGAGTAGGATAGTATTTTTATTCATGTTGGCTGCATATTTCACCTTGTTCACTGGTGGATGTGACCGGATCACAGATCCGGAGCCGCTTCCGGATCCCACCATTCCGGATAACTACGAACTGGTATGGTCAGATGAATTTGAGCAGGAAACTCTCGATCCCGATAATTGGGGATATGATCTTGGTTATGGCGATAACGGCTGGGGTAACGATGAATGGCAGCAATACACCAATTCGGCAGAAAATGTGAAAGTAGAAAATGGCAATCTGGTTATTTCGGCAATTTGGGATTCAACTAATTTTGCTGTTCCGGGCAAGCGAGATGGCTCGATCACTTCAGCGCGGGTTAATACAAAGAACAAATTTTCTTTCAAATTCGGAAAAATTCAGGCGCGCATTAAAGCTCCCACCGGCACGGGAATGTGGCCGGCATTTTGGATGCTGGGTACAAATTTCGATACTATCGGCTGGCCTCAATGCGGCGAGATAGACATCATGGAGATCAGTCCTCTGCTGCATGGCGAAAACACCACAATGTGTACTATGCACTGGTGGGATGATATTAATGGTTTTCATAATTACTATGGAACTACACTGCAATTGAATCAGATCCTTTCAGATGATTATCATATTTTCGAGGTGGAATGGGATGAACAGAGAGTCATCGGAAAAATTGATGATATTACATATTTTGTAAAAGTGCTGGAACCTGATGTAATGGATGAATTCCTGCGAAAATTCTTTATCATCTTAAACGTGGCTGTGGGAGGAAATCTGGGTGGAACACCCGATGCCACAACTCAATGGCCGCAACAAATGTTTGTTGACTGGATTCGTGTTTATCAGACAGAAGAAAATCTGATTCCCGTAGAGACATTTGGCATCTACACTGATCTAACTCCGGTAGATGATGGCTTAATTATTGGTTCAAATGCTGAAATCTACGTTTGGGAAAGTACACTCACCGGCGGCTCGATCCCTCCCTACGAAGGTGACAATGTGATTTCCTGGGCTACCACCGGACAAGGCTGGTTTGGCGGAGGAATAAGCTCGTTATCTCCGATAGATCTCTCCGGATTCGCAGATGGCGTAATCAAATTCATGATCAAGATTCCGGCAAATGTCACTTTTAAGATCGGCATTAACGATGCAGCCGGCAATGAAAACTACGTTCAATTTCCGGCTAATCAGACTGCTTTTGGATTGGAAAGGAACGGAGAATGGGGACAGGCGATCATTCCAGTGGCAGATATTCAAGGCAGTGTCGATCTGGAAATGCTTAGTTATGAATTCATGATCCTGGAAGAAAACGGCACGCAATGTCAATTTGCCATCGATGATATTTACTGGGATGTCAGCGGAATAAATATCAGCAGCGTTGCTTTTGATGCGGCAAGCTATAATGTCGACGATGTAAGTGCTACAATAAATGTGATCGATGAAGCACTGGCAGACACGACAATTTCCGTTGCTGTAGATAACGGTACACAAACAATTTCGCTCGATATTGCTTTAGATGCAAATGGCGAAGGTATGGGAACTTTGAACTTCGGACCTACCAATGATGATACCGATACAATCGCCATCACGGCAGGCGGAACGATCACCGCCACCTATATCGACTCGGAAGGCATGACCCTGACGGATACTGCCAACATTGAAAGCGGCTCGGGTCCAACTTCGGCAGGAATTTATTCCGAATCTCACACCGATACAATGATTCCATATTCGCAGATCATCAACAGCGCCGATTGGAGTGGAAATTCTGCCGCTCCCGATGAACAAAGCACAGCAGTAACACCTGTGGATGGAACTTATGTTCTGGCTGTGGAGTTCACCGATCTGGGAGCCGGCTGGGGTGGAATTGCCTTCGATTTTGGCTCACAGGATATATCAGCCTATTCGACTTTTGTTATCAACATCGATACTTCTGCCATGTCCGTTTTACACAATTTTGGTATTAAATTGGAAGATAATTCCGGCGGCAATACCGAAGTGAATATTGCCGATTACACGCCTGTTATTTCCGGAAACTGGGCAAAATATGAAATCTCGTTAACAGATTTTCCCGCCGTGAATCTGGTAGATCTGAAATATCTGGGCTTATGGAATCCCAGCGACAGCGGCAGTAATCTTCTTATCGGCACTCTCTATTTTGATGATATTCATCTTCTTAATTAGATTTAAGGAATAAATCATGAAAACAGAAAAAGTTGAAAAACTTGAAAAAATGGCAAAAGAAGATGCAATTCTAGCACCAAACTTAGATGTTGAAAAACAAAGAAATTTAGTTCCATTCGGACAGAAAGTTGCTTTTGGACTGGGAATGTTTGCCAATCAAATGTTTCCAGCAGTTCTGGGAATATTTATGGTTGTATTGGTTCAAGATTTAGGTTTTCCGGGCTGGATGTGGGGAATTTTATTTTTCCTGCCCAGGGTTTTTGATGCCATTACAGATCCAATTATGGGTTACATTTCTGACAACACTAGATCGAAATGGGGTAGAAGAAGACAGTATGTCTTCCTTGGTGCAATCATTATTGGAATTGCCTTTGTAGTTATGTGGCAATTGTATCGTGAGAATGGAGTCAATTACAACTTTATCTATTTTCTTCTATTTTCCATTGTTTTCTATCTGGGACTAACCATTTTCAGTGTGCCTTACGTTGCCATGGGCTACGAAATGAGCAGTGATTTTCACGAACGAACAAGTATTATGGCCGTAGCCCAATGGATCGGGCAGTGGGCCTGGGTTCTTGCTCCCTGGTTTTGGGTTATTATGTACAACCAGAACCTGTTCCCGTCGGCGGATGTCGCTACAAGAACTCTTGCGATCTGGGTGGGAATCGTCTGCATGTTGTTCGCTATGGTTCCGGCAATATTCATCAAAAGTAGATCGACAGTCAAAGAAAACTACGCTCCTCTTAATGTAAAGGCAATCGGGAGCAGTTTAAAAGAAATATTCTCAAACTTCAAGGAAGCATTCAAGATTCCTCAGTTTGTAAAATTATGTGTTTCCACTTTCTTTATCTTTAATGCATTTAACACCATAGCAGCGTTTTCATTTTTTATTATAGTTTATCGTTTATTCAATGGAGATGCAGGAGCAGCTGGTGTCTGGCCTACACTTTTTGGCAGCCTGGCTTCGCTGGTAACTACTTTCTTAGTAATTCCAACTGTTGCTCGCATGTCCAGATTATTGGGAAAAAGAAAAGCATTCATGGTTTCGCAAAGCATCTCGATCTTCGGATATCTCCTGTTGTGGTTCCTCTTTGTTCCGGGAAAACCTTACCTGTTTATCATAGCATTGCCCTTCTTTTCCTTTGGAATTGGCAGTTTATTTACTTTGATGATGTCAATGACTTCTGATGTGATGGATCTGGATGAGCTAAATTCAGGAAAACGTCGTGAGGGTGTATTCGGTGCTATTTACTGGTGGATGGTCAAGTTTGGCTTCGCTATTGCCGGATTGTTGAGCGGCGTTATCATGTCTGTTGTAGGATTTGATGCCGGTGCTGCAGTGCAACCTGAACACGCTATAACAGGGTTGAGAATTTTTTATTCCGGAATTCCAATATTAGGTACGTCTATAGCTTTATTACTCATGCGTAAATATGATTTAACTGAAGAAAAAGCAAATGAAGTTCGTGTTGAGCTGGAAAGACGTCATGCTCTAAAAGCTGAAGTAGAAAATCAGGAACTGGTATAATGTTCTATAAAAATAAGTTAAATCTTAGAAGTATATTTAGAACTTGCTTCATAGTGATGCCAGTTATATTCAGCTTTTTTCTTATCTGCTGTACTTCAGATATTCATAAAACAACAGAGATCTTAATTACTTCTGCTGCCGGAGACAAAATGGCTCAGCAGGAAAACGTTATATTCCAGACTGGCCAGGCTGCCGGAAATGTAATTCAGATCTATCCGGACAGCCTTAAACAAACCATCGACGGTATCGGCAGCTCCTTCACGGAATCATCGGCTTTTGTTCTGGCTCACCTGGATGAGGCAAAACGACGGGAAGTAATGCGTGAGATTTACAGTGAAGAAGGTGCTAATTTTTCACTTACAAGAACTCATATTGGTGCCTGCGATTTCTGCGTGGAAGGCAGGTATTCCTATTTAGATAGAGAAGATGATGTGAATCTGGAAAGCTTTTCTCTTGATCCTGATCAGGAAGGATTTGATCAAAAGAAATATGCCGGTATTCAAACCGAAAATTATGATCTTCTGTCGATGATCAAAGAAGCGATCGCAATTAAAGAAAATCAGGCAGATAAAGAACTCAGAATAATCGCTTCCGCCTGGACGGCTCCAGCCTGGATGAAAGATATCCAAGACTGGTATATCCCCGGTTCACCAGCCAACAACTGGCAGGGAACCGGCGGTTCGCTGAAAGAAAAATATGTTTCTACCTATGCCGATTATCTTGTTAAATATCTGGATGCCTATCAGAAAGAAGGCGTCAATATCTGGGGAATCACGCCGGTGAATGAACCGCATGGCAACAACGGTCAGTGGGAAAGCATGAATTTCTCGCCGGAATCGCAAAACGAATTCATCAAAAAACATCTTGGTCCCAAATTACAAAATAGTGATTTTTCGAATACGAAACTGCTGATCTACGATCAAAACAGAGATGGACTGAAAGATTGGACTGACCTCATCTTTGCCGATCCCGAAACGACTCCCTTTATTTATGGCGCTGCTGTTCATTGGTATGAAAGCACCTACAAAGTTTATGAAGATGTCTTTAATGAAGTTCATCGCCAATATCCCGATTTTGCCATTATGCACACCGAAGGCTGTATCGACGATCTGGGCAAGGATCCTCCCAATGGAGTTACCGATCCGGTTCGCTTCAAAGAAGAAAACTGGTTTGATAACGATGAATTCTGGTGGAACGATAACGCCACGGATTGGGCCTATTCCGTCACCTGGCAGGGCGTGAAAGTAGAAGATCATCCGATCTATACTCCGGTGCATCGCTATGCCCGGAATATCATTGTCAGCCTGGATAACTGGCTTACCGGCTGGATCGACTGGAATATCGTGCTCGATAAAAACGGCGGACCAAATCATGTAGGTAATTTCTGCGGTGCTCCCATCATGATCGACACGGAAAGCCAGTATGTGTATTACACTCCCATATTTTACATTCTTTCCCAGTTCAGCCGCACGATTCGTCCGGGTGATAAGGCTATCCAAACCAGAAAGATAGCAGAAAATCTGGGTGAAGATGATCTGCATGCCTGCGCAACGATCGATAATAAAAATCTGCTCAGCGTTCAGCTTTTGAACACAACCCAAAAACCTATCGAATACAAACTTCAGATCGGCAGCAGATTCGCTGAAATCATCATTCCGGCAAATTCTGTGCAAACTGTGAGGATTCAGTTATGATGAGAAAATGTGAAATGAAACGACCATGTTTAAAACAAACACACAATACGATGATAAAAATTGTCATCCTGAGTTCGACTTTAGTCGAGTATCGAAGGATGATTCAAAAAATAATAATGCGACACTTCGATACGTCTCCGGCAGTTGCCGGATTCTAATCAGTGTGACATAGGTATAATTATATGAATAAGATCATTCTTTCCTTAATGTTTTTGTCTGTACTATTCCAGATCTCTTGTACTTCCAAAACTGCAGAAACTCCCCTTACAGAAATCAGAGAACAACTGGAATCCGGACAGGCAATTGAAAGAGTTGTATACACCACAATTCGTGAATTTCATCCCTTCCTAAATGACAAATGGATCGGTCAAGCAGTGTCTTATGGTTGTTATCGAGAAGGTCAGGCTCCCGGCGAGATCGGACCTTCCAAAGCTGAAATTCTGGAAGACCTGAACATCATAAAACAACATTGGAATCTGATCCGGGTATATAATGCCGATGACGATACCGAGCGCATTCTGGAAGTGATCAAAGGAAATGATCTGCCTATCAAAATGATGCTGGGCGTGTGGCTGGAAAATGAAACCGATAAGCCAGAAATAAAGCAATCCAACCAAACTAATGTTTTGAAATGCATAGAATTGGTTAGAAAATTTCCTGAAACGATTTATGCTGTGAATGTGGGAAATGAAACGCAGGTTTTCTGGTCATGGCACAAAATGGCATCAGACGATTTGATCCGCTATATTCGCACCATCAGGAACAATGTCTCAGTTCCCGTTACCACTGCCGATGACTACAATTTCTGGAACAAACCGGAAAGCAAGATCGTGGTAGATGAAATAGATTTTATCGTCACACATATCTATCCGCTCTGGAACGGTAAAACGCTTGACACTGCCATTCCATGGCTGGAAGAAAATTATAAGGATATACAGCAGAATCATCCTGACAAATCGTTGGTTTTAGGCGAGATCGGCTGGGCTACGAATTACAATTCGCAGAAAAAAGGTGATGGAGAGCAGGGCTCTCTCATCAAGGGAAAAGTTGGAATCGAAGCTCAGGAAACATTCCTGATCGAACTTGATAGATGGATAAATATAAATAAGATAACAACCTTTCTATTCGAAGCATTTGACGAACCATGGAAAGGTGGCGGAGATGAGACGGAGTCGCATGAAATCGAAAAAAACTGGGGTGTCTTTTATGAAGATCGCACTCCCAAAGAGTCGTTTCAAACTTATTTGAACGAGAAAACCAAACAAATTAACTAAGGAGGAAAAATGAAAAAGACAAGCATGTTCTTTATCGTATTTTCGTTCATCCTGGCGATGAACACAATGGCGTTTGCCCAAAACGCACCGATTGATTTCGAAACAGGAGGATATGGCGCAGACTGGACCTGGACTGTTTTTGAAAATGATACTAATCCCCCTCTGGAGATCGTTGCAAATCCAGATGTTTCAGCACCAAACGAATCTGCAACCGTTGCCAAATTTACCGCCCTGCAAACAGGACAACCCTGGGCTGGCTGTGAAACATTGCACGGCTCTGATATCGGAACCTTCAATCTGGATGAAACAAACTGCACTATCAAGATCATGGTACACAAACCCGTGATCAGCGATGTTGGCATCAAACTGGTAAAACCGGACGGCTGGTCTTTAGGTGAAATTAAAGTTGCCAATACAGTCGTAAATGAATGGGAAGAACTTACCTTTAACTTCTTTGCGCAGATAACCGATGGCTATGACCAGATTGTGATCTTCCCCGATTTTGATCTGGATGGCAGAACTCAGGACAATATCTGTTATTTTGATAACATCACCTTCCATCCGCAAACTACTTTACCGGAACCGGATGAACCCGCACCAACTCCCACAATTCCGGCTGATAATGTGATCTCTCTCTTCAGCAATGCTTATACAAACGTGCCGGTTGACACCTGGCTAGCGTCTTGGAGTCAGGCTAATGTTACCGATGTGCAAATTCAAGGTAACGATACAAAGCTCTATACAAATCTTGTTTTTGCCGGTATCGAATTTATCTCGCAGACTATCGATGCCACTGATATGACTCATTTCTGTATGGATATCTGGACTCCGGACGCAACAGCACTGCCGGCAGTTTTCAAGATCAAGCTGGTGGATTTCGGCGCTGATGGTGCCTGGGGCGGCGGTGATGATGTGGAACATGAACTCACTTTCGACGCCTTGACGGATCCGGCACTAGTCAGTGAAGAATGGCTGCATTTCAACATTCCCATGGCGGACTTCACGGGTTTGACAACCACAGGTCATCTGGCTCAACTGATCATTTCCGGCGATCCCAATACGGTTTATGTAGATAATGTTTATTTCCATAATTATGCTGTGAATGCTGATAATTCGCTGATAAAACCGGATTTTGTTTTAGAGAAAAATTATCCCAATCCTTTCAATCCAACTACGACGATCCAATTTACCTTAACTCAACCAGGCAATGTATCACTCAAAATTTATGATGCCAAAGGACAATTTATAACTTTTCTTGTGGAAGGCGAAAGATCTGCCAATACATATCAGTATGTCTGGAATGCCGATAATGCTGCTTCCGGAATATATTTCTATCAACTGTCTGTTAACGGCCAGACCATCGATACTAAACGTATGGTTCTACTGAAATAGCCTAATTCATTAAACATCAGCCGATTTGATTAAGTCGGCTGATGTTTATTTATGATTTTCCTAAGGAGGGAAAAGTGAAAAGAAAAATTACTTTAATTATAATGTCATTGTTTATTGTGACCATGGTCAATGGCCTGCTGGCTCAGTCAACTCACACAATCGATTTTGAGACCGGTGGTGTAGGCGCAGAATGGAACTGGGTGGTTACAGAGAATGCCGACAATCCGCCACTGGAATTCGTAGCCAATCCAGCCGCAGGCGGAATAAATACTTCTGCTACTACAGCCAAATTTATTGCCAGACAGGCTGGAAATCCCTGGGCTTTATGCTACACGGATGACGACGGCGTTTTTACTTTTGACGCTACAAATTCAACTGTAAAAATTATGGTATATAAATCCACGATCAGTAATATCGCCCTGAAATTTGAAGGCAGCAGTCCGGCTGTGGAAATCCAGATTCCCAATACTGTAACAGATCAGTGGGAAGAAATTACTTTCGATTTTTCTGCCAGCATCGGAAATACTTACAGCAGGATAATCATCATTCCGGATTTCACCTTTGATCCCAGACCGCAGGATAATATCATTTACTTCGATAATATTCTGGTCCCGGATGGAGTTCCTGCCGGACCACTTCCCGAACCAACCGTTGCTGCTCCCGATCCAACCCATAATGCTGCCGATGTAATTTCGGTTTTCAGCGATTCCTACACGAATATTGCCGGAACGAATTTCAATCCCGGCTGGGGTCAATCAACAATTGTCACAATTGAGAACATCGGTGGCAACGAAATGCTGAAATATGCCAATTTCAACTACCAGGGAACGGAATTCGCAGGAGCCCAGGACCTTTCGGCAATGACTCATATGCACATCGATATGTGGACTCCTAACGCCACAGTTGTAAAAGTTACACCGATCAGCGCTTCCACCGGTGAACATCTGACCTATCTAACGCCGATTGTGCCAGAAACATGGAATAGTTATGACATTCCTGTGGGCGATTTTACAGGTGTTTCCTTGGCTGATATTATTCAGTTGAAATTTGACGGACAGGAAGGTGTAACACCGTCTGTGATCTATCTTGATAATGTTTATTTCTATTCCGGAACAACACAGTCCGGTCCTACTGTTGCAGCTCCAGATCCAACCCAGAATGCTGCTGATGTGATCTCGATCTACAGCGATTCCTTTACAGATTTGGCTGGAACAAACTTTAATCCCGGCTGGGGACAGACGACTATCGTTACTTTTGAAGATATCGGCGGTAACGAAATGATGAAATACGATGTCTTCAATTATCAGGGAACAGAGCTGGCTACTGCGCAGGATCTTTCTTCAATGGACTATATGCATGTTGATATTTGGACTGCAGATGCCACGGTTGTAAAGGCAACTCCTATCAGTGTTTCAACCGGAGAACATCTTATGTCATTAACACCGATAGTTGCAGAAGAATGGAACAGTTATGATATACCACTTTCAGATTTTACCGGTGTTTCTATGGCAGATATTATTCAATTGAAATTTGACGGGCAAGATGGAGTAACTCCTTCTACGATTTATCTGGATAATATTTATTTCTATGCAAACGCTCCTACCGGACCGTCTGTAGCAGCACCGGATCCAACATCTCTTCAAGAAGATGTGGTTTCTATCTACAGTGATAATTATACAAACTTAGCAGGAACAGATTTTAATCCGTTCTGGGGACAGACGACTATCGTTACTTTTGAAGATATCGGCGGTAACAACATGATAAAGTATGACGTCTTTAATTATCAGGGAACACAACTTGCGGCAGCTCAAGATCTTTCTCTTATGGAATATATTCACATCGATCTGTGGACTGCCGATGCAACTGTAGTTAAAGTGACTCCAATCAGTTTGTCCAGCGGTGAATTTCTGGTTCCTTTAGATCCCATAACTTCTGGTAGCTGGAATAGTTATGATATCCCACTTTCAGATTTTACAGGAGTTTCCATGAGTGATATCCATCAATTGAAATTCGATGGTCAGGATGGTGTAACTCCTTCGACTGTTTATCTGGATAATATCTATTTCTGGAAAAATCCGACTGCACCGGGAACGGATGCAACTCTCATCGACTTGCAGGTGGATGGAGTCACAGTGGCTGGATTTGATCCGAATATTCTTAATTACAATGTCGAACTGCTGAACGGAACTGTGATCGTGCCAACCGTTTCGGCTACAACGAACGATCCCAATGCAACTTATGTTGTAATCGATGCGGTTGCTCTACCAGGAACTACGGAAGTAGTGGTAACAGCAGAAAACGGAGTTAATAATCTCACCTACAATGTTCATTTCACCTTGGAACCCGCTGTGCCTTCTGTTCCAGCTCCGGACCCAACCATTCCAGCAGACGATGTGATCTCTCTCTTCAGTAATGTTTACACCAATGTACCAGTTGATACCTGGCTGGCGCCCTGGAGTCTGGCAAATCTGGAGGAAGTACAGATAGCCGGAAACGATACGAAAAAATATACGAATCTGGTTTTTGCCGGAATTGAATTTGTTTCACAGACAATAGATGCTACTGGAATGACTAATTTCTGTATGGACATCTGGACGCCCGATGCCACAACATTACCGGCTGTTTTCAAGATCAAACTGGTTGATTTTGGAGCAAATGGCGTGTGGGGTGGTGGCGATGATGTGGAACATGAACTCACATTCGATGAAACCACAAATCCAGCATTAATTTCTGAAGCATGGATCAGTTTCGATATTCCGATGTCGGATTTTGTGAATTTGACAACTACAGGGCATCTGGCTCAATTGATCATCTCCGGTGATCCCAACACGGTTTATGTGGATAATGTATATTTCTATGATGATGGCAGCGTCAGCACTTTTGATCCTCCCGAGAACGTCGAGATCGATCCGCAGATAGCTGAGCTGACCTGGACGCCTCCCGCCAATACAGTGATCT
>NPID01000363.1_pt1 | contig 21743 bp, 17 predicted proteins | sample 8637491 | NCBI WGS metagenome assembly NPID01 (sample SAMN07420843, study PRJNA396082) | bioreactor metagenome | isolation source: sample BA6 brine-fed electro-methanogenic bioreactor BA | place: Japan: Kochi | collected 2016-06-14 | reverse complement strand
GGACTTCATGGTGAAGGATGCCCTGGGCCGGAAATGGCAGCTCGGAACCATTCAGGTTGATTATAATCTCCCGGAACGTTTTGAACTGGAGTATGTGGGTGCCGATAACGAGAAGCACCGCCCGGTAATGATCCACCGTGCACCCTTCGGAAGCATGGAACGCTTCGTGGCAGTCTTGCTTGAGCATTGTGCCGGGAAGTTCCCCTTATGGCTCACTCCCGATCAGGCTATCGTGCTGCCAATCAGCGAAAAATACCATAATTATGCTGAAAAAGTTTTAAATTTGCTAAATAATTCCGAAATTCGCGCCCTCGTTGACGAAAGGAGTGAGAAAACGGGCCGTAAGATCCGTGATGCAGAGTTGAAGAAGATCCCGTATATGCTCATCGTTGGCGAAAAGGAAGAGGCGGAAGGGACCATTTCCGTAAGGAAACAGGGCGAAGGCGATATCGGGACTTTTAAAGTGGAAGAATTTGTGAAGATGATCAATGATGAGATCGATCGTCTTTTGGATATAAAAATTGAGTATTAATAAACATAGGAGACTGAATTATAGCAGCAAAAACAAATTTCCGCAGAGGCAGGTTTAGAAGGCCCCCGCGAAGAACAGAAAACGAACACAACATTAACAGGGACATCAAAGCCCCTGTAGTAAGGGTGGTTGGTGAGAATATCACTCCGGGCATTTTCAATATCAAGGATGCCCTCGAACTGGCAGAAGAGCAGGGGCTCGATCTGGTAGAGATCTCGCCCAAGGCAAGCCCTCCGGTTTGTAAAATTGTTGACTATAAAAAGTTCCTGTACGAAAGGAAAAAGAAACAAAAGGAGATCAAGGCCAAAACAGCCAAAGTGGTCGTAAAAGAGATCAGGCTGGGGCCGAACATCGACGATCATGACTTCAATTTCAAGCTGAAGCATGCCATAAAGTTCCTCGAAGACGGGGCCAAGGTGAAAGTCGATGTGTTCTTCAAAGGAAGAATGATCATTTATAAGGAAAAGGGAGAGCTGGTGCTTCTGAAATTCGCCCAGGAACTGGAAGAATACGGAAAAGTTGAGCGCCTGCCGAAGCTGGAAGGAAAAAGGATGATCATGATTATAGCACCGAAAAAATAATTATCAATTATAATTTGTATAGTAATGCCAAAAATGAAGACGAAATCCAGTGCCAAGAAAAGGTTTTCCCTTACGGGCACCGGTAAAATCAAGAGAAAGCATGCGTACAAAAGTCACATTCTGACCAAGAAAACGAAAAAGCAGAAACGTAATCTTACGCACGATACCATCGTGGACCCTGCTGATGAGAAGAATGTGCGCGCTATGCTTCGCAAGTAAAACCATTGTTTAACTGCAAAGGGCCGAAAAGTTCCGGTTCGTCGCCGGGCGCCCAAGCAAAAATGTAACGAAAAATGCCAAGATCAGTAAACGTTGTTGCTGCCAGGACCAGGAGAAAAAAGGTCATGAAAGCAACCAAAGGCCAGTTCGGCCGGAGGAAAAACGTCTGGACGGTATCCAAAAATGCATACGAAAGAGGATTGCAGTATGCATACCGCGACAGGCGAAACAAGAAGAGAAACTTCAGGGCACTGTGGATCCAGAGGATCAACGCTGCCGCCCGCCAGTACGGAATGTCATATTCCGTATTCATGGGCAAACTCCATGAAAAGAATATCGATATCAACCGGAAAGTACTGGCCGACCTGGCCATGAACAACCCCGATGCCTTTAAGGCGATCGTTGAGAAGATCAAATAAAAGTTAAGCCCCCGAGAGATCAGGGGGCTTTTTTTATCTCTCCACTTTGCTATAGCTTAATGAGCTTCTTAGAACTCTGAACTACATTATTGTGCTTCAAAACAACATAATAGATTCCCTGAGAATGATTTTCTAGAGAAATGCGCTGCTCAACGATCCCTTTTTGATGCATTCCCAGATCTATCCTATCGATTTTGCTTCCTATTGGAGAGTATAATTCGATTAATAGATTCCCAGGTTCATAAACCATCAATTTTGCTGTAAATGCATTTTGTGTTGGGTTTGGTGCCAATTGTTTCATGGAGGCGTTTTGTTCCATTGCAAACCCCTTTTGCATTCTTTCATCTGTTGTTGATTTTAATAAGCTTTCAAACAATTCCTCTCGTTTTGTTTTATAATCATCATATGATTCGGGGATAAATTGACTATGTGATGTATAAAGCATATCTTTCATTCCAGAATCAGGATAATGTGTATAAATATATCCCAGGTTTATTATAGCAAAGATTGAATCAACAGTATTTTGAGGGACATTGATTGTACTGTCTAGCCAATCAATGGCATTTTGAGCACTATCCATCATTATCATACAATGCATGCTCATCCAATCAGCATATCTGCATAGTAAACTATCCTGATTTGCTAAAATAACGGACTGATAATACTGCTTCAATGAATAATAATCGTTCCCATTATTTTCTTCCAGGGTGTATAGCTTTCGTAATGAATGAATCGCATACGCATCATCAGGATAGTCGTTTATTATCTCCCTGAAATTAGAATCAGCTTGACTATAAAGTGTAGAATCAATGAAATCCTTTGCTTCTTCAAATAGTTCACCTGCTTCTCCCCAGTCTGTTGTGCAAGTCTGTCCTGGATACCAGTACGGTTCGTAATCATAAGATCCAAGTGGTAACAGATCTTGTTCGCCATTAAATTCTGAATCCCATGCATTATATGTTATATTGTAAATAACTGAACCATCAACAACTGGAGGATCCTCAATCAGATCATAATAAACAAGTTTTACATAAGGGTCCGTTATGGATGAATTGTGTTTAAAATAATTATACCTGATATCTTCAGGATAACTCGTATAAGAAAAATAGCAGTGGATATTATTATCTATAAATTGTTGTGTATTTGAAACAGAGGTGGCAGCCTCACTTCCCATTATAGTGGTTTCACTACCAGCAAATGCCACTACACCATATTTATTATCATAGATTTCATTTTTATAAATATCAGCTCTGCTAAAGAATACATCTATTGCTCTGCATTCATTGCCAGGAGTATTACTGTATATTTTATTATTTGAAACAATTTTATCCGCTCCGGCATTATTACCGGCATGGTAAAGCTCAATGCCATTGCAGTGATTAATTTCGATGTCGTTCTCATCAATTGAGAATATCCTGTAATCATTTATGCTAATAATTGATTTATGCTGTCCTTCATTAGCATTCTTAAAATTATTATAACTAATATCAACTGTTTTTTGATTATTATCAGGCATTGATGCAGAAATATAAGTATCAGTAAGTAATTCATTGTTTTGAACCAGTAAATCCCCAGTTGTACTGATTACTTCCAGATTTGAAGTGTTTGCATCAAGTTGTTGAATAGTTAGATTGCCATCATACTCAATGTGAGTATTCAAGAGTTTACAATTCTCAATCAATAAAGAATTGCTATTCCCTGATATCTGCATATTATTGGCCCCATTGCTACCCAAATAATTCCCACCTCCAATCGTATAATTAACAAATGGATTTTGATAGTCTATTTCAAAAGTCGTGAACTCAGATTCGCATCTTATTTGCGGACTACCATCAATAATCAGTTCACCATAAACTGTTATTTTATTATGGCCCTCGTTTGCTATCAATTCACAATCATCCCCAATAATTAGTTTACTCCCTGCTTTGATAACAATTTCTCCATTATGAAATAATATTGCCGGTTTTGCAGCGGAAGACACAAATTGTAAAACAGTATTATCGGATATAACTGTTTGACAATGACAATAGGTTGTTTCATCTACTACAAGAGTATCTCCATCATTGTATTCCTCATTAAGGCGAACATAATCTATCCCAAACCAATTCCATTGATTATAAAGTAATGATGAAGGTGCAGGATATGAAATTGTTAGGGGTGGATCACACCGATTATCCTTGAGATAAAACTCCTGTAAAAAGCTTGCTGTGTTTGCATATCCAGAAGGATACCTTGCTCCAAAGAAAAACCCATTTACAGCTTCAATATTTACACCTTCCTCATCAGCAAAATAGCTATAGTCTAAAACAAGTTCCAATGGCATATCCTCTTTGTTTACTCCAAGTAATGGGAAAGAACCACCATAAGTGAATTGTTCAAGGGTTGTAAGATCTGGATTATTCAGGGGTTCATAATTACCAGCATTTGAATGAAAACCTTCACTCATTTTTAGATTTTGCCTGTCATTAAGTAAAAGTTTTAAGTTCAATGTAAAATCAGTTTTATAGTCTGGATTGACATGAAGAACATAAACCCATATTTGGTTTGTATTATAATCTTTTCTAAGCATATCATTTTGATTTACTAAAGCGTATGGTAAGAAAACATAGCCTTCATTTTCTGGGTTTACACTTGAAGGATCAACTCCCCAACTATTTGCTAGAATTAAAGCTCCTGTATCAGGTCCACAGACCATGTTGTCATCATACCCAACTACAGTCATTGCATGCGCATCGTCCTCTGGGGTAGATAAAACAGCTGAAATGTATTTCATTTCGATATTTGCAAATCCACTAAAAGATGAATACAAGAGACCAAACATATTCTCAAAAACAACTGTACCTATGCCACCAGTATCATTTGGTTCATAATTATGATTAAACAGCCAGTACTTCAATAAATCCAAATTATTATTATTTATGTTTGAGATATCAATCTTCTCTGCGAATTCAACTCGTTTTTCGAGTGCAGTTGTATATTTATCAATGCCAGATATCCATTTAGTTGGGTCGTCTGCTGGAATATTAGCTTCTCCATAAGTAACTAAATCCGGACATCCATTCTCCTTTAAAATGTTGATTCCTTCAACTATGAAAGAGAAACTGAAGGGGTCACCTCCATTAAGGAAATTATATGTAAAACTGGGGTGAAAAATATTTTCGCTATTTGACAGAGCACTTGTTTCTTGCTCATAGTTTATTTCATATGTAAACACATAATATGTAATTGATGCTTGAGAGCACATATTTTGGGGGTATTGATCCATGATTTGCGGGAGACACTCATTAGTTGCATCCTCATCCCATTCTGGCTTATAGAAGTTGTAAACATGAACTGGTAACGAAATCCCAATGTTTGAAGGATCTATAGTCATTTCTTGGATTCCATCAATGAGAATTTGCTGTTCGGTTGTTAAAACACTTGGCACTCCTCCAGCCCAACATGGGTGGCCATTTGAATCTGGGTTGCAATTTATTTGTGTATATACTGTGATGCATGCTAATAATTGGGTGAACAATAGAATAGTTTTCTTCATAACTTATTAGTATTTGATTTTCATAATTTTTCTGGAAATTAGGATCTTTTCAGTTTGAATACAAAGAATATACAATCCTGGTTGACAGGCATCTATCTCTATTATATATTCATTTTGTTTGGATAAGAATTCCTTACATACTAATAAATCCCCTGTTGTTTTGTAAATTTGAATGATACAATGATTTGGCTTATAAGAGTTAAAAACAACAGCTATTCTATCTTTAAATGGGATGGGATAAATAATAATGTCAAATATGGTTTGTCCACTTGTTTCCTCAATATTCACTACTGGATTTATACTTCTATAAAGTTTATATGGTATTTGTGTTATCGCAAAGAGATAGTTATTTGAACTAACAAAAATTTGGTTAAAATAACTACATTCCTCCATGCCCGAACTCTTATCCACCCAGGAATTGCCATCATCAGACGAAAACCTAACTCCCCAATCTAATGCTAGATCAGATTCTAGTCCTAAATAAATCCCCCCATATTCGTCAACAGAAACTGCATCTACTTCATTATCAGAATAAATATTTACAAAATTATTTCCAAGACTATCAGACCTGAATACTCCTGGTCCATAATTGATTGATCCATTACAAGCTGCAACAATTCTGTTATTGTTATCAACACTAATGTCTTGAATCGATGAAGTTTCAAGAGCATGTTGTGTCCAGGTGGTACCGCTAATGTCAGATTTAAAGACACCTCCGGCATTTCCAGACCAATCAACTGAAGCTGCATATATTACTGAGTCTTTTTCCAGGAAACCAGTAAACAGTTGGGAATTACCGGTCTGGTGAACTGTATCCCAGGTATATCCACCATCATAAGACTTGAAAATCCCCCCTGATTTTCCAATATATATGCTATTGTCTGAACTAGAAATTAGAGACAATAAGTCAATTCCTGGTGTCAGTAACTGTAGTGATTGACAAAAATCAATTGATTTATATAAATTATGACTTCCAACATAAATCTCGTTTAACTCGGTTGTTACAATATCCGAGAAATATTCTACTGTGTCGCCAGTGTGAATCCATGATAACCCATTATCTGTTGACTTATATATTCCATAGTTTGTAGTGAGAAACAATACTCCTGAGGAACTTTGTGCCATCCTATTTGGGTGTATTGAATCAGGTATGTTGATTGGCATCCAAAAATCCTGAGAATATAGGTTTGCCGAAACGAGAATAAAAAGTATAAGGAAATAGTTTTTCATAAATATAACATTGCAATAGATAATAAAAGCTTTGGGGAAGATCAGTTTTTATTGAATATTATCATATTCAAATGGACACTATAAATGTAGTAAATATTTGTTAGGAAGTCAAAGAAAAATCTCGAAAAGCATTTCCAAGATCTCCTATATGTCGAAAATACATTCTGCTTTCCGCAGATGAAGGGCTTTTTTATGTATTTATCTGGCCCAAACTTGAACGATCCTCAGTCGTTCTGCAAACACCTTACACTGAAACCATAGGTTTTTTCATTGATGCCGCGGAGGATTTGCGCATTATCGTAACGAAGACTCCGGCTCCAGGCCCGGCTGGCATCTTCGGTGCTGGTCCAGAAATAGCCAAGCGTGGAAAGGTTCAGAAAAGAGCCATCCGTGTGCCGCCGTCCTGCCGCCAGGCCAATGAAACCGCTCGAATTTGTGGCCCCTGTATTGGGCGATGACCAATGAGTTGTGCCGTTTTCTTTCAGGTTCCCGCCGGCATCGTTTCCGCGGTAACCTGTTGTAGCGCAGGAAACACTGCCTGCATCTACATAGTTTTCGAGAATGCACCATTCATTATCGGTCGGGACATGCCAGCCTGGGGGGCAGATCCCCTGTGGCCCGAGGGTTCTGTGATAATCCATCAGTTCATTCCATTGGTACAGTCCCCCGTAAGTTTTGCAGTTGGCAATATCATCATCATAGCAATACTTTTCGATATGCCCGTTGTCTGATTGGGCAACACTGCCATTGATCATGGTGCCGATGTTCAGATTTTCTGCCATCCAGCACTGCGTGCCAATTAAAATGGTTCTGTATTTCTGATGATCACGATCGTCTGTAAATTCTGTGCCACAGCTAACCCATGTTGAATCTCCGGTGCACATGTTTATCCAGTAGAGGCCTTCAAAATAAAACAGGCATTTTTCATCGGTATTGTAGATCATCAGCCCGGTGGCAGGCTCTTCGATTGCCTTCATCAGGGGGTTGGATAAACGTGGTGGTAACATTCCCCTGCACAGGCTCTTTACCTCCAGCATGGCGGATCCTTCGGGTTCCGAAGCATCTGTGTTGACCGAAACCTGGGACTGAATGGAAAGGGCTGGTAATAGGAAGAGAAGCACAAAGAAAGCGACCAGAAAATTCTTTCTTTGCCTGCCTATAAAGATCAATCGAGATGTACTATTTACAACTGCTTGATCCATAATAACCTCAAATATAGTTATTTTATTCCGTATTTCTCCATTCGGCGGCCCAAAGCCTGCCAGGTAATATTCAGCAGTTCGGCCGCTTTTGATTTATTTCCCCCTGCGCGCTGCAGGGCCTTGCGGATGGTTTCTTCTTCTACGTGGGCCAGGTCAAGATTCCCTGAAGTCTGGCTTTCGGCTTCCGTTGCCTGCAATGCCGGGAAGTTAAAATTGAAGTGCTCCCAGCCGATCACATCCTTGTCGCAAAGGATGAGGGCCCGTTCGGTCATATTTCTAAGTTCCCGTACATTGCCCGGGAAATCATACTCCCGTATTTTTTCCATGAGTTCAGGGCTGATCTCCCTGATCTCTTTGCCCAACTGTTCCGCAAAGTAAAATACATAATATTCCAGCAGGGGAGGGATATCGTCTTTGCGTTCCCGCAGGGGCGGGATCTCGATCACGAAAGTGCTGAGGCGGTGGTAGAGGTCCGGCCGGAATTTATTGTTTTTGCTTAATTCGAAGAGGTTGCGGTTGGAAGCCGTGATCACCCTCACATCGATGGGTTTTTCAACCCTGGAACCCAGTTTGCTCACCTTCTTGTCTTCCAGGATCCTGAGCAACTTGGCCTGCTGGTTCATGGGCATATCGCCGATCTCGTCGAGGAAGAGCGTTCCCTTGTCGGCGATCTCAAACCATCCTTCCTTGTCTTCACGGGCATCCGTAAAGGCGCCTTTTTTATGCCCGAAAAATTCACTTTCGAAAAGGCTTTCGGGTACGGCCGAGCAGTTTACGGAGTAAAAAAGTTCTTTTTTTCTATTGCTTAGAAAATGTATCCCCCTGGCAACTAATTCTTTACCTGTGCCGCTTTCCCCGGTGATCAGCACGGAAGTGCTGTTGGCCCTGGCCACCCTCGACATCAGTTCCACTACTTTTTTCATCGAAGCGCTTTTCCCGATAAGGTCGTGACCGAAAACACTGCGGATCTCGTTCGACAGCAGGTCGAACTTATGTTCGGTGCTTTTTAGTTTCTCATTCAATACAATGAAGCGTCTGGTCCGCTCAATGGCATGGGTGATCTCCGGCAGCCGGAATGGCTTCTGGAAATAATCGAATGCCCCCAGCCTCATGGCCTCGATCACGGTGTTCATATCCCCGTGCCCGGAGATCATGATCACTTCAATGCCCGGGTATTCCTTCTTTACTTTCTGCAGCACTTCCAGGCCGTCCATTTCCGGCAGCTTGATATCCAGGATCAGGATATCAGGTTCCTGTTCTGCCATAATAGAAAAAGCTTCCGAAGGTTTTCCGGTCTTAAAAACCCGGTATTGACGGCTGCTCAGGAATTCTTCGATCTCATCCTGCATCCGGGGTTCATCATCCAGCACGAGTATGTTCAGGCTTTTCATATAGTTTACTAGTTCTTGGTTTCTTTTTTCTCTTTGTACAGCGGAAGGCTTACCACCAGCTGGGTATGCTTTCCTTCTTTCGAATCAACTTCGATATCGCCTTTCATTTCCTTCACAATGCCGTAAATGATCGACAGTCCCAGGCCCGTGCCCCTTTCCTCCTGCTTGGTGGTAAAGAAAGGGTCGAAGATATTTCCGATGATATTTTCCGGGATGCCGGTCCCATTGTCGTGTATGATGAAACCGCATGTTTTCCGGTTAACGAAAGTGCTTATCTTGATGACCATCTCGTAGTCCTTTTCTTCGGCTTTACTTTTTTCCAGAACAGCAAAGCGGGCATTCGACAGGATGTTCATGACCACCTGTTCCAGTTTGTATTTGTTTCCGAGGGTAATGTCGCTCCTGCCCGAATATTTTATCTTGAGGTCGATGCCCTGGTTTTCGTATTGCCTGCTGATGAGCGAAAGGGCATTCATGACCACTTCCCCTACCGAAATGGGCTCCAGTACGGCATTTTGCTGGTCGCGCGAAAATACCCTGACATGCTCTATGATATTGCGGATACGGTCGATGTCGCGGAAGATGGATTCCGTTTTCCTGCGGGTGTATTCATCGGTGAGTTCACCCGACTGCATTTTTAGCAGGATATTATCGATGCCCATGCTGATGCTGCCCAGGGGCTGGTTGATCTCGTGGGCAATGCCGGCGGCCAGTTCCCCCAGAGATTCCAGTTTTGACTTCTGGATCAGCAGTTCCTGCTGGTCCCTTATCTTTTTAAGTTCCTTGTTTACCCGTTCCTCAAGGTTCCGGTTGAGCTTTTTAAGCTCCTCGTCGGTTTTTTTCCTGTCGGAGATGTCTGAAACGAAGGTCAGCACTGCAGTTTCCCCCTCCCAGGTGATCACTGTTGATTTGATCTCAAACCATTTCAGCCTTTTCTTTTTATCGATGAATTTGATATCGTAGCGTTCCGGGACATCTTCACCGCGTATCCTCTTGACGTGGTTATCCATGATGAGTTCCCTGTAATCAACATGCATAAAATCGCTGAACGGCCTGCCAATGATATTTTTAGGCATGTATCCGGTCATTTCGTAGATCTTGGGGTTTATAAAGCGCACGATGCCGTCAACGGTAAGCAGGATGCCATCATTGGCATTTTCAAATACCTGGCGGTATTTCTCTTCGCTTTCGCGAAGGAGTTCCTCAATGTTTTTACGGTCGGTGATCTCATTGATGAGATCCTTGGTTCGCTCTTCAATGCGGCTTTCGAGTTCATTATTGAGTTTAAGAAGTTCCACTTCTACGCGCTTGCGGTGAATGGCTGCGCCAATGATATCGGCTGCTGTGCCCAGGGCACTCAACTCTGCTTCATTCCATACCCTGGGAATGCAGCATTCATCCAGCCCGATGAACCCCCACCAGCTATTGTTTACGAAAATGGGCATGACAACCATGGAGATCAAGCCCATTTCAGTCAGGAGTTTCTTCTCCGAGCGGGGAAAATCCTCAATATTTCCATAAATGGGTTTTCCTTTTTTCAATGATTTGACCCACCTGCTGAAGCCATCTTTGTAATAGATCTCACGCAAGCGGGTGGCATCAAAGTCATCCTTTATCCCCGGGGCTGCCCAATCGAATAGCAGGCTTGTGTAGGTTTGCTTTTTATCATCCTCGAAGTTCTCGAAAATATATACCCGGCTCACTTCGGTCGCTTCTCCCAGGTGTTTCAGCACATCGGCAATGCTGGTGGTGGTATAATTGTATTTGAAGAAAAGTTCAGAGGCATAATTCACGGCCTTGAGAATGGCATCGCTTCGTTGCAGGGCTTCTTCCGCTTCCTTGCGCAGGATGAGTTGTTCCTCCATGCTTTTCTCCAGGGTGATCTCCCTGGCGAGGACCTTGACCTGCCGTTCAAGTTCTTCGTGTTCAACTGGTTTCAGCAGGTAACCACGAACACGGAAATTAATGGCGGCCAGGAAATTTTCACGTGCTTCATGGGCGGTCATAATGATGATACGGGTATCCTTATCGCGTTTCCGGATCTCGGCGATCATCTCCAGCCCATTCATTTCAGGCATATTCAGGTCGGTGACCACCAGGTCGGGCTTTACCTTATTAAAGAGTTCCAGTCCCTGGACCCCGTTCTCGGCAATGTGCAATTCGCTGACGATCTTTTTGAGTACAGAGCCATAAACCTTGCGTATGGAAACCTTGTCCTCGGCATAGAGTACGGTAATGGGCAGTTTTTTGGATGTTCGGGCCATAGAGAGCGCTTTTTCAGAGAATCCCTTTCATGGCTAAGGTACTAAATTTATTCTGTTGATGAGGGATCAGATGGCTGAACAAATCTTCAGCGAATCTGTTTTTATTTCGACAGTAAAAAATGAAAGCAACAGATAAAAAGATCGATCACTTCCGGAGGGAGTACCTGTCTGGTGAATTGCTGGAAAGGGACATGCTTCAGGATCCCTATTTACAGTTGATGGAATGGCTGGAGGATGCCATGCGATCAGGTGTGGATGATCCTACGGCCATGGCCCTGGCCACCGCAGATGTTTCAGGAAGGCCGTCGCTGCGAGTGGTCCTGCTGAAGGATGCCCGGCCCGAGGGACTGGTATTTTTCACGGATTACGATAGCCGTAAGGGCAAGGAATTGGCTGCCAATCCGTTTGCATCGCTCATGTTCTACTGGTCGGGACTGGACCGGCAGTTGCGGGTGGAAGGAAAAGTGATGAAGGTTTCCGGGCTTGAATCGGATGAGTTTTTTGCTTCCCGGCCCGTAAAAAGCAGGATCTCTTCCATTGTCTCAGATCAAAGTATGCTTATCCCCGACAGGGAATACTTAACACAAAAGGCCGATGCTCTCCTGGCAGCCGGCAATGAAAAGTCACTCAAACGGCCCGTGAATTGGGGCGGATATATTCTGAGGCCCCGAACATATGAATTCTGGCAGGGGAGGGAAAACCGTCTGAACGACCGGATTTGCTACGAGATGAATAATGGAAATTGGGAAATATCCCGATTGGCTCCCTGATATTAATAGTCCACTTTTACCTCAGGCATCCATTTTCTCAGACTGTCGAGCCTGGCTACAGGGATGTTGTTTCCACCCAGGTATATCCTTTTCAAATTCGGCATTTCCAGGATACTATTTGGGTAGTCGGTCAAATTGTTTTTTGCCATATTCAATACTTCCAGGTTTTGAAGCCTGGCAATTTCCGGCGAGAGTGTATCGATCTCATTCTCATTCAGGGTCAAAATCCTGAGTTGCTCCATTTCAAAAAGTGATGGGGGGATATGCGAAATAGTATTTCTGTCGAAATACAATTCGTCAATGCTGTTCATGTTTAGCAAGGCTTCAGGGATCTCCGTGAAATTGTTTTCTCCTAATTTGAGCCTTTTCAGATTAGGCAGATGATATATGCACTCCGGCACTTCGGTAAATTTATTGGCAGTAAGATACAGGCTTTGAAGATATTGCATGTCGCCAATATACCGTGGCAGATCGGTGAGAGAGTTATAGGAAAGTTCCAGGGTATTCAGGTATTTTAGCTTGTGAACATCATGGGGGACTTCATCAAGCTCCTGCATGAACAATACGAGTTTGTGGGCATGTTCTGCATCATTTACCGCCTCATCAAGGTCACGGTAAGTCTTTGCTTCATAAAGTTCAAACAGGCTGAACAGTTTAGATTCATCGAAACCATCATATTCGATCCTGGTTTCACAGGAAGTAAATATGAATGCTAAGAGCAGCAGGCTGCCTGCAGTTGCGGCAAGGAGGAGTTTTTTCATGGTTTATATATTGTACTTCAGCCCGATCTTGTATTCCCTTCCCCATTTATACTTGAGGAAGTAATAATCGGCTTTAACCGGTTTTTCGTAATGATGCACTGCTTTGTATTCAGCATCAAGGATATTGCTGACAGAGCCCTCAACGGTGAACCTTTTCTTTTTACCGATGGTTTTCGAAATGTTGAAATTCAGCGAGGGGTAAGGTTCCTCGTAAACGTAGGGTGTCGTCCCTCTTGTGATCAGGTATAATTTCTCCCCGGAAACATTGAATCCGATATTGGATTCCAGCCCCAGATCATTGTTGAAGTAATTCAGGTAAGCATTTACGATCCAGGGGGCTTGTCCGAGCATCGGGCGATCTTCCTTTCCTGTATCTTCCTGTTCTTCTTCAGTAAGTTTTACAACAGAATAAACATAAGTGAAGTTCCCGCCAATGGTCAGGTTCCTGAAGATATGGATGAAATCCAGTTTTTTACGGAACTCGAACTCCAGACCGTAAAGGTATGCGTTATCGGTATTAATGTATTTGATCTCGTAATTCTGCGTGGTAACGGAGAGTTTTTGTTCAATCGGGTCTTTGAAATACTTGTAAAAGCCACTTAGCGTAATCTTTTCCCCGGGTTTGAAAAACCATTCCCATCGAAGATCAACATTGGTGATTAGAGCCCTTTCAAGATCCTGGTTACCGGTGATGAAGATCCCTGTTTTATAATCGTAATAGTTGGTCCCGATCTCTTTGAATGTAGGCCTGGCAATGGTCCTTGATCCGGCAATCCTGATGTTCATGTTCTCTTTCACCGAATAGATCAGGTTGAGGGAGGGCAGGGGATCGATCTCACTGATCTCACCATGTTTGTATAGGTTGTTTGTAGTGTCTGATATCTTGTTGGAAACACTCATGTCGGAAGTTTCCAGCCGTGCACCGGCAATTAAACGGAACTTTTCCGAAATGGGCATGTCGATCATGGCATATGCTGCGATGATCTCCTGCTTTCCGTTATAGCTGTTATTGCGGTCTTGTTCATTATCAGCAACATAGTAATATCCAGTGGGGTTATCCGCAGTAATGATATTATCTTCCAGGAAAGTATTGATATCTGTCAGCGGGAAAAACGCAACATTCGACTGAGTCTCGAATTTTACCTCATCCAGGTCCCTGTCTTTTTTGATGTATGAGCCTCCCACTTTAATCTTTGACTGGTCGCCGAGAATGGTTACCGGGAGTTCAAAATCGAGATTGGCGTGATAATCATCTTCATACATGTCGCGATAAAACCTTACCGGGGCATCGTTGGTTTTGATCCTGATGGTTGAATCATTCGGCAACAGGTATTCGAAAAACCTGAGGTCAGGTTCATTTTGATTCATCTTTGCATAGGAGAGCAGCCAGTTGACAGACAATTTGTTGAGTTTTGTGAAAACATGCTTTCCGTGCAACTGGTATGAATTGAATTCCCGCTCAAGGTAAGCCAGGTTGTTGTCGATATTGTCCTGTCCTTCATAATAGAAAAAACCGGAACGTTCTATGGCGACCTGCTTGCCGCTCTGGTTTCGGATATACCTGGCTCCGATCTTATTGTTCGGGTTGAACTTGAAGTTGACGTTCACAAGTCCTGACAGGATGGGGGTGGTCGATCCATAGGTTACGTTGTCGAATTCTTTCCATGGATCCGGCTGATCGCCTTCCTCGTAGATTCCGTAAATCCCGTTAGTGTAAAATTTGTACTTGTATGAATAGTTGAGTGATGCATTAACGCCCAATGCTTTATCATTTTTGAGGATAAACTGGTTCCCGATCGAAAATTTATAGGATTGGTTGAGCCCGGATCTTTGCTTTTCAACCTGCATCTTTTTCGGGAAAGATTCGCTGATCTCATTTAACACATCATCTGTGTAGGGTGGTTTGGGAACGTAGTTGATGTAGCCGTATTTGTCAAGGTATTGCCGGGCAATGCCGGGCACTGCCCTGGTTCCGTCGTCCATGCCGAGCCAGTCGGTACTTCCGCCTTCATAACTGATAAAGTCGTCATTGAAGTTGGCATTAGGATTATATCCGAATGAGGCGGAAAACTGAAGGGTGAAGCGCTCAGGGAAATCTTTGGTAACAATATCGACATGACCACCCGTGGATTCTCCGGGGATATCTGGCGTAAAGGTTTTATGGACGATAATATTTTCAATGATGTTGCTTGGAAAAATATCCACCTGGACCGCATTTTTTTCCGGGTCCAGTGCCGGAATGTCGGCAGAGTTAAGGGTTACCTTGGTATAGCGGTCGCCGAGGCCCCTGACAAAGATATATTTATCATCTTGCACCGAAACGCCTGTAACGCGCTTCAGGGCAGCGGCGGCATCATCATCGCCCAGACGGGAAATTTGCTTGGACGATATACCGTCGAGCATTGAAGCCGATTTTTTTTGCATGACCTGCAGGGCGGCTTCAGTGTTTCTTACCGCTTTTGCAGTAATGACGACCTCCTGCAATTCGGTGGTCATTTCTTCCAGGATCACATCCAGGATGGTGATCTCTCCAGATTTTACTTCAGTTTCGGGGAAGGTCTGTGTGGTATAGGAGATGTAGGATACACTGACCGTATATTTTCCCTCATCAAGGGCAAGATTGTAGTTTCCGTCAAGATCGGAAGTTGTTCCCAGGGTAGTTCCGGGAATAAAAATAGTAACACCAACCAATGTTTCACCTGTTTTGGCATCAATAACTTTGCCCCGCAGGTATCCATTTTGTGCAATGAGGTTTCCTCCCAGGAAAAAGCACATCATGATCAGGAAGAGTATTTATTTGCGCATCGTAATATGGTATTAACGTTAAGCCCTTGATCTATCGAAGAAAGATTAAATATGCGTGAAAAATGCAAATAAGCTGACAGGAAATTTTTCCTGTCAGCTTATCCATTATTTATTGGAAATATTATTTGTCATTGAACATGAGTGACCAACCAGCGGCCCAGTTAGTTCCACCTGGCTGGAATGCTCCGTGATAATCAGCGTCAACAAAGAATGCGTCGGCTGGCTTGGGAGCGCGTGGGTTAGCTGAAGCGGCAGCAGGAACCGGAGCGTCGGCTTCAATTCCGGTAGCTTCTACATAGTTGTTGTTGTCGTTGAAGAGTGCATTGGTTACATCTTCGTGGTTTGCTGGAAGCGTTCCTTCCTCAGCTTTTGCGTAGATGTAGCTTCCGGCGATATCGCTGAAGAGGTTGTTTTTGATCATCAGCTCAGCTTCGGGAGCAGCATCAACAAGCCAGTCGTAGCAGCTGTGTTTGTCGCTGCGGTATTCGATCCTGAGGCCTTTTTCACCGTGAGCGAAAATGGAGTTGGCATACATTCCGGCTGCGTTGTCGCGGAAGATCACATAGTTTCCGGCAGCATGACCGATATAGGTAACGTTATAATAGGTAGGCTGTGCATAAGGTGGGTTTTCTTCGTCGTCACCTGTACCACCATCTTGCTCTGCAAGGCGGTCGCCGGTGCTTTCGCCCTGGATAGCACACCAGAACTGGCCTTTACCCCTGAAACCTTCGTCTGTATCGAAAGAGTCGTCGCCAACGAGTGCAACGAGAGCGTGTGAAAGCTGGGCAACACCGCCAAAGAATTCAAAACCATCGTCTTTGTTAGAGATAACTTCGATATAGTCAAGTGTTGTTCCTGCACCAACAGCTCCGCAGGAAACTCCGTTGATCTCATTACCGGCACCAATATCGGTTCCACCGTGACGGAGAGAAACATAATTCACAACACCTGAGTTGTCATTGTTGTCAGCTCCGGCATTGTTGTCAAAACCATAGAAACAGTTGTAATCTTCAGGAATACCTTCGATCCTCTTGGCAGTGGTGTTATTTGTTTCTGCTTTACCAAGGATGATGAGTCCGCCCCAGAGGCCGGATACGTCTTTCAGGTAGTTGGCTTCCCTGCCGTCACCAAGACCGGTCATGATGATTGGTTCGTTGGCTGTACCATTGGCCATGATCTTGGCACCCATTTTAATGATCAGGGCACTGGCATTTTCTCCCTGTCCGGGATTACCTTCGATCAGTGTATTGGCGGGAATAGTCAGTGTGGCACCATCTTCTACAAATACAAATCCGTCGAGGATGTATTTGATGTTGGCATCCAGGGTCATGTCGCTGGTGATGCTTCCGGAGAGAGTGATCTCGCTGGGAGCTTCTCCAACATATACCTGACGTGTGGTTGTGGTGGTCAGACCACCTGCATCTTTAACCTCAAGTTTGGCAATATAAGTAGCTTCAGTGTTATAAGTGTGTGTGGCTACTTTTTCAGTGTTGAAGTCGGTATCCCAGGTACCGTCATCTTCAAAATCCCACCTTACCTGCAGGTCTGCAGTGGCGGTTTGGGCATCGGTAGAACCGGATGCATCAAAAGTGAACTCTTCACCGGCCTGGCCAACCAGGGGAGTAACTTCAAAAGAAGCAACAGGTGCAGTGTTCGTGGGAGTGTTGTTGTCATCATCGTCATCCTTTTTACAGGCCGACATTGTCATGGCAAAGGCAGCAAACAGGATTGCTGCGAATTTCAGATTCTTTTTCATTGGTTTAGTTTTAAAGATTGAAAACAGATTTTGGTGCAAAGGAATGCCTTGTATCATAAGTGTACTTTAACTTAATATTAATCTTGTGTTAAGAAAAGGCGGAATGGCTTGTTTATGCTTAACATTAATTTAATATGACGGTGTAATTGAATGATAAGCAGTATTTAAGCTTGCTGGCTTGTGTAGCTGTAGCCTATTCCCTTATAGGTGCGGATGCTATCGAGGCCAACCTTTTCCCGGATCTTCCGGATGTGCACATCGATGGTGCGGTCGCCCACCACAACATCCCTTCCCCAGATGTTCTGCAGGATCTCCTCCCTGGAAAAAACCTTGTCGGGTTTGGAGGTAAACATGAGGAGCATTTCAAACTCTTTTTTGGGGAGATAAATCTCCCGTCCGTCCTTCAGGATCAGGTAGCGTTCCTTGTCGATGGTGAAATCCCGCAACCTGATTGTTTGCTGTCCTTCTTCCCCAGTGTCCAGTCGCCGTAAAAGGGCTTTAATGCGACTCGACAATACGGAAGGGCGGATGGGTTTTTTAATGTAATCATCCGCTCCTGCTTCGAATCCCGCGATCTGCGTGTATTCTTCAGCACGGGCGCTTAGCATGGCGATGATCACATTGGCCAATTCGGGGATCTGGCGGATCGAACGGCATGTTTCTATGCCATCCATTCCCGGCATCATTACATCCAGGATGATCAGCCCCGGTCTATGATCGCGGGCCAGCTCGATTCCCGCGGGGCCATCGGTAGCAGTGAGCACATGATACCCGGCCTTGCGAAGGTTATATCCCAGGAACTCCAGGATATCCTTTTCATCATCAACCAGTAAAATCGTATTTGTACTCAGTTCCATTTCATTTGCATCACAAGCGTTCAGCAGGCAAAATTCCTCCCCAAGGCTTAAGTGAATATGAAATGTGGGTTAATTTTATATTAAATCGTTCCGGTATCCGGCATCCGGTATCCGGAACCCGATCATTGATGTTGGGGCCGGAGCAGGTCGTTCACCGTTTTAACCGGGTTAAAGGTTTCGATGGGAACTTCGATGAACACGGTGATCCAGCGGGCCATGGCACCATTCCACAAGCCCGGGAGCTCTTGTGCCTTCAAGTCTCTGCCATCCTTCGATTTAATGGATATAAAACCGGTTTGTGGGTCAACAAATTCAAGTAAATTGAACTTTTCCCCATGGTAGTCTTTCATGCTGCATACGAGGTCAACGGGGTTGAAATGGGTGGCATTCCTGACGATTTCCGATTGTTCCTCGTCATTCATGTCGATCTGGGAAGACTCGACGATTTGCAACGACTGTCGCTCATTATCATCATGCACCCAGAATGGTCCTCCCCCGGGTTCTCCTTCATTCCTGACCATGCCGCAAATGCGCATGGGCCGGTTGAGTACTTCTGATAAAGTTCCGATCTGTTCTTTAGCCGGTAATTCCATGAAAGAGTCGGGCAGGGGGATCATCAGTTGTTTTCTGGCGAAAGCGAATACCTCTTCCAGGAATGCGGTATCCGGTTCCCGCCCTGAGAGGGCATCGAGGTAGGCGTAAGTCTTTTCCATTAAGCTGATCAGCAGGCCTCCCAATACCTTTTTATAGGTATAGGTCGGCTGGCGAAGATCTTCCGGGACCACATTGTCAATATTTTTAATGAACACGATATCCTCGCGGAGTTCATTCAGGTTTTCGATCAGGGCGCCATGCCCGCCTGGCCGGAACAATATACTGCCGTCGGCATTCCGGAATGGTTCGTTATCCAGGTCCACGGCGATCGTATCGGTCGATGGCTTCTGTTCGGAATAACTGATATCGAAGCGAAGATTTTGTTTTTTCATGATCATGCCACTGGCCTCTGCGGCTTTTTCTTCGAAACCTTCCCGGTGTTCAGGGCTGACCGTAAAGTGCAGGTGCACACATTGGTCGCTGTCGCAGCTGTAGCGTATTCCTTCCTGCATATGCTCTTCCAGTGGGGTCCGGGGGCCGGATGGATATTGATGGAACAACAGCAGTCCTTTGGGCAGCGCAGCGTAGTTCAGCCCTTCTTCCAGCAGAATGTGTTTGAGGATGGTTTTGTGATCTTTCTTGCTGAGAAGTTCATGGATGTCATATCCGTTTATGGCAAGCTTGTCGGTCAGTTCATTATAGAACGCAAACTGCTCAAGCTTTTCGATCACTTCCAGTACATCCTTGCCAGGGTCGCTGTCGGGATCGTCGATATAGGTATGGATATTTTTGAACATCCGGCTGGCTGCACCCGAGGCCGGAACCATTTTCGTGATCTGGTATTCGTCCGATTTCCGGTCAAATTCCTTTTCCAGCCGTCGAACTTCCTCCTCCTTCAGTACCATGATGCCATTTCCGGGCGTTGCTGCTGCCGCGAGGCGGACAAACGGGAATCCTCTTTTGAAGTTCAGGATCTGTTCTTCAATTTTTTCTATGGGGATGTTTCTTTTTCTGAACTGTTCAAGGTCTGCTTTGGAGAACATGCTGAATGAATTTATGTTAGGCGGGGCAAAGGTACATATCTTCTCATCATTCCATACGGACTTAGGTTAAAAGAAGATTAAATTTATGCTTGTTTGTTTAAAATATTTATATCTTTGCACTCCCATTTTTCACAAGCCCAGATGGCGGAAATGGTAGACGCGCATGGTTGAGGGCCATGTTCTCGCAAGGGAGTGCAAGTTCGATTCTTGTTCTGGGCACAAAAAAGTATCGAGTTTGGGGTTTTAAGGTAAAAAATAACTCAACACCCAAGCCTCAACACGAAGAAATGCCCAAGTGGCGGAATTGGTAGACGCGCTAGTTTCAGGGACTAGTTTCCGCAAGGGAGTGAAGGTTCGAGTCCTTTCTTGGGCACCAAAAAGCCGGAAATTTTCCGGCTTTTTTTGTACCCGGATATGCTGTCTTGATATAAGTCCTGCATTCTTCAAATGCTGGTTTTATAATACACCTCAGCAGATGAACATGCCTGCGCACCTTACAGAATATCCGGCGGATCAGGGCCGCAGATCAAGATAAATTTGTACTTTTATCCTTCAAAATTTTTCAGCATAACATAAATTAATCTTAATGACGGAAATAGCAGGAAAGATCATCGAGGTGCTGGAACCGCAAAGCGGGGAAGGCAAGAACGGAACCTGGAAAAAACAGGAATATATTTTTGAGACTACGGGGGAATATCCCCGGAAAATATGCGTCGCCAACTGGAACGACAAAGTTTCTCCTGAGATGCTCAAGATAGGAGAACAGCTTACTGTCAGCGTGAATATTGAAAGCCGGGAATACAATGGCCGCTGGTACACCGACGTGAAAATGTGGAGGGCCGAAAAACCGGCCGGGGCACCTGTCGCAGCACCGCCGCCCCTTACCGATGCCGATGCACCGCCGCCTCCGCCGGAAGAACCCGATGATTTGCCGTTCTGAGGTGCCTTCCTGACCTGATAGATTGTTTTACATAAAATCATAACTAAAAAAATAACGATATGCGCTTATTACTGATCAGCAATTCAACCAATTACGGCGAAGAATACCTGGGATGGCCCAGGCCGTATATTTCCAGTTTCCTCGAATCTACCGGGGCAAAAAACATCCTGTTTATTCCTTATGCCGGCGTGGGTCTTGCCCCCGACGGGGATATTCAGCGATCCTATGATCTTTATGAGGAAAGAGTCAAAGGAGTTTTCGCTGAGCTGGGATACAGTGTATATTCAGTGCATAAGGAAAATGACCCTGTCCAGGCTGTTCAGCAGGCTGAAGCCATTGCCGTGGGAGGAGGAAACACCTTTCACCTGGTGCATATGCTGCATAAACTCGGACTCATGGACGCCATTCGCCAGCGTGCGCTCGACGGTATTCCTTACATGGGATGGAGCGCCGGATCCAATGTGGCCTGTCCTTCCCTCATGACCACCAACGATATGCCCATCATCGAACCGGAAAGCTTCAAATGCATGAACCTGATCCCCTTCCAGATCAATCCCCATTACCTGGATGCCAATCCTGAAGGACATGGTGGTGAAACCCGCGAACAACGCATCGAAGAATTCCTGGTGGTTAATAAGGAAATGACCGTCGCCGGGCTTCGTGAAAGCTCACTCTTTGAAGTGGACGGCTTTGAATTGAAACTCAAAGGCACCAGGCCACTGCGTATTTTCCGTTTCGGCCGCGAAGCGGAAGAAATTGAACAGGGAGCCGATGTGAATTTCCTCATGGAATAGAGGATAAACGCGGTAAACTGCAAAAAAAAGACCTCACAGGTACAAGGACC
>NPID01000195.1_pt1 | contig 21748 bp, 18 predicted proteins | sample 8637491 | NCBI WGS metagenome assembly NPID01 (sample SAMN07420843, study PRJNA396082) | bioreactor metagenome | isolation source: sample BA6 brine-fed electro-methanogenic bioreactor BA | place: Japan: Kochi | collected 2016-06-14 | reverse complement strand
TCGGAGCGCATTCAGCGCACTCTCAACCGGGTGGCCGGCACGGTCTTTTTCGGCCTGGCCCTGACTCTGGCTATGAGCCGCCGCTGATGGGATCTGCCTTGATGAAAGAATCTATTGCTTTCCCTTTCTCTGCACTGATTGGGCAGGAAGATCTGCGCACTGCCCTGCTTCTCAATGCTGTTGACCCGGCGATCGGCGGGGTGCTCATCCAGGGCCACAAAGGCACCGGAAAATCCACGGCCGTGCGTGCCCTGGCCACCTTGCTTCCCGATATCGAGGTGGTTGCAGATTGCCCTTATCACTGTCCTCCTGCACCACTGGACGCCATGCACGATGAGTGTGCCGCGCGTGTCCTTGCAGGAGAGCCCCTGGAAACGGTCATACGCCCCATGCCACTGGTAGAGCTTCCCCTGGCCGCTACCGAGGATCGGGTCGTTGGATCCCTCCATCTGGAAAAAACGCTTGCCGGCGGGCAGCGTTATTTCGAGCCGGGTCTGCTCGCGGCAGCCAATCGCGGCATCCTGTATGTGGATGAAGTCAACCTTCTGCCCGATCACTTGGTGGACCTGCTGCTTGATGCTGCAGCGAGCGGTATCAACCGGGTGGAGCGCGAAGGGATCAGCGTGACTCACCCTGCGCGTTTTCTTCTGGTAGGCACCATGAATCCGGAAGAAGGGGAGCTGCGGCCCCAGTTTCTCGATCGCTTCGGGCTATGCGTCACGGTGCGCGGCATCGATAATATGGCGCAGCGGCGCGAAGTGGTCCGACGACGCATGGCCTTCGAGGATAATCCGGAAGACTTTGTCAAATCCTGGGCTCAGGCTGAACAGGCCCTTCGACAGCAGGTTGTTCGCGCCCGCCAAACCCTCGACAATGTCGCATTGCCGGACGAGATTCTTGACCGGGCCATCGGCATCAGCCTGGCCATGGGTGTTCAGGGGCATCGCAGCGATCTTGCAATTGTGCGTGCCGCGCGTGCCCTTGCCGCGCTTCTCGAACGCGACCAGGTCGGTGAGGAGGAGATTTTCGAGGCAGCCATGCTGGTTCTCCCTCACCGCATCGGTGCCGAAGCGATGGAAGAACGAAGCAACCTGCGTGGTCGCTTACAGAAAGCTTTTTCCGGTGAAAAAGTAGAGCAGGGCGAAGACCCGAATATCCCTGAAGCAGAAGAAGAGATGGATGACTGGGAATCTTCTATGGAAGTTCCCGGAGCCACTGCAGCCGGCAGCCTGCTGTTTTCCTTTCTTAAAAAAAAAGTTCCGAACGCATCATAGAACCCCATAACCTGGCTCTCCCCGATCTGCCGCTCAGAGGCCCTCGTCTGAGGACTGCTCGGGATGCCGGCCGGCGGTTTCAGAACCTCGGGCGCACCGGAGGTGTCCTGCGCACGCTGCCTGACCATCTCAGCGGCGGCCATCGTGAGCTGGCCCTTGGCCGCACCCTGCGAGCCGCTGCCCTGGGTGGTCGGGGCGCGTTTAAAATCCGGGCCAGCGATGTCCACCGCACGATCCGTCGCCGGCGCCACGAAACCCTCGTGGTTTTTCTGGTGGATGCCTCCGATTCCATGGGGGAGGGCACAACCTCACGCATTGCCCTGGCCAAAGGCGCTGTTCTGGCTCTGTTGCGGCGTGCCTACCTGAATCGCGACCGCGTGGCGCTGGTGACCTTCAGGGATCAATCCGCTCAGGTGCAGCTGCCTCCCACCCGCAGCAGTACTCTGGCCCAACAGCGGCTGAGGCGCCTTCCCATCGGTGGCGCGACCCCCTTAGCCGCGGGGCTGCATGAGGCGAATCGGTTGATCACAATGGAGCGCCGCCGCGATCCGGGCCTGCAGGTGCTGCTGGTCATCCTTTCCGATGGTGAAGCCAATGTTGCGCGAGAACGCGGCGCCGACCCGCGGCAGGAGGTCTTATCCGAGGCGAAAGGTTTGCATCATGAACAGACTTCAATTGTTCTGTTCGATACGGGCTCACAGGGCAAAGACAACCTTCTTCCTGAAATTGCAAAGGCGTTGAAAGTGCCCTGCCACCCGCTGCAGGGAGCGAAGCTTGCGCGATTGGTGGAGCTGATTGAAGAGGGCAGGGGGAGCAGTCCTTGACGATGCCGTCAATACGATATGCTATTAGGAAGATGTTTCCGTACAGGATGCATGCCTGTCACAATAATCAAAATGATTTCATGGAGGTCACCCTATGCTGACGGCTGTTGCTGCCGTTGTTTTCGGTTTGGCGCTTCTGGTCTGGAGTGCTGACCGTTTCGTCGAAGGGGCCGCGTCCACGGCCCGTCACTTCGGTATGCCGGCGCTTTTGATCGGCATGGTGATTGTGGGGTTCGGAACCTCGGCACCGGAGATGGTTGTCTCTGCCATCTCGGCCTATCAGGGCAACCCGGGTATCGCTCTCGGTAACGCCTACGGCTCCAATATCACCAATATTGCATTGATTCTGGGCGTCACCGCCCTGATCAGTCCCATAGCCGTTCATTCACAGATCCTGCGCAAAGAATTGCCCATTCTGGTCGGTGTCACCGTGATTGCCGCCTGGCAGTTGTTTGACGGCGAGATTTCGCGTTTCGATGCTGTTGTGCTGCTGGTGGTTTTTGCCGCTTTGATGGGTTGGACCATCTATCAGGGAATGCGAAAAAAAGGCGATCCGCTGGCGGCCGATGTCGAACAGGAACTGGCCCAGAAACAGGTTCCGCTCAATTCTGCTCTGCTGCGCCTGATCGGAGGGCTGGTGCTGCTGGTCATCGCCTCGCGCATCCTGGTCTGGGGTGCGGTCGATATCGCCCGCAGCTTCGGGGTGAGCGACATGATCATCGGGCTCACTATCGTTGCTGTTGGCACCTCGCTCCCCGAACTGGCCTCCTCTGTCCTGGCCACCCGCAAGGGCGAGCACGATATTGCGCTGGGCAACGTGATTGGCTCCAACCTCTTTAACACCCTGGCCGTGGTCGGTATCGCCGGCTCAATCCATCCCATGGCCGTCGGACCGGAAGTCCTTTCACGCGACGTGCTGGTGATGGCCGTTCTGACCCTTTCGCTGTTTATTCTCGGCTACGGTTTTCGTCAGCGTGCCGGGCGTATCAATCGCGTTGAAGGGGCGCTGCTGCTCGCAGCTTACATCGGTTATACCGCCTACCTGATCCGCACGGTCTTCGCGGCTTGACCTTGACAATCCTGGTGATGATGCCTACCTTGCCTTTCGAAAACTATTCCTAAGGAGGATTCTGATTCATGTCCGAAAAAGAACAGGTCGAAAAAGGCACCATCTCCATCCATACTGAAAATATCTTTCCCATCATCAAGAAATGGCTCTACAGCGACCATGAAATTTTCCTGCGGGAGCTGGTCTCCAACGCGGTCGACGCCATTCATAAGCTGCAGCATGTCAACGTCATCGAAGGGCTGCAGATTGCCGACGATTACGCCATCGACATCAGCGTCGACAAGGATGCCGGCACCCTGACCGTCAAGGACAACGGCATCGGCATGACCGCCGATGAAATTCGCAAATACATCAATCAGATCGCCTTCTCCTCCGCCGAGGAGTTTGTGCAGAAGTTCAAGGATCTCGAGGATAAGAACCAGATCATCGGCCACTTTGGCCTCGGCTTCTACTCCTCCTTCATGGTCGCGGACAAGGTGGAGATCCGCTCCCGCTCCTACCAGAAGGATGCAGCAGGGGCGCATTGGACCTGCGACGGCACCACCAGCTATGAACTTGAAGAGATTGACAAAGAGGATCGCGGCACCGAGGTGACCCTGCATATCAGCAAGGATGAAAAGGATTTTCTCGAACCTTCACGCATCCGCGAGATTCTCAAGAAATACTGCAACTTTCTGCCGGTGCCGATTCGCCTTGCCGGCGATGTGGTCAACGACAGCGAGCCGTTGTGGACCCGCTCGGCTTCCGAAATCAAGGATGAGGAATACATCGAGTTCTACCGCAAGCTCTACCCCTTGTCCGATGACCCCTTGTTCTGGATTCACCTCAACATCGATTTCCCCTTCAACCTCAAGGGGATTCTGTATTTCCCCCGTATCTCCACCGAATTCGATGTGACCAAGAGCCACATCAAGCTGTACTGCAACCAGGTGTTCGTTTCGGATAACTGCCCGGAACTCATCCCCGAATTTCTCACCCCCCTGCAGGGCTGTCTCGACGCGCCGGACCTGCCGCTCAACGTATCGCGCAGCTACCTGCAGAACGAACCCCAGGTGCGCAAGATCCGCGAAGTGATCAGCGGTCGTGTGGCTTCGAAGATTGTCGATCTCGCCAAACAGGACCGCGACCAGTTCGCCGAGATCTGGGACAACATCCACACTTTCGTCAAATACGGCATGATGCGCGATGACAAGTTCTTCGACAAGGTCAAGGACCAGGTCATCTTCCGCACCACGGCAGAGAACAAGTTCACGACCCTGCCCGAGTATCTCGAGCGCAACAAGGAGCGCCATGAGAACAAGGTGTTCTACGCCAACGATGAAGCCGCCCAGGCCACCTATCTCAGGATGTTCAAGAACCAGGGTCTCGAAGCGCTGATCCTTGATGCCATGATCGACAGCCATTTCATCCAGTTTCTCGAGATGAAGCAGCAGGGGGTGACTTTCGAGCGGGTTGACGCGGATGTGACCCAGAATCTGATCGATGAGGAGCAGGGCTCAAAGCTGGTGGAAGGCGAAGATGAAAAAACCGCCGACGAAAAGATCAAGACCGCCTTCGAGGAACTGCTTGGCGAGAAAAAAGGCATGACCGTTCGGGTCGAAAGCCTCAAAGATCCCTCGGTACCCGCCATGGTGCTGCTCTCAGAACACGCCCGTCGCTTCAAGGAGATGACCCGCATGATGGGCAAGGAGCTTGGCGATGCCATGGAGGAATACACCCTGCTGCTCAATGAAAACAATCCCGTGGTGAAGAAGATCCGCAGCATGAAGGAAGAGGGCAGGCAGGAGGATGCTCGCCTGCTCGGTCAGCAGATCTACGATCTGGCCATGCTCAGCCACAAGGCTTTCGACAAGGAGCAGATGGAGGATTTTCTGGAGCGCAGCAACAGGATTCTGGAGATGGTTGGGAAATCGGAAAAATAAATTTTACAAAATAAATAAAGGCACCTAAAAGAGCAGGGCGGAGAAAGAGTTTCTCCGCCCTGCTCTTTTTACGCGTTTTTAAAAATGGGATTTCAGTCGTTTGAGGGCGGGGAAAAAGCTCTCCATGATTTATGAAAGAGATGATTGGCAAGCAGGCCCGGCGGCATACGCAACCAGTGAGAGCGGATGTAGAGCGCTGTCTGATGAAAAGAATTTCTGCGTTTGCGGCCATCGGGGTTTGTCGGAAGGAGGGTCCGGTGAGCCAGGTATCGCATGACCTTTGCTACCGCAGGGTTCGGCGCATCCTGCTGCGTTCGTTTCATGGCCTGATCCGGAATAGGCGTCGCGAGAATTTCATGGCAGAATGTCAGGGCGTAGAAAAGGGGGCGTGTCAAATCAAGGCGCTGTGCGCGTTCATGTAGCATTTCCCAGAAATTTGCATCGCGCCTGGAGAAATCGCGCATCAGATCGTCAAGATCGAACAGGTCGCGTAGCCCACCTCCAAGATCGCCGTCCTGAAACAGGTGCGCGGCGCTGTGCAGGACCATATCTTCAGGTGAAAACATTCGCCAGTATTCATTGTGAACAGATTGAGATTCTTCCCAGAGAAGATCGGGATCCGGATGGAGGCGACCGGTTTCCGGCAGGATGGTGTGATGCACATCGAGGAAGGTCTTGCGGTCCTTATGCTTGAGCGGAGGGATCTCATGCATGTAGCGCCGGTAGTAGCGCTGGTCGTAGGGGTCGAGCTTGACATGCCCCCAGCCGCTCAGAAGCAGGGTTTTTTCCGCCTTCTCCAGTGCATTTTTGCGCACCAGGATATCGACATCGCTGACTTTGCGGCCCACACCCGCCGGCAGATCCGCCATGATGTATGCGCCGCCTTTAAGCAGGATGAAATCGATCTCCCGGTAGGAGAGGATATTGCACAGGCATTGAACTTCCCAGCAAACCGTGCGGCGGTGATGTTCAGCCAGATTGCGGGCTGCAATCAGTTGATCTTGAACCTTCAGGGGTAATTTATTTATGATTCCTGCTGCTTCAGCGCGGAAAGTAAATTTGGCCAGAAGATTGAGACTGCGGGTCGTCTGCAGAAAACCTTCCCAACGATGCGCCGACCATTGAAGCGTCTTCGCCGGATCAAGCAATCCTTCAATGACAGGTGCTTTTTTTCCCCCGGTCATAAACTCTCTCCATTCATATCATTAAGAAAGGAGACCGCTTCCTCGAGGTTGCCATAGGAGAGTTCATAACAATCGCAGCAATCGACAAGATTCGAAAGGCTTTCAAAGGCTGACTCGCCGATGACGTTAAAGTTGAAGGCATCATTGGCGAGCCAGAGAAAGGCCTGTGCTTTGCTGAAGGGTTCGAGGCGGATGTTTTGCCCCTCTCTATACGCCGGGAAAATGATCCACCTCGGTGAAGCTGTGGTTTTTGAAGAGGTGATCGCATTTTTCGGCGGTTTAAGGTGGGCCACCGTTCCCTTGCGTGTGCCGGGGACGGCCGGTCCCAGAATGGCATCTGCAGAAAAAGCCCGGATGACCTCGATTGAGGCGCCTTTGAGTCCCACGGGCCTCGGAATTGGAATGAGGTCGATCTTCCCTGGCCTCATCGTGGCCAGCTCATCCGAAAGCAGCCGCCATCCACGCAGGGCCAGGGCGGCGCAGAGGGTACTTTTACCGGCCCCCGGGGGACCCGGCAGAAGAATGGCGTTGCCGTTTTTTTCAAGTACAGCGGAGTGCAGCATGAAATATTGGTGTGGTTTGCTGAATGTGCACCAGTTGATGGCCCATTCCAGCATGGCCAGCGACAGTGATCTTGAAAAAGGGGCAAAGGACATGCCGTCGTCAACGGTGATGCGCGCCTGCTTCCTCCATGATCTCAGTGCAGTACAGGGTTTCAGATCTAGCCTGAAATCGCAGATGACAGGCTCTGTGGCAACTTCATGATCCGCATACAGGCGGATGAAGGGCTCATGCAGCTCTTTCAGTTGAATCTGCAGGCGAAGGTAAAAGGTCCGATGATGAGGGGGAGCCCACGGGGCGAGACGAGCTGCGAACAGATCTCTTTATTGGTCAGTTCAGAAAGAATCATCAGAAAGGACAAACGAGGCCGAGTCGTGCAAGGCGGTTAATAAAATCTTGAATGCTGGAATGGAGGTGTTCATCATTGTCTATTTTGAGCCTGTCGCTGACCTCTGTTGCCAGGTCTTCGACAGACAGAGCGGCGGTCTGAAGGATTTCGAGCGTCTCGGAGCCAATCGCGTTCAGAAGATGAACATCCCCACTGTTGCAATTGTAAATGATCGTCTCCCCATCCCAGCGGCGCTTCTTCAAATGCAGATCAGGCACAATCTTCCACAATTTTGAATCGACGTTCATCGTGTCTTTCAGTCCGGAGTCCACCCAATTACATTTTCATTCTGGGTTGAAGTCTCATCAAAAAAGATCAACGGCTGCGCGGATCACGCTTGCGGGTAAATGTGAGATCATCAAAGAGCTCCTCCCCGGTATGCGGATCATAGATGTTCGATTCAGCGGGTGTCTCCGAAGAGGATTCTCCAGAATTCACCTCGTCGTAGCCGCCATAGCTCAAAGCTTCCGTTGACCCGATGCTCTGGGCAAAAAGAGGGCGACTGTGAACAGTCATGATGACCGGAACGCTTATCAAACCTGCCTTCATCAGTTTTCTTCGGGCCTGACTGCGAATTTCCCGGTGAGAATCGGGTGAACTCTCTGTTTTTTCATTCTTTTCAGTTTGGTCTTTTCTGGTCTCCATGGCTCAACCTCCAGTTGAAAAGCAGGTGATCAACTGTCATTTCGCCGAATTTGCATGTTTTACTGAATCTGCATTGATGTTGCATCAATGTTGATTGTGAAAAACTCCGGAGAGCCCATACTGAAATTCAATGGGCTGGCAAAATCCAGAACACCACTGATTCCAGCCAGTTGATAATCATCTCCTGACTCTCCGGCAAACAATGCAACCTCGTCCGAGGCGTCCTCAAAATTATAAACGCCAAGGTTTTGCTCCCTACCATTGGAATCAAAAGCAAGAAGAATGCCGTTAAAGTTGGAATTCTCGGATTGAGTGGCCCCTGCAACGAGAAATCCATCGGTCGTCGGGGTGATTCTGCGGGCATAGACGGAAAAATCATCTCGCCCCCCGCCAAAGGTGTAATCAGAGAGGTCACCGGAATAATTCAGAAGGGAATCGAGTCTGAGGGCGAGAATATCGTAGCCGCCAAGGCCGTATGAATTGGTTGACCCGACAACGAGATAGCCGGCGTCTGTCCTTTCCAGGGCCAGGGCAAGATCCCTCCTGCTGCCGGAAATCCTCTGGTCCCTGATCACCTGAGGCGCCTGCGGATCTGAAACATTCAGCTGGGCGACATAAATATCGTCATTGGTCGTTGATACGGAAAAATCACCCAGAATGAGGATCTCATTATTAGCCGTCATGAGCGCGTCGACGCCGTAATCAGCCGTGCCCGGTGCATTCAGCAGGATATCCCAGACCAGCGCAGGCTGTCCGGATGCGGCAAAATTATAATCGTAGCGGAGGAAACGCATCTGTCGTGACCCGGAAAATGACGAACCGCAAATAAGAAAACCGCTGTCGGTTCTCCGGATAGAGGTGATGATGTCATTTCCCGCTTTGTGGACTGATTCTGAGAAAACGATCTCAGGCACATTCAGGTCGGCAATGGCAAAAAAGAGGTCGCCGCCAAACGCAAAACCCTGTTCATCATCCACAGTGCCGACCACAGCGACAACACCATTGCTGACCTCAACCAGATCAGAGGGAAAATCATTGGAATTCGGGTTGTCAATAATGAGATCGGTGACGGTTCCATCCGGCGCAATTTTCTGAAGGTAAAGATCATTCAGCCGGGAGTCGGCGGAGTCCTCAATGGTTCCCAGAAGATAAAATCCGCCATCCTCGGCCCCCTCAACAAAAAAGATTTCCCGGAAATTTTCTATTCCAAGGAAGTCCTCCGCGAGAATTCTATCGGCAACCGTGACCGTGATCATGGCAGGGGCACTGTCGGACTCGCCATCATTGACAACAAGGGTGATGGGGTAGATTTCCGGGCTGGAAAATGAAAAAACAGGCGTAGCTCCACTAAGGCTGCCGTCGGGCGTTGTCCAGGAATACGTCAGGTCGGCTCCCTCGGGGTCGGAACTGGCTGTGCCGTCAAGAGTGACCGTACCATCAGCGAGATCGACGGTAATATCGCCGCCCGCATCTGCAGTGGGGCGAAGATTGCCGGAGACCGGGGGGGGGGCAGGGTCACTCGGAGTGCCGGGAACAGCGGGGTCGCTGCTTCCTCCACCTCCGCCACCACCCCCGCAGCCGCAGAGGGATATCAGCAGAATGGTTGAAAGAAAAAAAAACTGGGCTGAACGACTCATGACAAGGCCTCTGCTGGTAAAAAAAACTGATGCGTTGAAAACATCAGTCATGTCGCGGACTATCGAACCCTTTATGAAGTTAAAAAGAACAAAAAATCAAACATAGAGAAACCAGTCATTCTCTGTTGCATACTGACAATGGTACCAAGAGAAACCTCTTCGTCAAGACGGCAATAAAATAAAACAGCCTGAAATTACAAAGGAAATAAAGATCCATTGAAGACTCCTCTGTTTGGCAGAAGAAGGTTTGTAGTAGCTAATGTTTATGTTGCGAAGGTGTCACCCTGGGGCGACAGGGTTCAAACTGAGCATGGTAGCGGAAAAAACACAGCTTTGCATGAAATGCAAAATTACCCTGTCGCCTTATGACGACGCGAAAGAATGCCGTCTTTTTTGAAGAAATGTATTAAGTGACTGAAAAACCGATAAAAATGTTGATTTGTTTTTAGCTTTATGGTTAGAATTCATCGTCAATCCAATAAGCGGACATAGTTTTTTGTAATGAAAAATATGATGCTTTTAGCCGCACTCTTTAATTGTTTAGAATCACAAGTTAAATTTTTTGGTTTCTGACTGGCGCACCAAAATTCTGTATTTAAAGGCAGAGTTGGATCTGATTTTGCTTACAGCTTGAGAGATCCTAATTGCGACATAACAGTCAGGGAGGAGTCAATTTTGCTTAAATTTGCACGTATTCAACCGGAAGAGCATCCGGAGTGTTTTCGTGAGATTTTAAGGCTTCGATATAACGTTTATTGCCTTGAACGGGGATTTGAGAAAGTGTCGGATCATCCGGACGGCCTCGAATCCGATGTCTATGACCACAGATCGGTTCATTTTGCAGCATTCTATGAATCAAGCGGAGAGGTCGCCGGAACAGTTCGGTTGATCAAGAACAGTCCCCTCGGTTTTCCTGTTGAGAGGCATTTCGGACTGGATCTGGACCGCATGGTCGGCTGCCGCGATCAGGTCTGTGAAATTTCCCGTCTGTCCGTTTCCAGAAAATACCGCTCAGATTTCAATATCGTGAAGGGCCTTTTTGAGTGTGTTGCGCTGGAGAGCAGACGACTCGGGGTGACGCACTGGTGTGCCGCGATGGCCCAGGGCCTGCCCCGCCTGTTGGGTAAGCAGGATATTCACCTCAAGAAAATAGGGCCGGAGATCGAGTTCCATGGCCCCAGGGCGCCGTATTTCGGTAGAATTGATGATATTGCTTCGCGCCACAATGCCTACGCTCTTTACCGCGGAGACCTGCAGGTCGGAAAGGTTGCTTCCAGCCTAGCCCTGTGATAGGGATTTGCGGATCATTCGCAGCGCAAACCAGGCTTTAAGCCTTTGCAGCGGATTGTTGCCTCCGCCCCACACTCGGGAAGTTTTGAACTTTCGCAGCATCAGGTCGATCTGGATGTAGTGGGGGACGGGTTTGACTTTGCCGCGTTGGCAGAGGATCTTCGCGACCTCTGCGGCGACAAGAGCCGAGGCCAGCGTGCAGGACGGCGCCACCGCCGGCCCTTTTTTCTCTTTGAAGCTGACTTTGGAGAGATCCATGTATTTTTTCTGATAGGGCCAGGGGGCCACTCCGACGGCAAAGGCCGCGATCTTCTCCTCGTAGCTCATCCCTTCGCGAATTCCGAAATACTGATCGAATGTCATCCCATCGGGGGCAAAAACCTGCAGAGTGCCTCCAAATCCCAGGGGCGCTGAAGTCAGAGAATAGATTCCTGTCTCTCGGGCGGTGTTGAACAGCAGACGCCTGATATCAAATTCAAAAAACTCCATCCCATCGACATACAGGTCCGCCTCCTGAAGAAACTCGGTGACATTCTTTGTCGAGATCCCTTCCTTGTAGAGCTGAACTTCCGCTTCGGGGTTAATGTCGCGGATCATTTCGCCAATCACCTCGGCTTTATGCCTTCCGACTGTACTCTGATAGGCTCCAAACTGGCGGCTGATATTCTCGCGCTCAAATTCATCGAGATCAGCCAGGCTGAATTTTCCGATCCCCATGCGCGCCAGGGTCAGGGCATGAATGCCGCCCACACCTCCGCAGCCTGCGATTGCAACATGCGATTGCAGCAGCTTCTGCATGTCGTCTTCGGAAAGAAGGCCGATGTTGCGGGAAAATTCATGTGAAATCAGATCATCTATCTGCATTGGATGCCCCCGGGTTAAAGTGAACTCAGGCATGGAAACTGCAAAAAGTATGCAAAAATTAAAGTTTGATTACCCCAAATGTGCTGCTACCCAGATAAATTAAAATCAAAGAGAGATTTCATGGTCAAAATCACAGGAATCTGCTATTTGTGAAAATTGTTGATTCACTAAATAAGTGTTAAAACAAGGTCTTTGGAGTCAAAAATGCGACCTCTTCGATTCAACCAAAACATATCAAAAGCTGCTATTGTTCTTTTAGTCTTTTTGTTCGGAGGGACCTTGACGAGCTTCGCCGTTGATAGCGGCCCTTCAGCAGGTGACGAAATCTCCGGGCGTGAACTGGCGCAAAGAGTCTATGATCGCCCCGTCGGCGAAGATATGACATCTCATGCCGTCATGGAACTGATCTCAGAAAAAGGCTCGGTCCGCAAGCGCGAATTCCAGGTCTACGGCATGGATCAGGAGGGCCGGCGCAGCCAACTGATCCGCTTTACCTCGCCGGCCGATATCAGCGGGACCGGATTTCTGGTGTTTGAGAAAGGGCAGGGCGATACCGAGCAGTTCCTTTATCTGCCGGCCCTGCGGCGAACACGGCGCATTGTTTCGAGCCAGAAAGGGCACAGCTTCGTGAACAGCGATTTTTCCTACGAGGACATGGAGCGTCGCCCTGTAGAAGGCTGGAATCATAAAATTGCCGGTTCGGAAAAAATCGGGCCGATGGATACCCTTGTCCTGGAAAGCCGTCCGGAAGAAGACACCAATAGCAGCTATACTCGGGTCAAAAGCTGGATTGCGCCGGAAATCGGTATGCCGCTGCGCGTCGAATACTACCAAAGAAATGACCGACTGGCCAAAACATATCAGGTCCTCAGCCTGGAGAATATCCAGGGGTACTGGACCGAAACCAAGGTCGTGATGGAAGATGCAGAAAGTGGTCATAAAACCATCATTACCAATCTTGAAACGTCCTACGATACAGGCCTTTCCGATGACATTTTTACTCAAAGGTATCTTGAGAGCCAGTAACTCCGGTCGTCGAGTTCTTTTTATCGCTCTGTGGTGTGTTGCATTTGTTCTGGCGTCACAATCTTTTGCTGAGCCGGTGGATTCTGCCCCCGGGGACTCGGGGCGAATACTGTTGTTTGATAATGGAAGCGAGGCGAATCCTGCCGCTGTTGCTTCGGATCAACCCTCCGCTTTCGACCTTGGAGGAATGATCGAGTTCCGCGGCGCGACCGACTTGGACGACGACGATTTCAATGAACACGACGAGCTTGTGCGCGGCGTCGGACGTTTATGGCTCGAGTGGCCGGCGCAGGGGATGAAGCAGCTTGGCGACTGGCGCTCCCGATTATATCTCTCCGTCGAAGCCGATTACCTCTACATGGGGGATGATCGCTCTCAGCGGGACTTCGATCTTGAGCTCTTTGAAAATAAGCTCCTGATGGCAAACGGTCCCTTTGAAATCGAACTTGGAAAGCAGATTGTGCGATGGGGAAAATCCGATCAGCTCAGTCCCGTTGACAACGTCAATCCGCAGGATCTGCGCGAATTTATCGTTCCGGAACTCGAGGACCGCAAGCTTCCCGTGTGGATGGCGCGCGCCCGCTGGTTTTTCGACGGATGGACGGCAGAGGGAGTTTTCATCCCCTGGCACGAGTCTGCCGATGTCGACTACTTTGACAGCGACTGGGGGATCTACCGTCATGTTAAAGGCGACGTACAGGATGCGGCCCTGCCGCAGGATTTAAAAGGTTACCTCATGGGGCTGCGCGTCTCCGAGAACGACCCTCCCAATACTTTGAAGAACAGTGAGTTCGGTGCCCGGGTTACCACCACTATTGGAGGTTGGGACTGGGGGGCGAGCATTTTTCACGGTCGTGAAGATCTGCCCTTTTTCGGGCAATTTCCCATAAAAAACCTGGCCCTGCCCGGATCGTTTTCTTCTCGCGGGGTGCTTCAGGCCCTTGATGATGCTGACCTGACAGATGAGAATATCGAGGTCTATTACCCGCGCCAGACCATTGTCGGCCTCGAATTTGAATCGACTCTCGGGGTTTTCGGGGTACGCGGCGAATCAGCTTATTTCGACCAGACTTCATTTCTGCTTAATGACCTCACCTCCGATACCCGCCCGGTCCTGCATACCGTTGTTGGGGGAGATTACACCGGTGTCTCCGGTTTTTACGGCAACCTTCAACTCTCGCACCGCTATATCCACAATTACGATGACTCCATCATGTATTTCGACCGGCATAATGTGTCGCTGCTGGGAGAAGTCCGGCAGGAAGGGCTGCGCGGAACCGTCGAGGGCTACCTGCGTTTCAACTACGATCTGCACGACGGCGGATACTACCTGGAGCCAGGCATCGTCTACAGTGGTGTAAAAAATCTCGACCTCACCCTCGGTCTCAATATCTTCGGGGGCGACCGGGACACTTTCCTCGGCTATTACGATGACAACGACCAGGTATTCCTCAAAGCCAGATACCACTTTTAAATTTCAGGGATAACAGACATGCTGAAAGAACTCGTCGGCAAAAATTGCGATCTGATTTTCCGCCACCCCCGCCTGTATCTTGCGTTTCTTATCCTGCTGACAGGTTTTTTCGGGTATTTTTACGCCAACCTGCCTGTTGAAACCTCTGTCGAATCACTGATTATCGAAAATGATCCCGATCTTGAGTTTTACGAGAATTTCAAGGATCAGTTCGGTGAAGATGAATTCCTGGTGGTGGGATACGAGAGCCCCCGCATGTTCACCGATGAATTTCTCAAGCAGGTTGATTCTCTGACGCTGGACCTGGAGGAGATCTCCGGCGTCCGGGAAGTGGTCAGCATCACGAGCGTGGAGGATATCCTCGGCACTGAGACCGATTTCATCGTACAACCCCTCGTGCCCTCAAATCCTGAAGGCGAGCAGGACATACAGCATATCCTCGAGCGCATCGAACGAAATCCCCTGATCAAGGGGAATGTCGTCTCTGAGGATCTGCAGGCCGGGCTTTTTCTGATTCGCACCACGGGCAGTGAGGATGAAGGTTTTGACGCCCGCCTTGTGGCAGATGTCATGGCCTTTTTCAGCGAACATCCGCAGCTTCCCGAGGGAATCGATTTTCATGTAGCCGGCTGGTTGGTCACCGATACCAGCATGGCCTCCTACATGAATCGGGACATGGCCTTTTTCATGCCCATCACCTATGTGCTGATCGCTGTGCTGCTGTGGGTCTTCCTGCGCAACCGGCCGGCCATGACGATCTCCCTGATCAACATCAGTATCTGCCTGGTCTGGACCATGGCCTTTCTGTACTTTGCTGGTGGTGCCATGAGTCCCATGACCTCGATCCTTCCGCCGCTGATCATGGCGCTGGTGGTATCAGACAGCATCCATATCCTGCAGAAGTTTCTACAGGAGGAAGAAACCGATCTGCAGACACGTATCAGGGCAGCCATGCAGCGCCTTGCCGTTCCCTGTTTTCTCACCAGCCTGACGACCGCAATCGGTTTTTCCAGCCTCGGGCTCAGTGACATTCCCCCTATTCGCCATTTTGGGTTTGCCGCAGCGGGGGGGATGCTGGCCGAATTTTACCTCTCAATGACACTGATTCCCCTCGGGTTGTGGCTGTGGGGGAAAAAGCACCCGATCGTTGTGCAGAGCAAAACAGTTTTCAAGGGGCTTGACCGTATCAGCGAGTGGACCGGCAGCCGGGTCACCCTCTGGTACAAACCCGTTCTTGTCGGCTCCGTAGCGGTGCTGGCCCTCTTTATCTATGGAGCAACACAGTTGCAGGTGGAAACCAACCTGCTTGAATATTTCCGGTCCGGCAGCGAGATCCGTCAGGATACCGATTTCGTCGACAGCCGCCTCGGCGGGGTTAATACGCTCGAAATCTCATTGCGCAGCGATGAACGGGAGTATTTCCTGGAGCCGCAGAACCTTAAAAAGATTGAGACGATTTCGCGTTATCTTCAAGAGATTGAGGTTGTTTCAAAGACGACGTCCCTGGTCGATTTCCTGAAACAGATGAACCAGGCGTTTCATGCCGATCAGCTTGAGCACCACGCTTTGCCCCAAAGCCGTCAGCTCGCAGCCCAGTACCTGCTGCTCTACGATGGAGACGAACTGCGTAACTTTGCCGACCTGGATTACAGCTGGGTGAGAATATCGGCGCGCCTGACCGAGCACAGCTCGCAGCGGCTCAACCACATTATCTCCGAGGTCGATGATTATCTGGCGCGTACCATTGATGATCCCTCTGTCGAGGTGAATATCACCGGGAAAACCTTTCTGGTCAACAAGTTGGTCAAGAGCATCGTTGAAAGCCAGGTCAAAAGCCTCTCGACCGCTTTTGTGGTCATTTTCCTGGTGCTGTTCTTTGTGTTCCGTTCCTTCAAACTTGGCTGCATCTCCATTATCCCCAACGCCCTTCCCATCATTATGAATCTCGGCGTTATGGGGTTGTTCGGTATTCCGCTCAACACCGCGACGGCAATCATCTCTGCTGTCGCTCTCGGCATTGCCGTCGATGATACCATTCACTTCCTGACCGAATACCAGCACAACCGTGCATCCGGCGCCGCACGTCCCGAAGCGATTCGGGCAAGCATCAATGAAAAATTCAGTCCGATTCTGTCCACCTCGCTGATTCTTGCATTAGGCTTCGGAATCCTGGTCTTCTCAAGTTTCGTCCCAACGGTTCAATTCGGATTTCTTTGTGCGTTGATCATGCTGTTTGCCCTGATCAGCGACCTGGTCATCCTGCCGGCGGTGCTTATGGTAGGGGTTGTAAAAAAAGCCGGATAAGGCCGACTGTACCTAACCAGAACGAAAAAAGCGCGGCCTGAAGGCCGCGCTGATGAAATAGTCATTTAAATTTTTGGAATGATTATTACTTGCGGTTCTTGCGGCGCAGCATGATGCCGGTACCGAGCAGGCCTGCACCGAGAAGGATGATGGTGCTGGGCTCGGGGATCGGACCGACGCCTATAGATGAATCGTGTCTCGAATCAATTGTGAAATCGTAATCAAATCCGCCGGATGTAGTACCTGGAGTATTTGTTTGGACCAAAGTTTGTGCGTTGTTGTCGCCGTTGGTGTTGGCATAAAGAAATTCAAACTGGACAAATTTCTCTTTCAGATCGTTCCCATCAGAGGAATCAAACCAGAAATTGTCATAAAAATTACTATTAGGACTGAAAACGCCAGTCAGATTATAGCTTCCACCTGTGATATTCCCAGCAGTATCATAATTGATGGTGTTGTGTCCCTCTGTGATTTCAACTGTAGCAATCAAGGTGCCATCGGTAATTCCAGAATCATCCGTGACTGCAAAATTATTTCCTAAAGTTCCATTTAGGGAAAAGTCCAAGAAGAAGTCTATAGTGCCACTTGTATATTTCGAGACTTGTTGCAATGGCGTTGTTAAAACGGGATCAATGTAGCCAGCTAAATTATCCCATGCAAAAGTCACTTCATAGCCGCCTGGGGTTTGATTTAAACCTTCTGAGTCCCCTGAAGTATTGCCGGATGAGAAGATCAGAGAATCGATGTAACCATTACCAAAATCCAGAATAGAGCCAGTAGAGGTGTTAACATGAGATGTTGTGTCAGCAACATAACTTAATTCGCTGAAAGATTCGGTTATTCCATCGCCATCAAACCCGCCATAATCGTATCCGGCTGAAATGGCTGCAATATCCCAATAGGTGTCCAAGTCGAAATCAATAATGGCGGTGGCCTGTGTTGCTGGTAAAAAGACGAGACATAGTCCAATAAAGATTGACGTTAAAAAGTTTTTCATTTTTTCCTCCTTTTGATTTGTGGTTATGGGGCGTGGCGGATTTACGTGTTTTATGTTTTATATTTATTTCTGTAATTACATGCAAACATTTTGCCAAATCATAAGTATATGAAATAACACATAAAAACTTCTTTTCTTTCGAGGGAGAGAGGGGATGTGTTAAATAATCCGACGGAATTTTTAGGTTTTTTTACATACTGAATCTTGCAGTGAAATTCAAAACTGTCCCGGTATTAAGATGGCCCCCGTCCCCGCATTATCCCTGGTCGGACCTGCGCAATTCTTTGAATTGATAAAAAAATTTATTCAATCCATCGAATCGGTCCTTTGGGGGCCCATTTGGGTTATAAAAGTGCCTTGGACAGGGTGAGGATTAATGCTTGCCTGAAAGGAAGCAGGGGGGGGCAGAAGACACGCTCATTTTCGCAGAGATTACGGCAGAATTGTGATAATATTGAACGAAAGAGTTGCTCAATGCTGATGCGTAAAGGAGGCGAACTTGGGCTATTTTGATTTCGAGGGGGGATTGTATTCCCATGTCCAGCCAGATGTGCGAACGGCCATTTTCCGTCTGCGCTATCAGGTCTATTGCCTGGAATGGGGGTTCGAAAAAGAAGAGGATCACCCCGGTGGAATTGAAACGGATGAATTCGACCCCCATGCGGTTCACATCGCAGCGCGGGTGAAGGACGCGCCGTTAACCGAAGTGATCGGTACGAGTCGTGTGATTCTCGGTCGTGAGGTTGATCGTTTTCCTATCGAAGGTCACTGCTCGTTCTTTCCTGACTTCAGACCACCTCCCCGTGGAGTATCCGGTGAAATCTCCCGCCTTGCTGTCAGCAAACATTTCCGCCGCCGTGCAGTCGATAAGATGATTTTTTCCCACGGAGACCCTGAGCACGAGTCGATACAGGCCATCTCTGATGCAGAGAAGAATCATGATCGGCGCAAAAGTGAAAATGAAATTGTTGCAGGTCTTTACATGCACCTGTATGCTGAAAGCAAGCGCCTCGGAATCACCCATTGGTATGCGGTGATGGCAAAGGGGCTTTTTTTATTGCTTAAGCGATGGGGCGTGGTTTTTCATCCGATTGGCCCTGAGCTGAACTATCATGGTTGGCGCGGGCCTTATATCGCTGAAATCGCAGAAATAGAAAAAACGGTCGATAAACGCAATCCTGCCCTTATCGAAGGTGCTCGCAGGATTTTAAAGCAGACGGGTCCCCATCAAGAGGTGATATGAGTACTGTGGGTGAGATTCTGGTCATTGATGATGAACCCAATGCCCTCAAAGTCATCTCCGCCATCCTCTCAGAGTCCGGGTACTCCGTTGAATCCGTCATGGACGTGAATGGCGCCTGCCAGGCAGTTGAGTCGCGGGACTTTGATGCAGTTGTCACCGACATGAAGCTGCCTGACGGCACCGGGATGGACATTTTCAACTACGTCAAGGAAAAGCGCCCCGATATCCCCGTCATTTTCCTTACTGCTTACGGTACTGTCGAGTCCGCTGTCGACGCCATGACCGGCGGTGCTTTCTACTACTTCATCAAACCTCCGGATTACGTTAACCTTAAAGGAATTCTATCCCGTGCTGTGGAGCAACGCCGCCTTAAGCGGGAGTTGACCCAACTCCGCCAGCGTCTGGCCCGTGGAAAAGAGACCTCACGCATTATCGGCAACCACCCCAGCATCCTGAGGATTCAGGAAGTTGTTGACGCGGTCAGTGATTCGGAGAGCAGCGTTCTGATCCGTGGCGAAACCGGTACCGGCAAGGAGATGATCGCCCGCGCCCTGCATGAACAGTCCAGAAGCCGAAGAGATAATGAATTTGTCGCGGTCAACTGCGCCGCCATTCCCCATGAGTTGATCGAAGCCGAATTGTTCGGGTATGAAAAAGGGGCTTTTACCGGGGCCACTTCAAGGCGTATCGGGCGGGTCGAGCAGGCAGCAGGGGGGACGCTTTTTCTCGACGAGATCGGTGAATTGGATCACGCCGTACAGGCTAAGCTGTTGCGTGTTCTTCAGGAAAAAGAAATTGAACGCATCGGCGGCAACCAGAAAATTCACCTGGACTTCCGGCTGGTTTCTTCCACCAATCGCGACCTTGAAAGAGAGGTTGCCGACGGCACTTTCCGCGAAGACCTCTATTACCGCCTTAACGTGGTCCAGATCAAAGTACCTGCTCTGCGTGAGCGCCGCGAAGATATTCCGCTGCTGATCTCTGAATTCATCCGCGAATTCTGCGCCCGCGAGAACAAGGTGCTGACTCTCGGGGACGAGGTGATGAACCTTTTGTGTCGATATGACTGGCCCGGCAACATTCGTCAGCTGCGTAATGTAATCGAAAGCTGCGTGGTGCTCTGCCGCGGGGTCGAGATTACCCCGGACCAACTCCCCGCCGAGATGACTTCCGGGTCTTCCTGCCGCAGCGACAAGGCTTCTTTGAAGTCCATCAGAGAAGTTGAGGCCGATGCCATAGCTACTGCACTTCACAGATGTGATGGAAACAAGTCTGAGGCGGCGCGTATCCTGGGGATATCACGCAAGGCGCTTTACAAGAAGATTAAGGACTTCGGCCTCAATGATCTCTAGTTTGTGCTGTCCCTTGATGGGGTGTGCCTGATAGAGACAATTCAAAAATAAATAAAAACAAGCAGTTGTAAGGGTTGTTTCCTTTGGAGACAGCCCTTTTTTGCATTCTGTTTCTTTTGGAAACGCCTTTGCGTGATTGATGTTCTGTGATGTTTGTGAAAATCAATAATATCAGTCACTTGTGTAGATGGCATTGAACTGGCATAGAAAACGGTGACACGTAAAAGACATTGTTGGATTTCCCTTTCGGGTTGTGACCGGAGGGCTTCCAGGTGGATTTCTTCGAATGAATAAAAAGATTCTACTTTTTGACGACGAACATTTTTTCCGAATCTGCCAGGCCATCTTTTCCCGTGAGGGGGTAGAAGTCGAATCACCTCTGGTCATGGAGCCTGAAAATTGGGATCCAGGTCGTTACTCTCTTGTGATTGGCAGCTATCCCATGGCTGCACCTTTTTTTCTTCGGATCAGTGATTGGAAAATTCCGATGTTTATTCTTTCCGAGGGGCTTTCGCGCGAACTGATCAGTCTCATGAAACAGATCCCCAATTCGCGTTTTTTTCTCAAACCCCTTGATTTTGATCATTTTCATGGGATTGTTTGTAACGTTGTCCATGGTGAGTGATCTTGTTTTTATCTTTCAGCAGGGAGTGTGACATTGAAAATGAAAAAAATTCTTTTCCTCTTTTTTCTCCTTAATCTTGTTCTTGTTGCTGCCTGTGGTTCAAAAAGTAAAGAAGAATTGCTCGAAGAAGGAGTAAGCAACCTCGAATCCAAAAATTACTCTGCGGCACTGGTCTTGTTGAATAACGCCCTGGAGAAAGATCCCAATTTTGTTCCCGCCCGCTATCAGCTCGGGAAACTCTTTTTTGAGACTGAAAAATACGACCGTGCCGAGAAGGAGTTTCAGAAGGTCGTGCGGCAGAATCCGGCCAATCTCAACGCCAGGCTTGATCTGGCACAGGTCTATCTTTCCATGGACCAACCCCGGAAAGCGATTGAAGAGGTTAACATCTTTCTTGCTGAGCACCCCTCTGACAGTGAAGCCTATATCATGCTGGGGCGCGTCTTCTTTCATCAGCGCGAATGGCAGCAGAGCATGACCGCTTTTGATAAAGCCCTGGAGATCAACCCCGATGGTGAAGATGCCCGCCTCGGCCTTGCCCGTGTAAAGCTTATGCAGAATGATCTTGAGGGGGCTCGCCGCATAACGGATGCAATTCTGTCTTCCGGAACCAAGGTCAAAGACGCGGCCTATCTCGCAGCACGTATTGAGCGGCGGGCAGGTGATCTCGAAGCGTATAAAAATGCCTGGGAGGTGGTTCTCAAGGAAGATCCCAAAGATCGTGCCGCACTTTATCAACTAGGATTGATTGCGTTGGAGGAGGGCGACATTGAGGCCGTTGAGGACTATGCTGCCCGTCTTAAGCGTATATACCCCAAGGGCGCAGAGGGACACCAGCTGGAGGGATTTGCCCTTTATAAGAAGGATCAGTTTGAACCCGCCATCATCAGCCTTCAGGAATCTCTGCGGGTGGGAGGGCATATTCAAACGCACCAGTATCTGGGCTTGAGTTATTTCCGCCTCAACAACCTTGAGTTGGCTCTGAATCACTTTCAGAAAATGCTTGACCTCGAGCCTGAAAACCTGCCCGCACGTATTCTGGTAGCTACGACCCTGCTGCGCCAGAAAC
>NPID01004998.1_pt2 | contig 21766 bp, 14 predicted proteins | sample 8637491 | NCBI WGS metagenome assembly NPID01 (sample SAMN07420843, study PRJNA396082) | bioreactor metagenome | isolation source: sample BA6 brine-fed electro-methanogenic bioreactor BA | place: Japan: Kochi | collected 2016-06-14 | reverse complement strand
CCGATGCGGGCGCAGGCCAGCATGGCGATCGGAAGTTCAATGATCATCGGAAGGTATAAGGCCACCCTGTCACCTTTCTTCACTCCCTTGGCTTTCAGTGCATTGGCAAACTGGCATACTTTCTCATACAGTTCACCGTAGGTGATGGCAACAGCCGGATCTTTAGGATCATTGGGCTCCCATAGTAATGCGGTTTGGTCTTTGCGTTCGGGAAGATTCCGTTCGAAAATGTTTTCGGTAATGTTCAGCTTACCGTTTACGAACCAGTTTACATTCGGCTCGGCAAAGTTCCAGTCAAGGACCTTGTCCCATTTTTTCTTCCAAATGTAATCTTCGGCAATATCTCCCCAGAAAGCTTCAGGATTCTCAACACTTTCCCTGTACTTCTGGAAATACTCCATCAAACTGGTGATCTTGTGTTTCATAATGGTTATAGATTTTGATTGTTGAATAAATAAATTGGCTATTTGCTATGTGTTATTTGCTATGTGCTTTGTGCTATGTTTTTATGTGCTATGTGCTATGTGTTATGTGCTTTGATGTACCTGATACCTAATACATAATACTTAATACTTTTTTAGAAAAAATAATACACCCCGAACAGTATCCTCAGGTTGCCGATCTCCTTGGTGTCTTCTACGGTTCCGTTGGCTTTGATGGTTTTGCCGTAGGCGGCAACGGTATATTCGATCTCGGGGGCGATCCTGAATTTACCTGAATTATAGATGAACCTGGGAGATATACGGTAAAGGTACGCGATATTGGCGCCGCGCTGGTATGTGGCTCCGCTGAAGTCCTGGTCCGCTCCCATATTTTGCGAATACCCGGCCAGTAATCCGAGCTGCCATTTCTTGCCGTTGCTGTGCACATCAAGCCAGCCTGATGCTGTCGTGACCGGTGCGTAAGTGACATAGTCTTTCATGGGATCGGTAATGCTTTCAACTCCGTATCCTCCGATCATCAGCAGTTCGTAGGGATCCTGGGCATAAACCCCCTGGAGTTTGAAGGTGATCTTCGGGAATTTCATTTTCAGGTAAAAGGTTTCGGAAAGGGAACCGATGGTTTCGCTGGTTTTAAAATTGCTGTCGGTAACCAGCCTGGGCAGCAGGGTTTTATAGTTTATGCCTGCTCCGATCAGGAATTCCTTGTTCTCATCGGTATTCACTTTATGGTATTCAACACGGAAATTCAGGGTGGGGATGGCGCTGTTGCGAATGTATTGCCTTCCCGGGCCCTGGGGACCTGTGCTGGTGAAGTCGAGTTCCGAGAGTGCAGTGAGGATGAGTTTGAAATGGCCCATTTTCTGGCTGACCCTGATCTGAGGTGCTCTGCTAAAAGGCTGGAAGGGGGCTCCGGTGTTGAAGGATACTACCCCGGGAAAACAGGAGGTTACAAACAGGGGATGCCAGTATTGCCCGACCAGCAATTCGGTTTTGCTCCAGTTGAGTTTCACAAAGGCGTGCCGCAGGCGGAAGCCGTTGATATCACCGTTTGTATGCCCGAAAAAGGCTCCTTCGATCACACCGGATGTTTTGGCTCCCAGTGCATCGGGCCCCGTGATGGTCCCCCGAAGGCGGGTCTGGATGGAAAGCATGTTAAAGTTCGCTTTGGCGTTAATGTCGTTGCCTTCTGCGTCCAGATCTTCATTGGCCGGAAAGAGCAGGAAATGCCCTTCGCGGGCGGCAATAGTTTGCCGCGAATCCCAGAACATATCCGTTTTCACAAATCCGGAAAAACGGATACCAAAACTCTTGTTATCCTGTGCCACGGAAGTGACGGTGATAAGAAAGGTAAAAAGAATGATTAGTTGGGTTTTTTTCATAATCAGAAGAACGTTAAATTTACTGTAAATTATTTAACAGCTAATCCATTAGGCTAACAAATTTAGTACAAATTTATAAAGATGAAAATCAATCTTGTTAAATATGTAGGAGGGTGTAAGTAACAGACATCCAGCGTGATGTGAGGGTTTGGAATTCCCCTGAAAATCATGAAATGTAATTAAGGTATTGATATACAGTTTTGTATGTGTGACCTGACGGGAAAGTGAAATGCCCGCAAGGGAAATAATTTAGAAGAAATTTAAATTGCCGATCGGGGGAGCAGATGCTTCGAAAATGCCCGGCAATAGCTTGTTTTGATGGATCCGTACATAAAAAAAGCAGCCGGGTTTTTCCGGCTGCCGAATAATCTTTTTTTAATTCTAAATTACATGGATTCAACCAGCTCGTCGGTCAGCTCCATATTATGGAAGACATTCTGAACATCATCGTCTTCTTCGAAGGCTTCAATGATCTTCATGATCTTCTTGGCATCTTCGATCTCCAGGGTAACGGTATCCTTGGGAATTCTCCTTAATTCGGCGTTTTCTGGTTCGATACCGAGCTCTTCCAGTTTTTTCATCAGGGAACCGAAATCTTCCATGGCAGTAGTAACGGTGAAGAAATTGTCTTCCACTTCAATGTCTTCAGCACCGGCATCGATCATTTCGAGCTCAAATTCATCCTGGTCGAGTTCCCCAACGGGAATGGTAAAAATACCTTTGCGGTCGAATAGGAAACTCAGGGAACCGTTGGTGCCCAGGTTACCGCTGAATTTATTGAAGATCGCCCGCACATTGCTCACGGTGCGCTGCTGATTGTCGGAGGTGCACTCCACATAAGCGGCAATGCCGTGAGGCAGGTAACCTTCAAAAGTATATTCCTGAAAACTCCCGGAATCTTTGTCTTTCCCCTTATTGATCGCCCTTTCGATATTATCTTTGGGCATACTGGAACCCTTGGCATTGGCTATGGCCAGCCTGAGCCTGGGGTTGCCTTCCGGATCAGGACCGCTTTCTTTAACTGCAATAGTGATCTCCTTGATGATCTTCGAAAAGATCTTGGAGCGCTTGGCATCATTGGCGCCCTTCTTGCGCTTGATGGTTGACCATTTATTGTGACCTGACATGGTGTATAATATTAGTGTTGATACTCATTTCGTTTGGGCATACAAAGATAGGGAAAAGTGTTGAGTTTTGAGTGTTGAGTGTTGAGTTCTCACTATTCAGTACTATCCCATTCATAATCCATAACCCATAATCCATAATTTCTAAAAAAGAAGGGGAAACAACCCGAAGGCCATTTCCCCGTATCAGGATACTGAAGCGGGTTTACCACCCCAGTAAGGTAATTCCTGCTGCAAACTGATGCACTTCGGGTCCTTTGTCGGCCCTGAACATGGGCACCAGATTGTAAGTGGCAAAGAGGTTTATGAATCCCCAGCCGATACGGAACGATGCATCGGCCTTGAAGGGCTGCAGATGATAATCATCATAATCCCGTGTTTTGTTGTCGCCCGGCGATGTCCTGGTCCACACATCAACATATTCGCCGCTGGCGGGATCGTACTGGGTCAGGGTATAGTCTTTGTTCAGCTCATCGTAGTATTTCTTCTGCCACGACCACATTCTCACACCCAGGATCATACCGAGGCTCACATGGAATGAATTCCGCTTGCGAAGGGTCTGGTTCTGCCATTCAAAGAGGAGCGGGATCTGGAGATAGGCAATGGAAAGTTTGGATTTCCGCACACTGATCCCCTCGTCGATATAACCGATCAGGTAAGAAGAATCAGGCATGAGGGTTGTGGGCCTGCGGAAACGGTAATTGTTCCATTGGATCCCGATACCGGTCAGCATACCCCATTCCTGGTTCTTGCTCAGGGCAATGTTCTGTTCATAGAGGTTCAGGTTTACCTGGACCGATTTCTCCATCCTCAGGTCAATGTATTCATCTTCCGGGCGGAATTTCATATTATAATCCTTGGTAAGATACCCGTTGACCCCCAGTTCGATTCCAGCCCAGTGGCCGTTGAATTTCCTTCTCTTTACCTTGCACCAGCGCACATTGCCGTCATCGCTGACGATCAGCCGTCGGTTGCCGATGGTGACTTTGGTGCTGTCGGAATCAACCACTTCCACCCAGATACCGGCAACCTTCACATGGGTGGTGTCGCCCCTCGGACTGGTCCTGACATTGATATTTTCTTTTTCACCGATGACCTCTTCCGAGATCAGGGTAAGGTTTTCCGGCTTGCCCGTAAGGTCGATGGTTCCGGCCCCGCTGGTGCTGCTGATCACTTCTTTGCTGGCATTCACATCGGCCGAGGAAGCCCCGGATGCCGTAGCCCTGGTTGTTTCGGTCTGAAAGCCGGAAGCATTTGCATCGGCCGCGCCGCTGACATCCAGGGTGTGCAGGCGTGCTTCGCCTCTCAAGTTCAGGCTGGCAGCACCGGAAACATCCGTTTTCACTTCATCATAATATACTTCGAGATCGAGATCGGAGGCCCCGCTGGCTTTGATCCTCAGCATGTCACCTTTTAAAGAGGTCAGCCCTTTAAGGGAAGCTGCACCGTGGATATCGAGATGTTCAATATCCGGAGTGGTGATATATACCATGAGCTTGTCTGAATTCTTGATCCCCTTGCTGGAGATCTCCAGGGTACCGTTCTTTACCACGGTTTTGACCTTTTCCAGGTTTTTTGTTTCGGTTTCTACAAGTACTTTTGTGGCCTCAGCCTGGCTGAGTTGAATATCGAAAGCCCCACCGGCATCAATACCGCTGAAATTACCAACTTCCCTGACTTCTTTCGAGACCTGGGCATTTAATGCAGCCGGCATACTGAGCAGGCTTATCATGATGATCATTGTCATCCAGTGTAAATGAAGTTTTTTCATGGTTTCTGTTTTGTGTTTTGTTGTGTGACGGATGGATGCTCAGAAAAGTTACAAGGGGGGCGGGAGGGATTTCTGAAGACTTATTCTTCCAGTATGGTGACTCCTCTTACCCGGCCCCTGTCGTCATATTCCCTGAGCAGGGTGTATTCATGGTCGCCCATGGCATTTACGCTCATAACACCTACTTCGGCCAGGTTCCAGATCGAGAAGTTGCGGTCGTCCTCCGGATTATCGTTTTTTAAGGGTTCAAAAGGAGCTTTCAGCTTGTTAAAAAAACCGCTGAAGACTTTTCCCACCAGGCTTTTTTCTTTCGCATCTTCAGCCAGGGCATCGTTTTCGGGAGGATTTTGGTAGCGCTGGTACACCTGCCTCGGAAACAGGTAAGCGGTGGAGCCTGTCATGCTTTCCGGGACCCGGATTGAGGATGCAGGAATGGACCGGGCTGTATTCAACTGCCAGGCGTCAATTTCCGTTTCGGGGATCAGCATGGCATTCGTTTTCCTGTTTTCCGGAACAGGCCGCGGGGCGGATGCCGGGATCAAGGACACTTCAATGGGATCGGCAGCGGCCAGTGAAATATTTTCTCGCTCGGGAAAGCTCGTCGGATTGCTATTGAACCAGGCTGCCAGCCCCACAAACAATACGATCATTGCTGCAGCAACATATGGAGCTGTTCTGGACAAGAGTACCAACACAGGCGAGTGTTTCAGGGCCGCCGGATCCGGGTGCTTGATATGGTGATCGGGGTAGGATCGTGTTTTGTGATATAGTGCCGATAGTGCCAGGATCTTCTCATCTTCCGACTGTTCATCCCCTTCATATACGGCAATGGCCTGTTCATCCCTGCGGGGGATCCCGGTTTCCTCCGAGATCATAAGGCCAGCCTTATCCTTGTAAATGATCCCTTCTTCGGGTTGCAGGAGGACCGTTTCATATTCCTCAAACTCCTCTCTGAGTTCAGGATGACGGGCAAGAAAGGCCATCAGTTCTTCCTTCTGCTCCGCAGCAAGAACACCTTCATGGTAGTCGATGAAGTAAATTTCGTAGTTATGTTGGTTGATGGCCATTTATAATATGTGTTCCGGGCTTACGATAAATTGTTTTAATTGTACCCGGGCGCGGTATATGTATACCTTCACCTGGGATTCGTTCAGGTCGGTGATGGCTCCGATCTCCCTGTATGAATATCCTTCATAATCGCGCAGGAGGATCACCGCTCGCTGGATCTCCGGCAGCATCGAAAGGGCTTCATCAAGGATCTCTTTCAGATCGGTATAGCCGCTGAACGTGCTGCTGTCCAGCTCAACGTTCTCTTCAACAGGCTCGGTATGCCTGTTTTTCCGGATATGGTCGATCATGGTATGATAGGCCGTTGTGAAGAGGTACGATTTCGCTTTTTCCCCGTTCAGCTTCCGGTGATTCCGCCATAGTTTCTCAAAGGCATCCTGTACAATGTCACGCGAATCTTCCTCATTTTTCAGGTTCTTCAGCACAAAGCGAAACACGCCGTCCGCATGCCGGTCAACACAAATATTATATTCACGGGTAGTCATTGATCCTATATGCCCAGTATCCTGTTTATTGATAGACGGATAAGCCTTGTGTAAAGTTACACTAAAAGTAAAATTCAAAAAACAATAGATAAATCCAAAATCCAATTTTCATTGAGAATACAAAATTCAAAAATTGAAATTCATTGAATTTCCAAATTCCAAAAGCCAAAAGCCAATGAAAATCCAAATTCCAAAACTACATTCTCGACCAAAATCTGATAGCATGGAAAAAATGAACAAGGTGTTGATTAATAGCTTGTTGTGTTAATTTTTCTTTCGGGATCGATGCTTCGTAAGGAGCTGTCAGTACAAAATGCATTCCCCAAAAGGGGGACATTTTGAGAAATCAGGTATTAATTAAATGAATACTTACATGAAACAATATGATTGATCTGGGAGAAAGAACGTTTTGTTTTGCCTCAAATGTCAGAAAGCTGATAAAGAAAATTGGCCATGATAGTCTTCTTATGGAAGATTATAAACAGCTCATTCGCTCATCTGGCTCCGTGGGGGCAAATTATATTGAAGCCAATGAAGGCTTGAGCCGAAAAGACTTTATTTATAGAATAAAGATTTGCCGAAAGGAGGCCAAAGAAAGCAGCTATTGGTTGCGATTGATTAAAAAATCAAAAAAACTGGACGATGATATGGATATGAAAAGTCTAATCCAGGAAGCAGGAGAATTGGTCCGATTTTTTTCAGCTATCGCCAGGTCTTCCTGAGCCTTCATTATAATACAATCTCACTGGATTTTGGACATTGGAGTCTGGAATCGCACTGGATTTTGGACAATGGAATTTGGAATCTCACTGGATTTTGGACATTGGAGTTTGGAATCTCACTGGATTTTGGACAATGGAGTTTGGAATCTCAAAACTCTCCAAAAAAGCTCGGGGTACCTTTTCTATTCAACCTAATCAAGCTTCAGGACTGCCAGAAACGCCTGCTGCGGCACCTCCACATTTCCGACCTGCCGCATGCGTTTCTTTCCTTTTTTCTGTTTTTCGAGCAGTTTGCGCTTACGGGTGATGTCGCCGCCATAGCACTTGGCCGTTACATCTTTTCTGACGGCCTTTACGGTTTCGCGTGCGATCACTTTTGCGCCAATGGCGGCCTGTATGGCAATGTCGAACTGCTGGCGCGGGATGAGTTCCTTTAGTTTTACACAGATGCGCCTGCCGAAATCATAGGCATTGTCGCGGTGCAGAAGGGTGGATAGGGCATCCACCGGTTCCCCGTTGAGCAGGATGTCGAGCTTGATCAGGCTGGCCGTTTTGTATCCGGTCTGGTGATAGTCGAAGGAGGCGTATCCCCTGGATATGCTCTTGAGTTTGTCGTAAAAGTCGAACACGATCTCTCCGAGTGGCATCTCAAAGGTTACCTCAACGCGGTTGGAGGTCAGGTACACCTGGTTTTTCAGCGTGCCCCGCTTATCAATACAGAGTTTCATCACCGAACCCACGAATTCTGTTTTTGAGATGATCTGGGCAGTGATATAGGGCTCTTCAATATGGTCGATGTATTTGCTATCCGGGAGCCCGGAAGGATTGTGCACCTCAATGGCTTCTCCCTTGTTGGTCATGACCTTATAGGAAACATTGGGCACGGTGGTGATCACGTTCATGTCGAACTCCCGGTCGAGGCGTTCCTGGATGATCTCCATGTGCAGCAATCCCAGGAATCCGCAGCGAAAACCAAATCCCAGTGCGGCAGAGGATTCGGGCTCGAAAGTAAGGCTGGCATCATTCAATTGCAATTTTTCAATGGAGGCCCTTAATTCTTCATAGTCATCGGCATCAACGGGGTAGATCCCCGCAAACACCATGGGCTTGACCTCTTCAAAACCTTCAATGGCTTTGTCGCAGGGGCGTTCGATGTGGGTAATGGTATCGCCCACCTTGACCTCTTTCGAAAGTTTTATCCCGGAGATGATGTATCCCACATCTCCTGCAGACAGTACTTTTCGTTCTTCCTGTTTCAGTTTCAGCACCCCGATCTCATCCGCGTCGTATTCCTTGCCGGTATTCACGAATTTCACCATGTCGCCCTTTCTGAGGGTGCCGTTCAGGATGCGGATATAGGCAATGATCCCGCGGAAGGAGTTGAATACCGAGTCGAAGATGAGGGCCTGCAGGGGGGCATCCGCATCGCCTTTCGGTGATTTAACCTTTTCAATGATGGCTTCCAGGATTTTATCGACCCCGTAGCCGGTCTTTCCGCTGGCTTCAATAATATCTTCGCGATCGCAGCCGATCAGGTCCACGATCTGGTCTTTCACATCTTCGGGCATGGCCGCTTCCAGATCCATTTTGTTCAGCACCGGGATGATCTCCAGGTCGTTTTCAATGGCCAGGTAAAGGTTGGAGATGGTCTGTGCCTGTATCCCCTGAGTGGCATCCACGATGAGAAGGGCTCCTTCGCAGGCAGCCAGGGAGCGTGATACTTCATACGAAAAATCGACATGCCCCGGGGTGTCGATCAGGTTCAGGACGTATGATTTTCCATCCTGCTCGTAATTCATCTGGATAGCATGGCTTTTAATGGTGATGCCGCGTTCCCGCTCAAGATCCATATTATCCAGCACCTGCTCCTGAAGGTCCCGTCCTGAAACGGTTCCGGTGATCTCCAGCAGGCGGTCGGCCAGGGTGCTTTTGCCATGGTCGATATGGGCGATGATACAGAAATTGCGGATATTTTCCATTGCTGCAAAAGTACATAAAAGGAATGAATAGTGATTAGATTCTAATGATTAATGAAGAATGTTAAGGATGAATTCAGAACCGGGGCCTGGCGAAGTTCGGTAAAGCCAATTCTGCAATATCAATTCTTCCTCATGAATAATCACCAGGGTCGCTATATTCACTTTTTCACCAGCTTCACCGCCTCCCTTTCTTTCCCGTTGAGAGTGATGGAAAGAACCTAGGTTTCGGGCTTTTCCGGTATATGAAGTATGGTGAGGTTTTGAGTTTTGAGTGTTGAGTTTTAAGGATATTTGATTTATGATATTTGGAATTTATTTGGATTTTGATTTTTGGAATTTGGATATTCACTGGATTTTGGAGTTTGGAATTTGGGATTTCACTGGATTTTGATTTTTGGAATTTGGATTTTCACTGGATTTTGGATTTTGGAATTTGGATTATCTGTAGGATTTAGCGTTTAACCTTTGAAAATTAACACATTATTAACAGCTCAAACTGGTTAAAATGTATTATTTTTGTCGTTCCTGTTTAAGGAAAGCGATCAAATTTCGTTACCCCTTTAAATACTGGAAAATAAAAGCAATACCTGAGCGTTTCAGGTGCAATATGAATCTATAAATTAATGTAAAATGGACAGAATTCGAGTTGGAATTATGGGATTCGGAGAGGTTGGCCGCCACATTTACCGGCTCTGCCTCGAAGACGACCGTATCGAGATCGTCGCTATTGCCGACCTCGGGCGTCCGGAGATCCTCGAATACCTGCTGAAGGCCGAGACCAAAGGCGGTATCGATGTGAAACTGGAAGGAAACTTCCTGGTGTCGAAAAACGGGCGTGCACGCATGATACAGGGCAGGCACCTGGTACCCGGCGATATCCTCTGGGACAGCCTCGACGTTGACGTAGCGATCGACGGAACAGGAATATACAAAACCAAAGCTGATATGCAAAAGCACCTCAAGGCAGGTGCCAAAAGGGTGGTGCTTACTACACTGCCGGAAAACGAGATCGACCGCGTCGTAGTGATGGGCGTGAACGACCATACCATGAAAGCCAGCGATAAACTGGTGTCGGCAGGCTCGGCTACCACCAATGCCACGGTACTGATCCTGAAAGTGCTGGATGAAGCTTTTGGCGTAGATTATGCCATGCTGACTACCGTGCATTCTTATACTTCCGATCAGCCATTGCGCGATAAAGCAAGTAACGATTTCAGGCGTAGCCGTTCAGCGGCCGAAAACATCATCCCGAATGTAACTCCAAGCCCCCGCTGGATACAGCATATCCTCCCGGAATTCAAGGGACGTATTGAAGGATCTGCACTCAATGTGCCGGTACCGAACGGTTCGCTGCTCGACCTTACCACCGTACTGAAAAATAATGGTATCACAAAGGAGCAGGTGAATGATGCCGTATCGAAATGGGCGAAAGAGAATCCCTCCATTGCCCGGGTTGTCGACGACCCCATCGTATCTACCGATGTGATCAATGACCGCCATTCGGTGAACTTCGACTCCAGGGCCACCATGATGTCGCCCGGCAGGATGGTCAAAACCCTGGTGTGGTACCATACTGCGCTGGCCACAGCCTGCAGGATCGTTGATGTGATCATGGAATATAACAAACTTGACAAGAAAGGAGGTGAGCAATGAGAGTTGCCATAAACGGATTCGGAAGGATCGGACGTTCAGTGTTCAGGATCCTCAATGCCAGGGAAGATATCGACGTGGTTGCGATCAACGACCTCTTCGACGACGAAGTACTGGCCTATCTGCTGAAATATGATACGGTGATGTCGGGCTTCGGCCAGGATATCTCCCTGGAAGATGACTACCTCATCACCCCTTATGAAAAGGTGAAGATGCTGGCCATCAAAGATCCCAATGAACTTCCCTGGAAGGAACTGGAGATCGATGTTGTGGTGGAAGCCACAGGGATTTTCCGTACACGGGAAAGCCTGGAACCCCATCTGAAAGCCGGGGCTAAAAGGGTTGTTCTGACCGTTCCTGCCAAGGATGCTATCGACAGTACCATAGTGTTAGGGGTAAATGATGATGAGCTCAAACCGGAACATAAGATCATCTCCAATGCCTCCTGTACCACCAACTGCCTGGCCCCTATGGCCAAGGTATTGCATGATTCATTCGGGATCAGGGAAGGGCTGATGACCACCACACATGCCTATACCAACGACCAGCGCCTGGCCGATGTGCCGCACAAAGACTGGCGCCGCGGAAGGGCAGCAGCCGAAAATATCATCCCCACCACCACCGGTGCGGCCAAGGCCGTCGGTATGGTGATCCCCGAGCTGAAGGGCAAACTCGACGGAATGGCCTCCAGGGTACCCGTACCCGATGGCTCCGTGGTTGACCTGGTCATTGAAGTGGAAAAGGATGTGACCGTAGAAGATGTAAATGCCGCCGTAAGGATCGCCTCCAGGACCAAACGACTGGAAAATATCCTGCTGTATTCCGAAGATAAAGTGGTTTCTTCCGATATCGTGGGGAATTCATATTCCTCCATCTACGATCCGGAATATACCAAGGTTCTCGGGAAACGCATTGTCAGGACCCTCAACTGGTACGACAATGAATGGGGATACTCCAACCGCGTGGTTGACCTGATCACCATGATCATGAAATTTGATTAAACCTCACAGGTCCCCGGACCTGTGAGGTCTGGCGGATCCTGAAGGTTTTATCTTAAAATAGTGACCGAACCCTGGATGGTTCTCTGCACGAGGCCGTTCAGGGTTCTTTCGTATATCTCGCACACGTAAAAATAGGTCCCGTCAGGGCATTCTTTATTGGTTTTATGGTTGCGGCCGTCCCAGTTGATCATCAGCTCGGTGCTTTCAAACACCAGCCTGCCCCAGCGATTGAAGATCATGATCTCCAGTTGTTCCACACCGGCCATGGTTTCGGGGAAAGGCGTGAAATAATCATTGTACTGGTCGCCGTTGGGAGTGAATACATTGGGCAACTCAAAGCCGGAACAGCCGGGCGTACATACCTGGTTGCTGTAAGCACTGATATTTCCATTGCTGTCGACCGCACTCACCACATAACAACCCAGCACAACTCCTTCGTGAATATACGTGAGGCTGTCGGCATCAAGCTCCTGTGGAAGGCTGTCGATCAGCGAAAAGTCTGAACTTACATCGGGCCCGTAGAAGATAAAATACTGTTCAATATCCTTGTCGCAGGTATCGATCAGGGCCGGGTTGTTCCAGCGCAGGGTGTTGTTGTTTGCCTCACAGTCGAGATATACCACGAGCCCGGGAGGGCAGGGGGGAAGGTTGTCGACCGGAACACCGCAAACAAGCTGGGAATAATTGATGATCGGGTCGATCAGCCCGGCGGTGCCATAGCTTCCGATGCTTTCGATATAATAGCAATATTGCTCCCCGTTCACCAGCATGCTGTCAGAATATGCCGGCAGGGGCGTGGTGGCGAGGAATTGGTATTCGGTTTCACCCGGGGCTTTCCTGAAAATAGTATAGGATGTGTTTGTCCACGGAACCTGCGGGGCCCAGCTCAGTTCAATGCGCTCGTCGGTCTCATACAATTGCAGGAAGATGGTGGAGGCCGGCTGGGAAGACCCGATAAAACCGTAGGTATCGCTGAACAGATCAATGCGGTAATTGTAGCCTCGGCCGTCCTGGTTCAGGTCTATGTCCTGGTCGATATAGAGCGTGTCATTAAGGTCTGAATAACTTTGAACGAATGAAAAATCCTGGCCCGTGATCCCTTCAGCACGATGCAATTCATAATAATAGGGGCCGGGGATCTGGATGGTATCCAGTTCCGTGGGTTTCGACCACAGCAGCCGGGAATAGCCATTGTTCAGGTCAGCACTGTCGTTCCCGGCATTGGTCATAATGGGAAGGTCTTTTTTCAGGCTGGCGCAAACTTCCTCCGAGGCATAGCTTTCCGCCCCGTCGATGAAGATCGCCACCACCATATAACAATAGTCCAGCCCCGGAACGAGACCGCTTCCACCGCCATCGTCGGTATAGGTAGTATCATTCACATCGCTTGTTGTATGCACTTTGCTGTAACCGGTGTAGGCGGGGACCCCTGTTTCGCAATACCCGGGGATGAACCCGTAATAGCCCACTCTCCGGTACACTTCGTAATACGAGGCTTTGGGGCAGGGACTTTTGTTCCATTCCAATTCTATGCTGTTCCCGACAGGGAAAGTACTCAATCCTTCCGGGGCGGGGCCGATCACCCGTATGGCGATGGTTTTCAAATCGATGAGATTGACCGGCTGTCCGTCATCGGCGGCCTTGAAAAAGGTGTAATAGGGTTGTTTTTGAACGTGGTTGCATACGGTTGGCCAGAAAAAGGTAGTGGTGATGGTATCCGTGCCAATGGCCGGGTCAGGATCGAGCCATGCCGGGCTGTCGGATTGCTCGAATGGTCCGCCGGTGGCCGTCAGTTCCACCACATCCCCGTCGGGTTCTGTGGCCACCACATCCATTACCAGGGTGTCGCCGGCTTCTACGCAGGTATCCATGACCGCATGGATCACGGGCGGGTTCTGGTCTTCACAACCGATAATGGTGATCTGCATATCGCGGGTTACGCTTCCGATCTTTATCCCGTTCCGGTATTCCTCCACAAGGATGGCAATATTGAATTCGCCCTGCAGGGGTGGGACCACCCACAATACGTCGCCGGTTACCGGGTTGATGCTGATGCTGTCGGTAGCGATTGGGAGGGTGTATCCCGGGATATCAAGCCCACCTGCACCGCGGCAGTTGATCAGGCTGTAGGAAAGGCTGTCGCCGTCGATGTCGTAAGCGCCCGGATTATGAATGTACACCTGATTGGCGCAGCCATTGTCGATGGGCGGGTTCAGCAATACGGGCGAATTATTCAGTCCCAGGAGGGGATTGATGGTAAGCATGGTTTCAATGTACAGGGGGACATTCACCGAATTGGGGATGTTCATTACCCCGAAGTTCCGGTTGGGGTCTTCCACGCTGATCTTATAAGTGCCCGGGGAGGAATAGGTGTGCCGGGCCTGTGTGGCTCCCAGTTCCGGGACGTAAGCATATACATTTTTACTGATGTCGTTCCCGAAATTGATCTTCTGCGTACGGGGGAGTTCGGTCACGGAACCATCGCCCCAGGCCACTTCCAGCCAGGGCCGGTCGGCGGGGGCCGATGTACGGGTGTAGGTGATCACGGTTACTTCATACGTCAGGCCTGACACATAGGTGTAGGTAATCTCTCCGGCACGCTGGTGGGTGCCCAGAACAAGTTGCGATCCCGTGAGGATCAGCAGTATGAGGATGGTGAGTCTTTTCATGACACGTGGGTCCTTGCCTGAACCCATTCAAAATTAATAATAATCCCCGATTTAATGGGAGGTATGCCTGCAAAGAATTGTATTATTTGATGTAACTTTGTTAGCCTGTTGTGCAAAATATGATCACCACCGACCCTGAAATAGAAAAGAAAGAGATTCTTGATAAGTATCGTAACTTGTTGAGGGTATGGTCGAAGCGGGAAAAGCCGATCAATAAAAAACTGGTTCGCAAGGCCTTCAATCTGGCCGTGGATGCCCATAAGGATATGCGGCGAAAATCCGGTGAACCTTATATTTACCATCCGATAGAGGTGGCCAGGATCGCTGCAGGGGAGATCGGGCTGGGCACTACTTCGGTGATCTGCGCCCTTTTGCACGATGTGGTGGAAGATACCGAATATACCCTTACTGACATACAAGCCATTTTCGGAGATAAGGTCACCCGAATCATCGATGGCCTGACCAAGATCGAGGAGATCTTCGAGCATCCTTCTTCATCGGCCCAGGCCGAGAATTTCAAGAAGATCCTTCTGACCCTCTCGGTGGATGTCAGGGTGATCCTGATCAAACTGGCCGACCGCCTGCACAATATGCGCACCCTGGATGCCATGCCGCGCAATAAGCAGCTTAAGATCGCCTCGGAAACCCTCTATCTATTTGCCCCCCTGGCCCATCGCCTTGGCTTGTACGCCATCAAGAGCGAACTGGAAGACCTTTCGCTCAAATACCTGGAACCGGAGATCTTCAATACAATTACATCCAAGCTTTCCGAATCAAGGCCTGAGCGGAGACGCTTTATCAATAAGTTTATCTATCCCATAAAAAAAGACCTGGCTGCCAGGGGAATGCAGTTTGAGATCATCGACCGCGAAAAATCGGTTTTTTCTATCTGGCAAAAAATGAAGAACAAGGAGATCCCCTTTGAGGATGTGTTCGACCTCTTTGCCATCAGGGTGATCATCGATACGGATCCGGAAAATGAAAAAGAAGAATGCTGGCGGGTGTATTCTGTGATCACGGATTATTACCGGCCGAACCAGAAGAGGCTTCGCGACTGGATATCCCTGCCCAAGGCCAATGGCTACGAAGCCCTTCACACTACCGTGATGAGCAATTCCGGTAAATGGGTGGAGGTGCAGATCCGGACCCGCCGCATGGATGAGATCGCCGAAAAAGGCTATGCCGCCCACTGGAAATACAAGGATGGAAACGACCAGGAAGATACCGGCCTGGATGAATGGATGAACAAGATCAGGGAGATGCTCCATGGCGAAGATGCCGCCGCACTTGATTTTGTCGATGATTTTAAGCTGAACCTCTTCTCAGATGAGATCTTCGTGTACACCCCGAAGGGGGATATGAAGAGCCTTCCCGCCAGGGCCACGGTACTCGATTTTGCCTACAATATCCACTCCCAGGTTGGGGATAAGGCTATCGGGGCAAAGGTGAACCATAACCTGGTTCCCCTGAACCATGTGCTGGTCAGCGGCGACCAGGTGGAGATCATCGTTTCGCAGAAACAGGCCCCGAAAGAAAACTGGCTTGGTTTCGTGATCACCGCCAGGGCAAAACACCGCATCAAGGCCGCGCTGAAGGAGGAATACAGAAAGTTTGCAGAAGAGGGGAAGAAAAAACTCCAGCAATATTTCAGCCAGCAAAAAGTAGAATATTCCGAAGGCGTTGGCACCCGTTTTATGGAATATGTCGGGTACCAGTCGCCCAATAAAATGTATTACGATGTGGTTCACGACCAGATCGGCCCCAGGGATGTACGTGCTTTTACACAACTCTCGGATAAGGGAAGCTGGCTGCGATTCATCAGCAGGCCATTCTCGCGCGGGCGAAACAAGGCCTCGGTCAGCCCCGACATCATCCAGCAGCTAAAGGAAAAACCCGAAACCCTGGTCCTGAGCGACGATATTGAGGATATTCGCTATGAGATCTCCTCCTGCTGCAATCCCATCCCGGGCGATGATGTGATGGGATTCATGAAACGCAAGGGCAAGATCGTGATCCACCGCACCAACTGCCCGGTGGCCATTCAGTCGATGTCGAGCCATGGCAATCGTATCATCAAAGCCAAATGGCGTACCGATGAATCCATCGGCTTTCTGGCGGGGATCAAGATCCAGGGCGTTGACCGCAAAGGACTGGTGAAACAGATCTCCGAGGTGATCTACGATAAGCACGGACTGGGCATACGATCCTTCAACCTCGATACCCACGAAGGCCTTACCGAAGGCGTGATCATGCTCTACATCCAGAATACCGATTCCCTCAAGGAGCTCATCGACAGCCTGAAAAAGATCCCTGAGATACAGAAGGTCATCCGTATCGACAGAACAAGCAGTTGATATTAAATATTTGATGCCAGGGAAGGCATCGGGGGTTCTTCCGCTATTTCATTTCCGTTTCCTGAATAAAATTTATTTTTATTTATACCAAATTATAATAGATATTTTATGTAAATTTGAGGCTCGTTTAAAATGTGATTCGATGAAAGACACGAACAAGGATACGCTGGAACAGGTTAAGAAGATCTTTACGGATTACCTTGAGCAGCGTGGACACAGAAAAACTCCGGAACGCTACACCATTCTCAAAGAGATCTATGCTACCGAAGGGCATTTTGATATCGAGACCCTGTACATCAGGATGAAGAACAATAAATACCGTGTCAGCAGGGCCACGCTGTACAATACCATTGAACTGCTTCTCGATTGTAACCTGGTAACCAAACACCAGTTTGGGAACAACTGTGCACAGTTTGAACGCTCATACAAGTTCAAGAAACATGATCATTTCGTGGATGTAAAAGATGGAAAAGTGATCGAGTTCTCCGACCCGAGGATCGACGAGATCAAGGAATATGTGGAGAAAACCCTCAATGTTGAGGTCACCCATCACTCGCTTACATTTTACGGACATATCAAACAATAAAACCAAATCCCGATGAAAATCGACGTATTGCTTGGTCTCCAGTGGGGAGACGAAGGTAAGGGGAAGATTGTGGATGTCTTAACCCCCCGCTACGACATTATTGCCCGTTTCCAGGGCGGACCCAATGCCGGGCACACCATTATTTTTGACCAGCAGAAATTCATTCTCCATACTATTCCCTCCGGGATCTTCTCCGATAAAGCAAAAAGCGTAGTAGGCAACGGGGTCATTCTCGATCCCTTTATCATGCAAAAAGAACTGGATACGCTCGCGAAAAGCAATATCCCTGCAGAAGAACGCCTGTATATCTCCCGCAAGGCCCATCTGATCACACCCACACATCGCCTGCTCGATGCCGCCTACGAAAAATCAAAGGGAAAATTGAAGATCGGTTCCACCCTGAAAGGGATAGGCCCGACCTATACCGATAAAGTTGCACGGCTTGGCCTTCGCACCGGCGATATTAAAACCGGAACCTTCAGGGATAAGTACAATGCATTGAAAGAAAATCATTTGCGTGCCATACAGGCGCTCGGATACCGCGAAGCGGATTTTACGCTCGATGAAATGTCCTTTGCCGATTATGAAAGTGCATGGTTCGATGCTCTGAAGATCTTCGATAAACTCCGCCTGGTCAACAGCGAATACCTTATTAATGATGCCCTGGAGAACGGCCAGAGCGTTCTGGCAGAAGGTGCCCAGGGTTCGATGCTCGATATTGATTTCGGAACCTATCCTTTTGTGACTTCTTCAAATACCATATGTGCCGGTGTTTGTTCAGGCCTGGGCGTAGCTCCCCAAACCATCGGGGAAGTATTCGGGGTGTTCAAGGCCTACTGCACCCGTGTGGGCAGTGGCCCCTTCCCCTCAGAACTTCTGGATGAGAACGGCGAGCTGATGCGCGATACCGGCCATGAATATGGTTCCACCACCGGGCGGCCACGCCGCTGCGGCTGGCTCGACCTTGTGGCCCTGAACTATGCGATCATGCTCAACGGTGTAACCAAACTGTTTATGATGAAGACTGATGTGCTTAGTCCCTTCGACGAACTCGACATCTGCACTTCCTATATGGTGAACGGGGAACAAAGCCGGGAGGTCCCTTACGATATGACCGCCGCCGATATTGAACCGGTTCTTTCCACCCTGCCGGGATGGGGCACCGATCTGCAATCGCTCGGCCATATGGACAATGCGCCCCAGGCCCTGCGCGACTATATCGAGTTTATCGAACAGGAAACCGGCACACCGATCGAGATCGTTTCCGTCGGTCCCGACCGCAAGCAAACCCTGTTCAGGGATTGAGCTTCTGAACTCTGAACTCTGAAATAAATTCGGAACTCGGCACTCGGCACTCGGCACTCGGCACTCGGAACTCGGAACTCGGCACTCGGAACTCTTAGAGGGTTCGTTTCACTTCCACTTCTTCATATCCTTCCAGGATATCACCGACCTTGATGTCGTTGAAGTTTTCGATGTTCAGGCCGCATTCATATCCGCTGGCCACTTCCTTCACATCATCTTTGAAACGTTTAAGCGACCCGAGAACACCGGTATACACCACGATGCCGTCGCGGATCAGGCGCACCTTTGTTTTGCGGGTGATCTTGCCGTCGAGGACCATACATCCGGCCACGGTACCCACCTTGGTGATCTTGAATACTTCCCTGACTTCCACATTGCAGGTGATCTTTTCTTCAATGTCGGGTGAGAGCATGCCTTCGATAGCGGCTTTCACCTCTTCGATGGCCTGGTATATGATGCTGTACAGGCGAATATCGATCTGTTCCTGTTCGGCCAGCTTGCGTGCACTGGGCTGAGGCCTTACCTGGAATCCAACGATAATGGCGTTCGAAGCTGAGGCCAGCATAACATCGGTTTCGGTAACTGCACCCACACCTTTCAGGATCACATTCACCTGCACCTCTTCAGTAGAGAGTTTCAGCAGGGAGTCGGAGAGGGCCTCCACGGATCCGTCCACATCACCTTTCACGATCACATTCAGCTCTTTGAAATCACCGATGGCGATACGGCGTCCGATCTCATCCAGGGTGATATGCTTTTGTGTACGCAGACCCTGTTCACGCTGTAATTGTTCGCGCTTGTTGGCAATGCTTTTCACTTCACGCTCATCGGTCATCACGTTGAAACTATCGCCGGCCTGCGGGGCACCATTCAGCCCGAGCAGGAGTACAGGCACAGAAGGTCCGGCTTCCTTGATCAGCTGGTTACGCTCGTTGTACATGGCTTTAACTTTCCCGTAGAAAGAACCGGAGAGCACCATATCGCCGATATGGAGGGTCCCGGCCTGCACCAGTACATTGGTAACATAGCCTCTTCCCTTGTCGAGGGAGCTTTCCACCACGGTTCCCATGGCATGGCGGTCGTGATTGGCTTTCAGGTCGAGCATCTCGGCTTCCAGCAATACTTTTTCGAGCAACTCTTCCACATTCTCTCCCTGCTTGGCTGAAATATCCTGGCTCTGGTATTTTCCGCCCCATTCCTCAACGAGGATGTTCATTTCGGAAAGCTGTTGCTTGATCTTATCCGGGTTGGCATTGGGCTTATCGATCTTGTTGATCGCAAACACGATGGGGACGCCGGCTGCCTGGGCATGGTTGATCGCTTCCTTGGTCTGGGGCATAACGTCGTCGTCGGCGGCTACAATAATAATGGCCACATCAGTGACTTTAGCACCCCTGGCACGCATGGCGGTAAAGGCCTCGTGACCCGGGGTATCGAGGAAGGTGATCTTCCGTCCGTCTTCAAGTTCAACGGCATATGCCCCGATATGCTGGGTGATTCCGCCGGCTTCACCGGCAACCACATTGGCTTTACGGATATAGTCGAGCAGCTTGGTTTTACCATGGTCAACATGGCCCATCACCGTAACGATGGGGGGCCTGGGTTCCAGCGTGGAATTATCTTCTTCGTGTTGCTCGGAGATGTCGATGGCTTCCTGCACTTCAACACTGACAAATTCCACTTCAAAGCCGAATTCCTCAGCCACCAGGGTCAGGGTTTCTGCGTCGAGGCGCTGGTTTATGGAAACAAAAAGACCAAGCGACATACAGGCCGAGATCACATCCGTGGCGGTAACATTCATCATGCTGGCCAGTTCGTTAACCGTAACAAATTCGGTTAACTTGAGGATGCCTTTTTCGGCTTCTTTCTGCCGTTGTTCTTCTTCGATCTGCTGGCTCACTGCAGCCCTTTTCTGGCGGCGGTGCTTGGCCCCTTTTGATTTCCCCGAGGGGGAAAGCCGGGCCAGTGTTTCTTTGATCTGTTTTTGGATTTCCTCGTCGCTGAGTTCCGGTTTTGGGGCATCTTTTCTTTTCCTGCCTTTCCGGCCTTTGTCGTCATGCCTTCTTCCCGACTTATCGCTGACCTGCTTGGGAGTGCTGATCCGCTTACGCTTTTTCTTTTGCGAAACTTTATCATCCTTGGAGGAAGCAACCGGCTTGCGTTCGAATTCTTTCAGGTCGATCTTATCGAGGATCTTCGGTCCGCTGAGCTTATCCACCTTTGTTTCAATGAAGTTTTCACCTTCTTTTTCCTTCGGTTTTTCTTTCTCAGCTTCTATTGTTTCCTTCGCTTTATCTTCGGCCGGATCTGCCTTTTCTTCAGTTTTTGCTGCAGGGGCTTCTTCTTTCGCCTCGACTTCTTTTTTCGCTGTTTCTTCTTGTTCAGCCTCAGCTTTCTTTTTGCTGGTTTCAGCAGGCTTTTTCTTCTTTTCGGCTTCGGCTTTCTTCTCTTCTTTCGTCTTGCGGGCAGGACGCGTTTTCTGGTTTATGCTGTCCAGATCGATCTTGTCGACCACCTTGAGTCTCTCATCCTCCCCGGCTTTTTCTTCTTTTGCCGTTTCTTTTACATCTTCCTCTTTTTCAGCCTCAGGAGTCTGTTCTTGTTTTTCTTCTTTCTCTACTTTCTTTTCTTCTTTGGCTTCCTTCTCTACCTCTTCTTTTTTTTTTTTTTNNACTTCCGGCTTGGGTTCCGGTTCCGGCTTTTTTTCTTCCGGTTTCTGAATTTCTTCCGGTACCGTGGTTTCCTTGATGATAATGTCCGGTTCGCTCTCTATTTCCTTGTTATCGATCTTGTCCAGGTCGTCAATGCTGAGGGATGTATGCCGGCTGGTATCGATCTCCATTTTCTTGGATTCTTCCTTTACGGCCTTCTCTGTCTGGAACTCCTGCACCAGCATAGCATAAGCCTCGGGCGAAAGTTTGGTGGTCGGTTTCATTTCCACCTCAATACCTTTTTTGGAAAGGTACTCTACGATGGTATGGATCCCAACGTTAAACTCCCTTGCAGCTTTACTCAATCTTGTGGCTTTGCCTGTTTCCGTCATATAATCGCCTCAGTTATTTTTCTAATTTTATATGTGTTTTTGCGGCAAATATGCCGCTAAAATTACTATTTTTATTCAAACTCAGCCCGGAGGATGCGGATCACCTCGTTGATGGTCTCATCTTCGAGATCGGTTCGCTTCACCAGTTCGCCGGGTTCCAGTTCAAGCACTGCCTTGGCTGTGTCGC
>NPID01001429.1_pt3 | contig 21787 bp, 20 predicted proteins | sample 8637491 | NCBI WGS metagenome assembly NPID01 (sample SAMN07420843, study PRJNA396082) | bioreactor metagenome | isolation source: sample BA6 brine-fed electro-methanogenic bioreactor BA | place: Japan: Kochi | collected 2016-06-14 | reverse complement strand
TACAATTTTGGCAACAGTATTTAAGTCTTGCAATTGATTCCCTGAACGGGATAGAGTCGAAGCATGAAACGATTTTCAACCGTCATCAAGCAGCGGAATGACCGGTTCCGGCGGATTTTCTCCGCTCAGGAGACCAACTGTTATCGGGTCTATGACCGTGACCTTGAAGGATACCCCTATATAATCGAAATGTACGACCGCAATGTCCTTCTTACCGAGTATGAAGTCTCCGGCGGCGACCAGCCCGCGGCTCTCAAGCGGGAAGAAGTACTCGATTTGATCGCGTCCATGCTCTACGTACCGAAAGAAAATATTGTCTATAAATTCCGGCCTCGTCTGCGCGGCCGCGAGCAATATGAAAAGCTTGGAGAGAAGGGACGCCTTATACCCGTCAGGGAAAACGGCCTCACCTTCCTGGTAAACCTGACGGACTATGTTGATACGGGTCTCTTCATGGATCACCGTATGACCCGGGCCATGGTAAGAGCGGAGGCCCTCGGAAAGCGGGTGCTCAATCTGTTCGCCTACACAGGTTCATTCAGCGTCGCGGCCGCTGCAGGGGGAGCCCTGGAAACCGTAACAGTGGATCTTTCCGCATCCTACCTCGACTGGGCACGGAAAAACATGCAGGCCAACGGGGCCATAGGCGATCAGCACCGTTTTGTCAAAAAGGATGTCCGGAAGTACCTGATGGATGCGGAAAAGGAGAAGAACCGTTTCGATCTGGTAATTCTGGACCCTCCGCTTTTCAGCAACAGCAGCAAGACCGAGGGAACCTTTGATCTTCAGCGTGATTACGTATGGTTTATAGCCGCTGCAATAAAGCTTCTGGCTCCGGGGGGCAGGGTGCTTTTCAGTACCACAAAGAAGGAGTTTCATTTCGATCCGGCCCGCATCCTGGGCTCGGAGAGCATGGAGCTGACCGGGGAGACCATTCCGCCCGATTTTACCCACCGGAAACCCCACCGGTGTTGGCTTGTCTGGAGAAAAACCGTTACGGTTGCCCGAAAAAGTTCCTCACGCGGTCCAGAGGGCCGTCACCGGTAAAGAGAAAGTTCCGGGGGTTTACGGAGCAGAAACGGTGGACCGTTTCATCGTCAAAGGAAGAAGCCTCAAAGCCAAGGTAATAATCCAGGTAGCTGCTTATCTTGGTCAGATTCACAGGAAAATCGGTTCCGAAGAGTATTCTTGACAGAACTTTTTCGCGTCCTTCCTCCGGAAGCACCGTGAGCTGCTTCCGGAGGAAAGAATAGTATGCGGGCTTGGTTCCGTTGAAGCTGAAATCCGCGTAGACCTGATCATGCCGTACCATAAGCCGCATTATGCTTCTCATCCAGTCAAGCTTCCTGATAAGTCTGAACTTCAGGTAATACTGATATCCGAAATGGGCAAAATTCAGTTTCAATCCGGGGAAGGCCTCAAGTACCAGGGCCCAGCGGTCCGGTGAACTGTTTCTCCAGGCTGTTTCCACGGGGATGGTCCGGAACCCCTGGTCATCACAGTGGGTGGTGATCGGTATTCTCCTTTTCTGACAGAAGGTGTACAGGAGTTTCACTTTCTCAAGTTCCGCAGGCTCTTCCAGGGGCCAGGGATCAAAACCGAGGGGAGGGTATACCTTGATTCCGGAGAATACATTGCTGCCGACCGCATCCATGAAGCCGGAAAAACCTTTTATGAGCTTTGTTGTTTCGGTTCTCAGGGTAAAAGAGGAGGTAAAGACGGAAAAGTACTTCCGAAGCAGTTCTTCCAGCTCCTCTGCCGTGCAGCTTCTGGTATTGATCCCGAGAAAAGGATAGATATGCAGAAAACCATCGGGCCGCTCCCGGTGGTACCGCTTGATACCCTCCAGTACATCATGAACATTTTTCCATAAGGGCTTTTTCGGGCTGTGGGAGTAGTAGATTCTGTTCAGCTCCTGCCGGGGATCCGAGAAATCCATGATAAGCGGGGTAAGCACCAGCTGGCGGTACTCCTTCCCCCGGAACCGGAGCACTCCATGTTCAAGGAGCGGGCGCCGGAGCGGTTTTTCCCGCAGCTGCCGGTCGGTGATGAACCGGCCCTTCAGGTCATCTTCCATAAGCATGAAAATTCCGGAAATATCATGCTCCAGTACGGCAAACATGTTTCGTGCCTTGCTGAGCGGGTGTTCAACCCGCAGATCAAGGAGGTAGGTGGGGGAGAACAGCTCTGTCAGCACTTCGTCGGCAAAATTTTTTCGCAGTTCCTGAAGAAAGAGTATGATATTGGGATGGTCAAGGGTCATCGCGTGACAATGAGGATCGTAGAAAATCTCATCACCCCTGATTGCCACGCGGATGCTCCTATTCGTTCGTTTTTTTCTGGGTCTTTGCCCAGGAGTCGCGGAGGTTTACCGTACGGTTAAACACCGGTTTCCCCGGAATGCTTTTCTTCGGATCGGCGATGAAATATCCTTTTCTGAGAAACTGGAAGGAAGCACCGGCTTCCGCTTCCATAAGCGAAGGTTCCGCCTTCGCAGTAACAATCTGAAGAGAGTCTTCGTTTATATCATCAAGGAAATTGCCGCTTTCGGCTCCGGGTTCGGGGCTGGAGAAGAGCTTGTCATAGAGGCGGACCTCGATGTCCGCGGCGTGACGGGCGCTTACCCAGTGGCTTGTTCCCTTGACCTTCCGCCCGTCTTCGGTACCTCCTCCCCGGCTTTCCGGGTCATAGGTGCAGTGAATGGCCGCTATCTCTCCGCTGAGAGGATCCTTTTCCACCGATACGCAGGTAACATAGTATGCGTGTTTAAGGCGGATCTCCCTTCCCGGTGCGAGACGGAAGAATTTCTTCGGCGGATCTTCCATAAAGTCCTCACGTTCGATGAGAATCTCACGGGCGAAGGGTATTTTACGGTCACCCGCATTCGGGTCTTCGGGATTGTTTTCCGCTTCCAGCCATTCTTCCCGGTCGGCGGGATAATTGTCGATTATCACTTTCACGGGATCGATAACAACCATTACCCGGCGGGCACGCCTGTTCAAATCTTCCCGGAGGCAGTGGTCCAGAAGAGCCGCATCGACTGTGCTGTTCATCTTCGCAACTCCGATGCGCTCGGCAAAGTCCCGTATCGCTTCGGGGGTATAGCCGCGTCTCCGGAGGCCGCTGATCGTGGGCATCCTCGGATCGTCCCAGCCGTCTACGTGACCTTCGGTAACCAGCTGGAGGAGTCTGCGCTTGCTCATGACGGTATAGGTAAGGTTAAGGCGGGCAAACTCTATCTGCCGCGGCCGGCATTCCATTCCGCTCTCTTCGACCGCCCAGTTGTAGAGAGGACGGTGATCTTCAAACTCGAGGGTACAGACCGAGTGGGTAATACCTTCAATGGCATCTGAAAGGGGATGGCTGTAGTCATACATGGGGTATATGCACCAGCTGTCTCCGGTACGGTGATGGTGAACACGGCGTATCCGGTAAAGGGCGGGGTCGCGCATATTCATATTGCCGCTGGCCATGTCTATTTTGGCCCGCAGCAGCATGCTTCCGTCGGGGAACTCTCCCGCCCGCATCCTCCGGAACAGGTCGAGATTCTCTTCGATGCTTCTGCTTCTGGAAGGACTCTCCTTTCCAGGTTTTGTGAGGGTCCCCCGGTATTCACGCATCTGTTCCGGGGAGAGATCGTCCACGTAGGCCTTGCCCGCCTGTATAAGCCTCTCCGCGCGATTGTACAGCTCCTCGAAGTAGTCGGAGGTATAGTATTCATGCTCTCCCCAGGAAAAGCCGAGCCAGGAGATATCTCTTTTTATCGATTCGATGTACTCCACCGATTCCTTCTCGGGGTTGGTGTCATCAAAGCGAAGGTGACAGCGCCCGCCGTACTTCTGTGCAAGCCCGAAATTGAGACAGATGGACTTAGCGTGTCCGATATGCAGGTAGCCGTTCGGTTCCGGCGGAAAGCGGCTTATTACTTCTGAATGCTTGCCCGAGGCAAAATCATCTTCGATAATCCGTTCTATAAAGTTAGTGGACAGTTTTTCTTCTTCAGCCATGATGCTGCTCCTTAGCCTTCCTCTTCATGTTTTCGCCATTCTAGCAAAAAGCGCCGATTTACACCAGAGTGCCCGGAATAAGGGAACGGATGATGGGGGAGAGATCGCCGGAAATCTCGAGTCCCGCCCGTTCTCCCTCTTCCTCAAAAAGGATACGATCTCTGCCCTTCCTTCGTTCGGTCAGCTTCAGACTGCAGCGGGCACTCAGGGACTCTTCCACGGAACTTCGCATTGCACCCTCCAGGGGAGCCTGAAGGGTCCGTTTCGGACCGCCTTCCACCTCAATTTCCAGACGGTATGCACCCTTCTTCAGAAGGGCATGGAATCCCCCCCGGTCATTCAGGACAAGGCTTTCGAAACGTGCGCCGGTATAGGTGCAGAAGCGCAGGAGCTTTCCATCCAGCATAAAGCCGATAATAAAGCCGGAGAACCATCGTTTCTTCCAGGGAATACGGGCGAGAGAAAAGGTGATTGAAGCCCCGACGCTCCGGAAATGGTTGCACTGCAGCCATATCCAGGCGGAAGGAAAGCCGCTTCCCCAGTCCTTTTCGATATAACATCTGCCGCCGTCAAAGTTGTAGCTGCTTCCGTCGATCCGCAGCCTTCCTTCAATCCCCGTATCCATGGAGAGTACCCCGTGATAGTCCTCCATAAAAGGCAGAAGCCCGTACCAACCCATCGCTCCGGGGGAAAGGAAGCTTACCGGCCAGGGAGCATGCTCTCCGAAGCTGACGGAACCATCCAGAAGAAGAGAACACTCGTTCTGACTGAGGCTTATTCCGGAAGCGGAAAAGCGGTGGCCGGCGAGGCAAAAGGAAAACACCCCGGGTTCGGGACGGAACTCTTCAAAGGGATAGGGGATAAAGCGGTATTCCAGGGTCGAACCGTCGTAGAGCTGGAGGAATGCTTTTTTTTCACTGGGGGATACGGCGACACCGGGGATAAGTACAAGAGCTTCGCTCCTGTCTGCGGAGACAAGCTTGAAATACCAGCCCTCAAAAAAGGGATTGACCGTATTGGCACTCTGAAAGGCGGCGGGATTCCAGACAGGCCGCCTCATTCTGCTGCAATCCGGGCGAGGGGTAAAGCGAAAAAGAAGGTTGACCCTTCTCCCGGAGTGCTTTCCACCTTGAGTTTTCCGCCGTTTTTCCTGACGAACTCGTTGCAGATCTGCAGACCAAGTCCGTGTCCCCTCTCGTCTGCTGTACCCGGAGACGAGAAGAGAGATCCGACGTTGAAGAGCGTGTTAAGCCGTTCCTCATCCATCCCGACCCCCCGGTCCCGGACCCTTACTTCCACCTTGTCATCACTCACTGATGCACCGATGGTGACGGTGCCGCCGGCGGGGGTAAACTTGACCGCGTTTGAAGCAAGGTTGCGCATAACTGTTTCGAGCATCTCTTCATCGGCCAGTACGCTGATATCTCCGCTCACATCAAGTACCAGAGTGACGCCTTTTTCACGTGCCTGCCGTTCAAGCAGAGCGAGTGCTTCCTTTACGGTCTTTAGAAGGGAGAGTTCTTTCGGAACAGGGTTTATCGCATCGGTCTGGCTCCTCGCCCAGCCCAGAAGGTTTTCCAGAAGGGTATCGGTTTCTTTTACCATGTCTTCAAGCTGCTGCACCATGTTTTCAAAGGCTGCACCTTCGGGCCGGAACTCATCATCCTGCAGCATCCTGATAAAGGTGATAAGGCTGCCTATGGGAGAGCGCAGATCATGGGCAATAATGGAAAAGAAGCGGTTTTTTACATCATTTGCCTGTTCAAGCTTCCTGTTCGCTTCCTCCAGCTCCAGCTGCCGTTCTTTCTCGGCGGTCACATCAAAGACGATGCCCGTAAGCCGGAGCGGTTTACCATCCGGCGACCGTTCGGTTATCTTTCCGCGGTCGTAGAACCACCGGTATGAGCCGTCACGGCAGCGCATACGGTATTCGGTCTCATATACCCCGGTATTTCCGGTAAGGTGATCGCGCATGATCTCCATGGTCCCGGCATAATCATCGGGATGGATCAGGGCGGTAAAGGCATCCACGGTGGGAGAGAACTCCCCGTAACGGTAACCCAGAACTTCTACCTTCCTGGGATTAAATACCACCTTTCCCGAAGGATAGTCCCAGCTCCAGCGGCCCAGGTTACCGGCCCAGGAGAATTCGAGCTGTTCTTCCGCAATAATACGCTCTTCTTCCCGGTGTCTCAGATCGGCCTTGAACTTCCTGAGTTCTTCAAGCTCTTCCTGCAGTTGGCTCAGTGTGTAATCATCCATAGTGCTGTCGATTATAGAATATTTTCAGAAACTCTGCACCATAAAAACGGTACGTCCGTCAATTCAGCAGCCGGGATGGCGAATCTGTTCGGCCTTGAAAAGAAATCCGGGGTTGTAGATGGTTACCCTGTTTCTTCCGGAATTTTTGGATGTGTAGAGAGCGTTATCCGCCTGTTCAATAAGGGTATCTTCGTTCCCCAGCCTGGAGCCGTTTACGTGATTGACCCCGATGCTGACGGTTATCTTTATGCTTATATCTTCGTAGTCAATCCTGAGGTTTTCCACATCCCGTCTTATTCTCTCTGCCACATGGACCGCGGTCGGAAGGGTACTTTCCACCAGGAGGACAAAAAACTCTTCTCCTCCGAAGCGTGAAAGGACATCTTCCTCACGGAGTGATTCTTCAAGGGTTCTGGCAAGCTGAAAGAGGGCCTTGTCCCCTGCCAGGTGACCGTGCTTGTCGTTGATAACCTTGAAGAAGTCCACATCAATGGCGAGGATGGAGAAGGAACTGCCGTAGCGACGGACCTTGGCTATCTCTTCCTGCAGCCTTCTCATGAAGTATGAATGGTTGTAAAGCCTGGTCTTATAGTCTGTGACTGCGCTGTTGTAGTAGATGTTATTCTGCAGACTGATGGATGCAAATTTCATCAGTTTGTCCAGGAGAATGATCTCCTCGTGGGTGTACTCTTCTCCGAGCACCTTGTGACCGACGACGATAAGGCCGAAAAGTCCCTCCATTCCGATAAGCGGTACGATAAGAGCCGGATTGAGCGGCTGGAACCTGGACGCCAGAGCCTTCTCGTCGACGGTATATTCAAAGAGGTGAAAATCGATCGGATTGGGGTAGCGTGCAAAAAAGGTGCGGTACTCTTCAAGCGATTCAAGGCTGACCCTGGGGGTGTCCTGTCTCAGATTGTTGAAACTGAGACTCTTTATAACCTCTCCGCCGTCGTGGTCATAAAAAAAGAATGCAAGGTGGGATGGGATAAACTTATCCACAATGCAGGAAATAAGAAAATGCACCAGTTCTTCGGGGCTCCGCTGATTGAAGATCTCCACGGCATTGGAAAGAAGTTCTTCCAGTTCGTGAATGCGGTGCTGCTGGGAATTCAGCTGCTTAAGAACACCGGTTTTCTGGAGAATATCATAGTTTTTGAGAAATTCTTCACTGGCTGAGATGTCTATCATTCCCCTCCTGCTCCCGGTCTAATAGTATTGGGCAGTCCGGAGCTGGTCAAGCTTTTGTTTGTGCATCCGCATGGTGATGAAAAAAAGTCATTTGGGGTTTTTTTGTCTTAGTAAAGGCAGGAGGTGGTCCCGATGAAAAAGTTATATCTCATATGCGCGGTTCTTTTCTGTACGGCATGTGCGGGGATGATGGAGCAGGCTGATGCTCCCGCGCCAGGGGTGGAAATTCTGATTACGGAGGAGCTCCCCCAGCAGCGATGGAAACAGCTCAATCCTTTCAGTGCCGTTTCCGCCCTTTACAGGGGGCTTTTCTGCCGATTCCATCTTCTGGATTCTTTATCGATTCAGGATAAATGGACCATTATCGAGGCAGTATACACCATCACCCCGCCCATAGAGGGCCCGGATACGGAGAAGCGCCTTGTGGAAATGAGGATCCCGGGCTTCTATGAGTCCGGAGAACCGCTTATTGTCGCTGCGGGCTGGTTTACCGGCGGCCAGGAACGGGTGGAATGGATCAGCAACTGCATCCACAGTCCTCTTGTGAACGGTCCTCTCCTGGGGCGGGGGGCATTCATCGGAAATCAGGGAGAGCTTTATAATTACGACGACGCACTGTATATCCGCGGTGGACGGGTGGTAAGGGCTGCGGATCTGATGCTTCTGGAGAATCTTGATCTTTCGCATGCCGCTTCCGCCGGGATCGCTTCGGTAATGCTGGGGCAGGCGCTGCTCTACGGCGGGAGTGTTCCGGGAGAGCACCCGGGAACCGGAGAAGAACTTTCCGCCCTCGCGGCCCTATGGCCCGGGCGCAGAGACAATACCGTCTTTGCCGCAGNNCTCCGTCATCTTCCTGCGGAAGAGAAGGCCCGCCGCAAGCTTGTGGGGAACGAAAAAGAGCTGCTGATGCTTACACGGCGCTTTGCGGAAGCGGGGCACAGATAGGAGTCAGGGCAGGGCCTCAGATTGAAAAGGCGGTGCGCAGAAGCTCCTTTGTGTAGGGGTGGGAGGGTGCGGCGAATATGCTGTCCGCTTCGCCGGATTCGACTATCTTACCCTCCTTCATTATGGCGACGGATTGGCAGAGACTTCTCACCAGCTTCAGATCGTGACTGATAAAGAGGTAGGTAAGTCCGTGTTCCCTTTGAAGCCGAAGCAGCAGTTCTATCATCTGAAACTGGATGGAACGGTCGAGGCTGGAGGTGGGCTCGTCAAGCACGATAAGGGAGGGTTTCAGGATAAGTGCGCGGGCAAGGGCAATTCTCTGCCGCTGGCCTCCGGAAAACTCATGGGGGTAGCGCTCCTGCTCTTCCGGCGCTATACCCACTTCTCCGAGAGCCTCGGATATCCTCTCCTCAAGCTCCTCCGGGGAGAGCGTCTCGTGAATGCTCAGGCCCTCTCCCACAATTTCCCTCACCGACATGCGCGGAGAGAGGCTTCCGAAGGGGTCCTGGAAGACCGGCTGCATGCTCCGGCGCAGGGGCCTGAGGACCTTTCTCTCCAGGCCGTGCAGGGGCTGCGAATCGAGGTAAATCTCCCCCTCACTCGGAATAAGCCTGAGAAGCGCCCTGCCCAGGGTCGTCTTTCCCGAACCGCTTTCGCCCACAAGACCGAAACTTCCGCCCCGGTGTATGGTGAAGGAGACCCCGTCAACGGCCCGTATGTAATCCACCGTGCGCCTGAGAAATCCCCTTTTTACCGGAAAATGGACCTTCAGTCCTTTAACATCCACAAGCGGTGCGGGATACTGCGCTGCCGGCCCGGGCGCTCTCTTTCCCGGCTCGGAATCGATGAGCAGTCTGGTGTAGGGGTCTCGGGGATCCGCAAAGAGACGGTCAGCCGGCGCCTCCTCCACGATCAGGCCTTCCTTCATGACCGCGACGCGGTCGGCTATCTTCCGCACTATGGAAAGATCGTGGGTAATAAACAGCATCGACATATGAAGGTCCTGCTTCAGTTCAAGAAGCAGGTCGAGGATCTGTGCCTGGATGGTAACATCAAGAGCCGTTGTGGGCTCATCGGCTATCAGCAGTTTCGGCCGGTTTATAATTGCCATTGCGATCATCACCCTCTGCCTCTCTCCACCCGAGAGCTGGTGCGGGAAGGCATCGAGGCGGCTCTCCGCATTGCGCAGGCCCACCCGCTCCAGAGCCCCGATTATCCGTCCCCGTGATTGTGAAAGAGAGGAAGCCTCGTGGAGGAAGAGCGGCTCGGAAAGCTGGTGGCCGATTGTGTGGAGCGGGTTGAGGCTCGACATCGGCTCCTGAAACACCATCCCGATATCCTTGCCCCGTATCTTCAGAAGCTCGCGCTCCGGACCTGTGAGCAGCTCTTTTCCGAAAAAGCGGATTGAGCCCGAGGGATAGGCGGCACTGCGGGGCGGAAGCAGCCTGAGGATCGATGCAGCGCTGACGGTCTTACCCGAACCGCTTTCGCCCACAAGAGCAAGGGTTTCGTTTTCATGGAGCGACAGGTCAATGCCGTGGACAACCTCCGTTTCGGTCTCGCCGGATCTGAAGGCTATCCTCAGGTTCTCAATTACGAGCATTGGCTCTTTCCCGGTCATGAAACCCTCCTCGGGTCAAAAGCGTCCCTGACCGCTTCGCCGATAAATACCAGCATAGCCAGAATCGATGCAAGGACAAGAAAGGCCGAGATGCCGAGCCATGGTGCCTGGAGGTTGGCCTTGCCCTGGGCAAGGAGCTCTCCGAGGGAAGGGCTGCCGACGGGCAGGCCGAAGCCGAGAAAGTCCAGGCTGGTAAGGGTTGTAATGGATCCTCCCAGAATGAAGGGCATGAAGGTAAGGGTGGCCACCATCGCATTGGGAAGGATGTGGCGGAACATGATGCCCCGGTCGCTCATTCCCAGCGCCCTGGCGGCCTCCACGTACTGAAGATTCCGCCCCCGCAGGAATTCCGCCCGTACCACTCCCACCAGGCTCATCCATCCGAAGAGAAGGGTAATTAGCAGGAGCCACCAGAAATTGGGCGCCACCACACTGGAGAGGATGATAAGGAGAAAGAGAGTCGGCATGCCGGACCAGACTTCGATAAAGCGCTGTCCCAGAATATCGATTCTGCCGCCGTAGTAGCCCATAACCGCCCCCGCGCTTACTCCGATTATGGATGAACTTATGGTCAGACTCAGACCGAAGAGCACCGAGATCCGGAAGCCGTAGATAATCCGCGCAAGCACGTCGCGGCCTTTGTCGTCGGTGCCCAGGATGTTTTCCCGGGTCGGGGGACTGGGCGCCGGGCTGGGCAGGTCGTAGTTGATTGTCCGGTAGCTGTAGCGGACCGGAGGCCAGAGAATCCAGCCGTTCTCCGCGATAAGCTCCATAAGGTAGGGATCGCGGTAATCCGCCGCCATTTCAAACTCTCCGCCGAAATCGGTTTCCGCATATTCCCGGAGTACCGGAAAAAAGAAACGGCCCTGTGAACGGATAAGCAGGGGCTGATCATTCGCAATAAACTCGGCACAGAGGGAGAGTCCGAAGAGAAGAAGGAAGAGCCGGAGCGACCACAGACCGCGTCTGTTCGCCCTGAAGCGGCGGATCCTCTCTTTCTGGAGGGCCGAAAGCCTCTTTTCCCGTTTCACTGCGCTACTCCCGTCTCGATTCGAAATCTATTCTTGGATCCACAAGGGTGTAGGTTATATCGCTTACAAGATTGAGCACGAGGCCGAGAAGGGTGAACATGTAGAGACTACCGAACATTACCGGATAGTCCCGCTGCATGGTCGCCTCGAAACCGAGCAGTCCAAGACCCTCGAGGCTGAAAATGATCTCTATGAGAAGACTTCCCGTAAAGAACATTCCGATAAAGGCGGATGGGAATCCCGCTATAATAAGCAGCATCGCATTACGGAAGACATGCCGTGCAAGAATGCGCTTTTCGGTGCAGCCCTTTGCACGTGCCGTTACAACGTACTGCTTGCCTATCTCGTCGAGAAAACTGTTCTTGGTCAGAAGGGTCAGAGTCGCGAAACCTCCTATCACCATGGCAAGAACCGGCAGGGCAAGGTGATGGAAATAGTCGGCGATTTTTCCCGCCATCGAAAGTTCGGAAAAATCGGGGGAGATGAGACCCCGGAGGGGGAAAATTTTCAGGTAGCTTCCTCCGGCGAAAAAGATAATCAGGACAATGGCGAAGAGAAAGGTGGGAATCGCGTTTCCGAGGATAATCGCGGTGCTTGTCCAGATATCGAAGCGGCTCCCATGGCGGACCGCCTTGGCTATGCCGAGAGGGATCGAGACCAGGTAGATGATAAGGGTGCTCCAGAGTCCCAGACTGAGGGAGACGGGCATCCGTTCCGCCACCAGCCTTATAACGCCTTTCCCCCTGAAAAGACTCTCCCCGAAATCGAAGAGGAGGTAGCGGCGGAGCATGGAGAAGTAGCGTACGTGAAGGGGCTTGTCAAAGCCGAAACGCTTCTCTATCTCCGCAATCAGTTCGGGGTCCAGTCCCCTCGACCCCCTGTAGCCGCCTCCTCCGATCCCCCCGGCCCCTCCATCCGAGACCTCCTGCGCTCCGCTGCCGGAAATGCGTTCCATGATCATGTTGGTACCGCCGATACCGCTCATGGAGGCAAGTGCCTGATCAACCGGGCCTCCCGGAGCAATCTGCACGATGAAAAAGTTTACCGTGATAATCGCGATAAGGGTCGGGATTATCAGCAGGAGCCGGCGGAGAATGTATGATCCCACTCCGTACTACCGGTATTCGGCCGGGAGCCGGGCGGCCTTCTCTTCGTCGTACCACCAGCTGCCCTGGCCGAGGGAGTATTTCGGTATCTTCTCCGGCCGGGAAAACTTGTTCCAGTAGGCGACGCGGTAGGCGGAGATATGCCACTCGGGCACTACATAGAAGTTCCAGGTAAGCACCCGGTCCAGAGCCCTGCCCCAGTGGAGCAGCTCCTCCTCCTTGTCCTGTCGTTCGACAATGCCCTCGACAAGGTAGTCGACCGCCTCGTCGGTAACACCGGCGGTATTGTAGGTGTGGTCCAGATAATCGCTGTGCCATACAATCCGCAGTCCGCTGTCGGGGTAGATGTTTGCGGAGTAGGCACTGCTTATCATATCAAAGTCGCGTTCCCGCAGGCGGTTCACGAACTGGGTCGTATCCACAAGACGGATGTTCATCGTTATTCCCGCCCTCTCCAGGTTCTGCTGGAAGGGGATGGCAACCCTCTCCATGGAGGGGCTGTAGAGAAGAAGCTCAAACTCCATCGCCTGACCGCTTTTTACGTTCACCAGCCTGCGATCCCTTATCTCCCAGCCTGCCCGGCGGAAGAGGTCAAGGGCTGCCCTCAGCTGGGGACGTACATTTCCCGAACCGTCGGTAACCGGCGGCCGGTATTCGTCGGTGAACACCTCCGGGGGAATTTTGTCCCGGATCGGGGCAAGAATTTTTCTCTCCTCCGCAGAGGGGCGCCCTGTCGCCTCGTAGATGGTGTTCTGGAAATAGCTGCGGGTTCTCGTATACTGGCCGTAGAAGAGGTTTGCATTCATCCATTCAAAGTCAAAGAGATAGCCGATCGCCTCCCGTACCCTTCTGTCCGAAAAAAGCGGTTTTGTCGTATTGAAGACAAAGGCCTGCATGTTGGCCGGCTGATCATGGGGAATCGTTTCTTTTACTATATGGCCGCGGTCAAACTGGCTTCCTTCATACAGAGTCGCCCAGTTCTTGCTTATGTTCTCCAGCCGGACGTCGTATTCACCGGCCTTGAAGGCTTCAAACGCAACATTATCGTCACGGTAATAGTCGTAGCGGATGTAGTCGAAGTTGTTCTGTCCGCGGTTAACCGGAAGGTCCGCCGCCCAGTAGTTCTTTACCCGTTCAAGTACGACATACTGACCGATACGGTAGTCGCTGATGGTCCAGGTGCTGGAGCCGAGGGGCACCTCGTTCTGGGGCTCGGAAAAGTCCCTCGTATCCCACCACTGTTTCGGAATAATCTTCAGGTTCGCAAGTGAGATGACTGTCTCCCGGTCACCCTCGGAGAGATTGAAGCGGACCCGTCTCCGGTCAAGGATCTCCGCACCAATGACGTTCGCCAAAAGCTGCCGGTAGTGGGGAACACCTTTTTCGATATAGGTGTCGAAGCTGTATACCACATCTTCGGCGGTAATGGAGGCGCCGTCCTGGAAGCGTGCTGCCGGATTCAGGTGGAAAATCACCCAGGCGAAATCGTCGGGGTATTCGATCTTTTCCGCGATAAGGGGGTAGATAACCTGGGATTCGTCCTCGCTCTGAACCATGAGGGAGTCGTAGAGGACTCTGCCCCCTGCCGATGCGACCCCGCGGAGGGCGTAGCTGTGGAAATTATCATAGGTCCCCACGGCATGAAAGGTAATGGTTCCCCCTTTTGGGGCGTCGGGATTGACGTAGTCGAAGTGGGTGAAATCCGCTCCGTATTTGGGAGAGCCGTGGAGGGCGAGGGCGTGGCTGATGGTAACCTCAGCAGGGATGCGGACCGCGGCGGCGGAAAGAAGCAGAATGATAAGCGCTTTTCTCATGTAATCCTCCTGTGTCGGTTATCGGTTCTATGCCGGCTTTTTCAAACCCCTGACCAGCAGCTCCGCCGCCTCTTCCGCCTTCTCCAGGGCAAGTTCGTCTTTTTTGACGCTCCCGCGGAGAAAGTGGCCGGTAACTGCTACCTCCGTAAGTACCTCGTAGCCGAGGGGCGGGAGGGGATCGCTCAGGGCCCGGAGGCACACTCCCAGCTCTTTCTCCTCCAGCTGTTCGCACACTCCCAGGCTTACGGCCTTCCTTCCCGCACCGGCAAGGCGGCAGGTGTAGGGGCCGGGTCGGGGTTCGGTAAAATCAAAGTAGGGGTAGAGACGGTCGATAAAGGCCTTCATCATCGGGGTAATATTGTAGTTGTAGGTGGGGGAGGCCAGAACCAGTCCCCCGGACGACTCTATTTCCGGATAGAGAAGGTGCATGCCGTCGAGAAACCTGGTGCATGTTTTATCTCTTCTGCACTGTTCGCAGCCGATGCAGGCGTGAATATCGTAGTCCCGCAGATGGGCGGTAAAGGTTTTGATTCCCGATTCTTCAAGCTTTTCCGCCATTACCTCGAGAAGGGAGTCGGTGTTTCCGTTTTTTCTGGGGCTTCCCCCGACCAGCAGCACTTTCATCGCACTTCGCTCCTGTCCAGAAGCTTTCGGTAGAAATCCAGATCGCTTTTCAGGCCGGAGATTTCCTGATCCTGCTGATGAAGAGCCTGTTCGATCGATTCCAGCTTCTGCAGGAGCAGCCGGACCTCATCGTTTCCGAACCCTCCGCTTTTTCTGCGTACTGCCGCCAGTTCGAGTACCTTTGTGACAATACCTGTCACCATTCCCGCGCAGCAGATAATGACAATTGCAGACCAGAAAGGCATATACGCTCCTTGATAATTGCGTTCTGATGGAAAGATGGTCTAATTTTCCTCTTTCACAAGCACGGGGTCAATAGTTTTTGGACTCTTATGGCAAAGAATCTATGGCAGTTTTGTATCCTCCCTTTTATACTGTCTTGCAGGATGAGCGAAAAAACTGCTGATGAACGATATGATCTGCTGTTCAGGAATTCCGGTATAGCAATTCTGGAGGAAGACTTTTCGGAGGTGTTTTCCGCCATCGATGAAATTGCCGGGGGCGATATAAAAACCCTTTCGGATTATCTGGACAGCCATCCGGAGGAAATTTACCGGATATTTTCCCGGGTAAAGCTGATTGATGTAAACCCGGCGGCGCTGCGGCTTTTCGAGGCCGATTCCAGGGAGCATTTTCTCGGATCCCTGAGAAGAATTCTCGATCACGGTGCAATCCCCTTTCTTCGTGAGGAGCTGCTCGCTTTTGCCCGCCGGGAGCGTTTCTTTGAGGGGGAGACGGTGAACAGGACTCTCTCGGGACGCTCCGTCAATCTGCTCATTTCAATTTCATTTCTTGGTGAATCCGGGGAGCACAACCGCGCAATTGTCTCCATGGTGGATATAAGCGACCGGAAAAGGCGGGAGCGGGAGGCCGAGGAGCGGCGTCTGCTTTCAGATACCATTCAGGATATCACCATGGTTATAACCGGGGAGTTCGACCGGGACCGGCTGCTGGATCTTATCCTGGAACAGCTGCGAAGGGTAGTCAGTTTTACCAGCGGAAGCATAAAACTCTTTTCCGGGGGGACCATGAAGGTCGCCCGCTCTCTGGGCCACAAGGAGCGGGGGGTTCTCGATTTTATTCTGAACCATGAAATGCTGCCGGAGAAGTATCCCCTTTTACGTGAGATAATGGATCGGAGGGAGCCGGTCATCGTTCCGGATGTTCACAAGCATCAGGGATGGACTGTTTTCCCTGAAACCGCCTACATCCGCTCCACTATTTTCATCCCCCTGATTGAAAACGACGCTGTAATAGGGGAAATTGCTCTGGAGAGCGACAGACCCGATGCATACTCCCATGAGGACGGAGAAAAACTGAAACCCTTTGCTTCGGCGGTTTCCCTTGCCCTTAAAAACAGCTCTCTGTATCAGCAGCTTCTGGAATCCATCCGGCAGAGAGAGGTCCTGCTCCGGGAACTGCACCATCGTGTAAAGAACAATCTCGCCCTGGTCAACAGTCTGGTCAGTCTGCAGTTTGACCGGGCAGATGATGCTGCGACCGGAGAGATCCTCAGCCAGATACAGCGGAAAATTTCTTCCATTCTCCTGGTTCATGAAAAACTCTATTCGGGCAGCGATCTGAAATACATTGTCCTTCGCGAATATGTCCGGGATCTGCTTCAGGATCTGACCGATACCGAAGAGGGGGAACGGCGGATCGAAATCCGGGACGATATTGACCCTTCCATCTCCTATTCAATCGGCGTTCTTATCCCTCTCGGGCTGATTATTTCAGAGCTCTACACCAACAGCATCAAGTATGCCCGTGTGCCGGAAGAGAAGCCTCTTGTCTTTTCAATACGCGCAGCCGTGGAGGGCGGGGAAGTCCGTTTCTTTATCACGGACAATGGGCAGGGGCTGCCTGAGGGTACTGTTTTTGCCGATCCGGTTCACCACACGGGGGGTATAGGGCTGAGCCTGGTGGAGAGTCTGGCAAAGCAGGTGGACGGGTCCGCCGAAATAAGGACCGGTCCCGGCGGCGGGGTCCTGCTGACGCTCCCTCTGGAGAAGAACGAGGAGGGGTGAGTTGCAGTTTTTCGGCTAAAAGTATAGCTTAAGTTATGGATATATTAAAAACAGCACTAGACACCTTTTTCCAGTTCAAGGCGTACGTAATGCTTCCGCTTATTACCTTTCTTATTGCTATTATTGTCCGGATGCCGATCCGCAAGGCTCTTCTCTCAACCATCAGGCTGGCGGCGGGCTTCGCAGGTATCTTCATCGCCTTTGAATTTTTTGTGGATAATATCAATCCCGCGGTTGTCGCCCTTGCAGAGGTCCGCGGTCTGGATCTTCCGGTCCTGGATGTGGGTTGGCCGCCGCTTGCAGCCATTACCTGGGCCTCTCCGATCGCCCATATTTCCATCCCCATGATAATCCTGCTTAATGTTATCATGATCGCCACAAACCGGGGCAGGACCATCTACATAGATATCTGGAATTACTGGCACTTTGCCTTTGTCGGCGCCCTTCTGTTCAGCCTGAACCGCAGCCTGGTGCCCGCGCTGCTTGCGACGCTTGTCATAGCAATCTACACCATAAAGCTGAGTGAATGGACAGCCCCGGAGGTGGAACGGGAAACCGGACTCAAGGGAATTGCCCTTTCTCCTCTCTCCTCGGTAGGACTTATGCCTTACGGAGTCGGGATAAACCGGCTTATAGAGCTTATCCCGGGACTGCGCTCGATAAACTACAATCCCCATAAAAGCGCGGAAGAGGAAAAAGAGGGCGAGCAGTCGATGTTCTCGGAGCCGATGGTTATCGGTGTTATCGTAGGCCTCCTGCTCGGGCTCGCCGCCGGCTACGGACTGAAGGATCTTCTGGAGCTGTCGGTTCACATAGCTGCGGTCATGTTCATTCTGCCCAAATGCGGTTCGCTTATCGGCGAGGGGATGGGAGCGGTTTCCGTGCAGCTGCGGGAGAAAATTCAGCACCATTTTCCGAAAAAGACGGGACTTTCGGTGGCCCTCGATACCGGAGTTGTCATGCACCATAAATCGATTCTCGCTACCGGAATTATACTTATGCCCATTTCCCTTCTTATTGCCCTGGTGCTGCCGGGGAATAAAACCCTTCCCCTTGGTGACCTCCCGAGCCTTATCAGCCAGGTGGCGGTTATTGTTCTTGTCTCCCGGGGTAATGTCTTCCGTTCGGTCATCGCTGGAATACCACTGGTAATCGCTTATCTGCTTATTGCAAGCAGGCTGGCTCCCCTTATTACCCGTCTTTCCCAGGAAGTCGGTGCGACCTTTCCCGAGGGGGCCGTCATTACCGCCTTTACCGACGGAGGGAATCCCGTACGATACTGGGTTCTGGAGCTCTTTACGGGTAACTGGATTGCGTTCTCCGTCATTCCTGTTGTCGGTTTCCTTTATTTCCTCAGCTGGAAAAACTACAAGAAAAGCATGAATGAAAAATGATCTTCTTCTCCTTGCCACGGCGGCAATCTGGGGATTTGCCTTTGTCGCCCAACGGGCCGGTATGGAGTTTATCGGTCCCCACAGCTACAACGCTCTCCGTTTTCTGCTGGGGGCACTTTCTCTTCTTCCGCTGCTGGTCCTGTTCCGCTCTTCGAAGGTAAGGGCGGGTACGGCGATCCCGCCGGACAGGACCGGACGCACCCCATTTAAGTGGATAATTGCCGCGGGACTGCTGCTGTTCGGTGGTTCCGCTCTACAGCAGATGGGACTCGTCCATACGACAGCGGGCAAGGCCGGGTTTATTACCGGGCTCTATGTGGTCCTTGTGCCGATCCTCGGTATATTTCTGGGAATCAGCAGCGGAGGCAGGCGCTGGACAGGAGCGGCGGCAGCCCTTGGGGGACTCTATTTTCTCTCCGTGGACAGTGCTTTTTCCGTTTCCCCGGGGGACCTTCTAGTCATGCTCAGCGCTTTTTTCTTCGCCGCTCATCTTCTGCTGATTTCACGGATAGCCGGCCGGACGGATCTTATCCTTCTTTCCATCAGCCAGTACCTGGTCTGTTCCCTGCTCAGTGCCCTGTTGGCCCTTGTTCTGGGAGAACCGGTAAAGTTGGCAGCCGTTTCGGACGCCATGCCGGCAATTCTCTACGGAGGAATAATGTCAGTCGGCATTGCCTATTCTCTGCAGATAGTTGCGCAGCGGAAGGCGCATCCGACTCATGCCGCCATTATTCTCTGCATGGAGAGCCTTTTCGCCGCCGCCGGGGGGGCACTGATCCTCGCGGAGCGGATGAATCTGCGGGAGGGCTTCGGGGCGCTGCTCATGTTCGCCGGGATGCTCATAAGTCAGAGCCGTTATGCGGAGGTTCCGATTCCCGACGGTGAGTCCGGCTGATGGCTCACGAACGTGACCGGATGGTACCTGCCATGCTGTTGATGATTGCTTCGGCCCTTTCATTCACCCTCATGGGGGCGGCTGTCAAGTATGCCGAAGGAGTGCCGGTCTTTGAAAAGGTGCTGTTCCGCAACCTTGTCATTCTCTTTTTTGCTCTGTCGTCCCTCCTCAGGAGAAGGGTCTTTCTCTTCGGAAACCGGGAAAGCAGGAAAAAGCTGCTCCTGCGCAGCCTCCTCGGCTATTTCGGTGTAGCCCTGAGTTTCTATGCCATCGGCCATCTTCCTCTTGCGGACGCAAACATACTGAACAAGACCTCTCCCTTTTTTGTGGTCCTCTTCGCGGCCCTTTTCCTCCGTGAGAGACTGAGAAAGGTGCATATTCCGGCTCTTGCGGCCGCAATGACCGGTGCCCTGCTTATTATCCGGCCCGGTTTCGATTTCCAGGCCTTTCCCGCCTTTCTCGGTCTCCTCTCTGCGGTATGTGCCGGAGGAGCGTACACTCTGGTGCGGGCTCTTAATGCCCGGGAAGACCCCATGGTTATTATTTTCTATTTTTCCGCCTTCTCGGTCATCGTCAGCATTCCGCTTTCAATCCCAGGATTTGTAATTCCCGATCCTCCGCTGCTTGCGGCGCTTCTGGCTACGGGGCTTTTCGGTGCGGCGGGACAGTACTTTATTACCATGAGCTATCGTTACGGAAGGGCTGCGGATGTTTCGATATTCAACTATTCGAGTGTTGTTTTTTCGCTTCTGATAGGGTTTGCGGGCTGGGGGGAGCTGCCCGATCTGCTTTCCATCCTCGGTTCCGTAATTATAATCGCTGCCGCCCTTGCGGTCTATTTCAGCGGGCGGAAGAATTCCCGAAGGGATCAATTACGGTAATAGAGAAGTGATCGGCCAGTTCGTTCGCGAGGTCGATGGAGGCCACCACGTCCGAGGGTTTGTGCGCATCGGAGTTGCAGACAGCCTTTACATTCGTCTCTGCGGCCATCTCCCAGAACCTGTCCAGGGGATAGGGTCTCCGCATTCCGGCATCGGAGGAGTCGACCTTCTTTTTCCTGAAACCGTAACCGTTTATTTCAAGAGGAACCCCGAGAGCCTGTGCCGCCTGAAGAATATCCCTGGTGCAGGAACGGGCGTTTTCATCCCATCTCCGGTAGCCGGCGCCGAAACCGTCGGGATGTGCGATAAAGGCGAAAAGCCCGCTTTCCATGGTGGAGACAAGATGGTCCGCATAGGAGGCGAGCATGCTGCTCCCGTCCGCCTCCCCGAGGGATATCCACCCTCCATGGTGGGGAAACCAGTGAATGGCCCCGATCAGGTAGTCGAAACTGTGCCGTCCCAGAAGCTCTTCCCGGAAAAAGGAAGCATAATCCTTTGTCCATTCACACTCCGCACCCGTCAGGATCTCCAGTTCCGGGAACTCACGGCGTGCATCTTCTATGTCCTCTTTGTAGGATTCCAGTTCATTCATGGACATCCGCACATGGCTCCATCTTCCGTCGGGGAGGGGCGTATGGTCGGAAATGCCGAGACGGCTGCTTCCAGCCTCCAGGGCGGCGCGCGCATAATCAGGAGGAGAGCCTGAGGCGTGTTTGCATCGGTCAGTGTGTGTGTGGTAGTTGTTCATCGGTTTCTCAGAGTACTCCGAAACACTCTTCCTCTGCAAGTGCGGTCCCGTCTGCCGCCTGCTAGTTGACACGGGCCGACAGGCTGATAATATGCTCTCTTATGGAAAACAGCACATCAGTATCGGGACAGGCTCTTCAGGAACTTGCACGGGCCCTTTCACATTGCCAGGATCAGGCGCTTATAATGGATTTTCTTACAAGCCTTTTTACCCCTGCCGAAGCCGATGATATCGGGAAGCGCTGGGCGCTGGTACGGCTTCTGGATCAGGGAAAGACCCAGCGGACAATCGCCTCGGAGCTGCATCTGAGTCTCTGCAAAATTACCCGCGGGTCCAAAGAGCTTAAGAAGGAAAATTCATCCTTCCGTGCAATGATCAATCTTGCCGATCAAACCAGGCAATAATCCTGTCGGCTACAATCTCTTTTTCACAGTCGTTGACAACGACATGAGGACTCTCTTTAAGGATCATTACCTCTTTCTCCACTGAGGAGATACGGGAGTCTATGTACGGTCCGACCGCGGCCGGCACCGAATGGTCATTCTCGCTGACAATGGTAAGGGTCGGAGCGCTTACCCTGGGCAGGAGTTTTCTGCCCAGCTTCTGCAGACGGTAAAGTTCCGCCGCCGAAGAGGGAGTTGTTACGCTCCAGTATTCTCTCGAAAGGTAGTCGAGATCGGGATCGTCATAGCGCTCAACCTCGCTCTTGTGCCGTTTTTTCACAAAGTGCTTGAGAAAGGGAGTAAGGGAGAGCAGGGGGTTGCTGGTCATAAGGGCGGGTGCGGCAAGTGCAAGCCCTTCGGGCCTGAATGAGGATGCGAGGATCACCGCAAGGATGCCTCCCATGGAGAGTCCCGCCAGGTACTGCGGTTTTCCGAAGGTTTCCAGCTCCAGCCAGGCATCCGCCGACCGCCGGAGCCACTCTTCGGCGCCCGTTTCCAGAAAATCATCGAGGCAGGTACCATGTCCCGGCAGTCTCGGGATGGATACCAGATAGCCGGCCTTCTGCAGCCGTTCTCCCAGATAGCGCATGTCGTGGGGACTTCCCGTATAGCCATGGATAAGAAGCACGGATTTTCCGTTGCTGTTCTCCCCGGCGGGAAAGAGCAGTTCGGGTCTGGAGATGTTCCGGACCTTTGTGTCAGTCACTGAATTCAGTATTCGTTCCATCTTGTTCATTTCTTTATCATATCAGCCTTGCGGTGCATTTGCCAGCTGGAAAAAAGTACTCAACATGTGTA
>NPID01001060.1_pt1 | contig 21845 bp, 22 predicted proteins | sample 8637491 | NCBI WGS metagenome assembly NPID01 (sample SAMN07420843, study PRJNA396082) | bioreactor metagenome | isolation source: sample BA6 brine-fed electro-methanogenic bioreactor BA | place: Japan: Kochi | collected 2016-06-14 | reverse complement strand
AAGCTGCCGGTACGCATACCCACAACGATGCCACTACTTCAACAAGTGGAATGATGAGCGCAACTGATAAGCAAAAGCTTAATGGAGTTCAAGAAAATGCTAATAGGTATGTTCATCCATCAACACACAGCCCATCAATCATTGATCAAGATTCAAACAACAGATTTGTGAGCGATGCCGAAAAAAACGAATGGAACAGTAAAGCTGCCGGTACGCATACCCATACTGGCTATGTAGCAAAAACAGGCGATAGCATGACAGGGCCATTAACTGCTACAAAATCAGTTGGCGCTCCTGTTTTAAAAGGCATTAATGGATTTCAAAGCACAGCAGGCCTAGCTGGCGTATGCGGCGAAACAACATCTGCAGGTATTGGCTATTTGGGTGTTTTTCTGAATAACATCAGAGCAGGTGTTATGGGGCTAATTGGTGATTTTTCCACAGCCCCCGAAACACTTTGGGCTGGGTATTTTGAAGGGCGTACTAAGGTAAATGGCAATTTAGCTGTTGGTGATGTAATACCTGACACCTACGAATTAGATGTAGTTGGCAGCGTTCATGCATCAGGAAACTTTTTTGCCGATTCAGATAAAAGACTAAAAAAACGAGTTCGGCCAATAAAGAATGCGCTCTCTTTAGTAAAAAAACTAAGGGGAGTTAGGTTTTTATGGCGAAAAAGTGGCAAGGAAGACATTGGCATTATTGCGCAGGAGATTGAAAAAGTTTTACCGGAAGTAGTCTCAACAAATAGCAAGGGATTTAAAAGCGTAAACTACAGCGTTCTAACAGCCGTTTTAATTGAAGCCATAAACGAACAGCAAAAACAAATAGAGAAACTAATGAAACTGATGGAGGGCAGATAATGGGCGTTGTTTATGGAGATGCTTTGCCACTTTCAGGAACCATAGACTTACTACAGGTACACAGCCATATGGGCGTTGTGCAAAACAAAGACCTAATAACCCTATGCACAAACATAGTTAATCCATACGAAATTGAAAGTCGCAAGCCAAACGGAAATCCTCCATACGATTTGTTAAGTTTTAGAGGTTACAGGCATAAAGCTATTTCTGTTCCCGACAATTTAGATTTTGCTTATTCAGGAGGAACTCAATACATACTTGTAGGTTTAAGCGGTATAATGGCTTCAAATATATCCGTATCAGACAATCAAGCTTGGATTAGCGTTTCGTGGAGTGCATCTTTAAAACGAGTTACAGTAACTGTAAGTCAAAATTATGAAAGTTTTGCAAGGTTTGGTAGCGTTACAATAAGCGGAGGAGGTTTGCAAATAGGTGTAATGATAAATCAGTCAGCAGAAGAAGGTTCAGGAGGTATAAAGTAAAAAAAATATATTTGTATAGTAGAGCATTTTATAGTAGTAACATGCTCTTTGCTTACGTAAGACAGGAAGATTGTAGGGAATTCAGCATAATCAACATTAACCCACTTACTGATTGTTTTATCTATTACACATTTAACTGCTAGGTAACAACTTGAGAAAAGCGTTCAGGCTAAATAATTATCCAAACTAAATCAAAAATTTATTAACTTAGCTGATTAGATATTTAATTTAAGATACATTAAAATGGCTAAAGTCAACAAATTAGTAACCCCATTTATGAAATGGGTTGGAGGTAAAAGACAACTTATACCTTCAATTGTTGCTCATTTGCCAAGAAATATTAACGAGTATAAATACATAGAACCCTTTATTGGTGGTGGTGCCGTTTTTTTTTATTTACAACCTAGATGCGCAATAATCAATGATTATAATGAAGAACTTATTAATGTTTATAAAGTTGTAAAGGAGAACCTTTTTGAGCTTATTGAGGACTTAAAGAAGCATAAAAATGAGTCAGATTATTTTTATCAAATACGTGGATTAGATAGAACACAAGATTTTAAAAAACTATCATCTATAGAACGAGCCTCGAGAATAATATATCTAAACAAAACTTGTTTTAATGGGCTTTATCGAGTAAACAATGCAGGTGAGTTTAACGCCCCTTTTGGTCGTTACAAGAACCCAAACATTGTAAATGAACCAGTATTGAAAGCAGTTAATAAGTACTTGAACACAAACAATGTAATAATAAGAAGCGGTGATTACACCGATGCATTAACTGATGTTGATGAACGAACTTTTGTATATCTTGATCCCCCATATCATCCCATATCTGAAAATTCAAATTTTACAGGGTATATTCAAGGCGGCTGGAATATCATTGATCAAATAAGATTAAGAGAGGTTTGTGATGAACTTAATGAAAAAGGCGTAAGATTCTTGTTATCTAATTCATCAGCATCAATAATAAAAGATGAATATAAAAACTATAACATTTCAGTAGTAAAAGCAAATAGAGCTATTAATTCTGATGGCTCTAATCGCGGTGAAGTTGAAGAACTATTAATAAAAAACTATGAGTAAATCTAAAAATGACAAAGCTTGGGAACAAATATTTGATAAGCACAATATTCTTGAAAAAATTTCAAGAGAAGGTCATTTAGAGATCTCTGCAAATGAAATAAATGAATTCAGAGAAGCAAGATTAATGACGAAGTTTGACCACAAATCACAACTTCCAAAATTATTCATAGACAACAATTTATCAATTCTACCAATTTCAAGGGGTGGCTACGTAATAGGGACATTTGAAACGTTTTGCGATTTCAATACTGATGAAATAGAGGTTTCACCAATAGAGTTTCCAACATTTCTAGAAAGTCTCGATTATCGAGATATAACAAGTGAAGCGACTGCAATAAACTGTGCTTTTGTTTCAAAAATCCTTCACAATTTTACTAAAGAGGAGAACCTATTGCCAACAGTGAGTGGCAGAATGAGTTCGTTATCATTTAGTTTTATAAATCAAATCATGCACGTGTTTTCCTTAATGAATACAAACAGAATAATTTAAACCCAACGCACAACAATGTGTCTATTAAAACTGTATATCAGCGAAATAGAAGACATGGAATTTCAATCCAGTTTAGTCTTTTCGAAGAGATGACGATGTTCCAATACCCAGTTATACCCCAGCGATGACAATTTAAAACAACTAACCCAAAATTCAAATTATTTTATGCTACGAATACGCTACCATTAATACATACAAAACACATTAGCAAGTATTTATACAGTCATCTCACCCCGACTATATCAAAAAGGCTTGCAGCAATGCAGGCCTTTTTAGTTAAAACCAGTCGGAACCTATTTTAAAAGTTCAAAATACAATATGATTAAAAATAGCCTGAAATTAGTTGCATTAGCAGCATTTTTTGTTTTTTGCTCATGCGTTAGCCAATCGGAAAAATCATCGGAAGCAAACAAGCCCGACGACCGAGGCTATATTGTTAAAATTGGCCAAGAAGCACCAGGCTTTAGTACAATTCTAACCGATAGTTCAAAATTTACGCTAGCCGATCATCGAGGTAAGGTTGTTATGCTACAATTTACTGCTAGCTGGTGTGGTGTTTGCCGAAAGGAGATGCCCCATATTGAAAAAGATATTTGGCTTCCGTTAAAGCATAAAGGCCTTGTTCTGATAGGTGTTGACAGAGGAGAGCCTTTTGAAAAGGTTGTTGAGTTTGCCGAGAAAATGCAAGTAACATATCCTCTGGCTTTAGACGAAGACTCAAAAATTTTTGAGCTATACGCTCATAAAAGCGCTGGTGTTACGCGCAATGTTATTGTTGATAAAGATGGTAAAATTGTCTTTCTAACTCGCCTGTTTGACGAAAAAGAGTTTAGTGAGATGATTAAGGTGATAGAATCGTTGCTATAACAATATCTGATTAATCATCTTAAATGTTACTCCTTCAACAGCTCAACCAATCGCCTAATCATTGGGAGCATGGTAGTTGGATTGGTAGCAGACAAGATATTTTTATCTTCAACCCAATCGGCACCGTCGTATATTGCCCCAGCATTAATAAGATCGTCTTTAATAGCATAAAAACCGGTTACTCTTCGCTCTTTTACAATACCAGCCGAAATAAGGAGCCAAGGGCCATGGCAAATTGAAGCTATTATTTTCCCTTTCTCATTGTGCTTACGAATAAAACTTACAATATCCTCATCGCGACGCCAAAGATCGGGGGCATAACCTCCTGGTACAACAACCGCATCGAAGGTTATTTTTTTAATCTCATTAAACGACCAGTCGGGTTTAAACCTCATCCCTCCTTTGCCTTGGTACTCTTTTAACTCAGGAGCCACTGCAATTACGTCGAAACCTTCCTCTTGCAAACGAAGATAGGGATAAAGAAACTCCGAATCCTCAACCATTTTTTCAAGCAGAACTACAATCTTTTTCATCAGGTATGCTGTTTTTCAAGTTTATCAATTCTATTGGCTAACTCCCAATCCTTTTGGGTTACCACATTGCCAGCATCGTGAGTGCTAAGGCGAATTTCAACCCGGTTGTAAACATTTCGCCAATCGGGATGATGGTTCATGGTATCGGCAACAAGTGCAACGCGCTGCATAAAAGCAAATGCCGAAGTGAAATCGTCAAACTCGAACGATTTAATAAGCTGGTTATTCTCCTCTTTCCACATAGCACCAAAGTTTTTAGGTTAAACATCCAAAAACAATTTATTGTTGAAACAAAAAGGTATTGTTACCATCTAATTGGCATCTACAGCCTCATTCATCTCATGAATCATCTGAGCAATTTCCTCTGATGTCATGTAAATTTTCCTCTTAAATTTACGATACTTTCTGGTTGTTTTTGCCTCTTCCTCAACAAAAAGCCTAAATGCATACAATTCATTACCTAAACCTCTACTAATGGCCATTCCGTCAACTTTATACTCAAGCTTTTGCTTAAACGAATCGCTAGTTATATAAGCTACCCCATTACCAATTATGGTTACGAAACTTTTATTGTTATAATCGACTATGTGGGCTAGTTCATGCCCAATTACCCCAACCCTAGCTTCGTATGGAATATTTTTAAGTAGTGGGCTCTTTCGCTTATTTCGAGTATGATTTATAAAAATTTTATAGTGCCTTTTTGAGCGATGCCTAAACATATCGAGTAGGGTTGGGCGAGCAGCCATTGTTGTAGTTAGCGCCCTTCGCCTAAACCTAATTCGCGTATTTTTCAGATCGGGGTAGCGCATTAATGCAGCTAGTATTGAATGCTCATAATCGGCAGGCACCTTTTTATTATACAATAGCTTATTCCGAAGCGAATCAATATGCTGTTCAATCCACTCGGAGGATGGAGCTTTGTAACTGCTATCAACTTGCGAAAAGGAGATAGCTGCTGAGAAAACTAGTATTAGCAAAAGAATTGAAGTACCATAGATTTTTTTGTAAACCATGCTAAAACTCTGATAAATGATAATAGTAATTAGAGGGTATAACTTTTACATCAGGCTTTGAATGAAACAACCCGAAAACGGTTGAACCACTTCCTGACATACTTGCGTAAAATGCGCCAAGCTGATAAAGCAACTTCTTAAGTTCTTTAATCTCGGGATGCAAAGGGAAAACTACTTTTTCAAAATCGTTGTGTACATGAGTTTTCCATTGATCGAAAGGTATACTCGCAATTTTACGCAAATCGGTTACTGCTGGTTTTGGATTTGATAGGCTGTAGGCCATACCTGTGCTAACGTGAATATTTGGGTTTACCAATAAAACATAAACTCCGCTAAGGTTTAGTTCCAACTCATTCAGCTGTTCTCCCCTACCCGATGCAAAGTTAGGCTTATTGGTAAGAAAAAAGGGGCAATCGCTACCAAGGTCTAACGCAATGCCGTCAAGCGCTTTTGGTGTAATTGGGTTCGTTGCAATTGCGTTAAGCATTTTAAGGGCAAAGGCACCATTGGCCGAACCTCCGCCTAACCCTGCTCCCATTGGAATTTGCTTATGCAAATGCATGGCTACCTTGGGCAATGGAGTTTGTTTACTTAAATATTTATATGCTTTAACGCACAGGTTACTCTCAAAATCGCCATCAACATCTAACCCTGATATTGAAAACACAACATCCTCTTGCTGATGCTCTTGGGGTAAAATCTCAAGTATATCGCAAAGACTTGGTATTGGCAAAAAAACGGTTTCTAAGCTATGAAAACCATCGGTTCGCTTTTCGGTGATGTACAGACCAAGATTTACCTTTGCATTTGGATAGGTAATCATGCTAAAAAAGTTTAGTACAAAGTTAGGTTCAAAATTGCTAAAGGCAATAGGTAATGGCTAATTAGGGCTATGCAAAAAGCGCAGCGCCAACTATACCTGCATTATTAAGCAACTTTGCAGGAGAAACCGGAGTGGTTACCGTTAGCTGTTTTTCAAACTTATCGAAACGCTTACTAGTGCCTCCGCCTAGTATGAACATTTCGGGTGAGAAAAGTTTTTCGAGGTATAGAAGATAATCGTTAAAACGCTTTCCCCATTTATCCCAGGTAAGATTTTCCTTTTTACGAACAGCATCGGAAGTGAACCTTTCGGCCTTTAAACCATTTTTCATAAAAATATGGCCAAGTTCGGTATTGGGAATTAGCTTTCCGTTGCTAAAAATGGCAGAGCCAATTCCTGTTCCAATAGTTAAAAAAATTGCTAAACCATTAAAGTTTGTAACCCTTCCAAATCGTAGCTCAGCAAAGCCAGCCACATCGGCATCGTTTAGCACGGAAAATTTACATCCAGTTTTTTCGGAGAAAAGTTTGCTGGCATTTATGCCAACAAAGGCCTTATCGATATTCGATGCTGTTTTAACAACTCCATTTTGCACAACAGCAGGAAACCCACAGCCAACGCTTCCTTTCCAGCTAAAATGATGAATAAGTTTCTTGACAATGGCAACTGTTTCGTCAACCGTGGCGGGCTGGGAGGTTTCAAGTCGGTATCGCTCGCCAACAAACTCCCCAGTTAACAGATTTACGATAGCGCCTTTAATTGCCGATCCGCCAACATCAATCCCTAATGCTTCCATATTAGTTAAATTATCAACCTAAATGTAGGGAAAAATTGCTAAGGCAAATTGTTATAAACCGAGTAATTCCGAAATTTTATCAACAAGATTTTCGTCGAGTTGAACTCGTGGGCTAACAACAAAACCCTCCTTGTCAATTAGCACGTAACTAGGAGCATATGTAACGGCATAGGGCTTAACTTGCGGATTACTAAACTGACCACCAGCCACTACATGCACACCCGGAAGAGGTTTGCCGTTTAGTATTTTATAAGCTAAAGCCCCCTTGCCCCGAACAAGCTGTGCCCAACTTTCAATATCGTATTTACGGGCCTCAAGCGACACAAAGTAAAACGTTACATCGCTATCCTTAAACTTCTCCTGAATTTCAATATACTTTGGCATCGACGATAAGCAAGGAGGGCACCAGGTACCCCAAAAAACGACCAAAACCACATCGCCTTTAAATGAGCTTAGGCTAACCAGCTGCCCATCAACATTTGGTAAAGTAATGTCGGGAGCCTTAACACCGGGTTTAATTGAAGCTACCCTTAATGAATTTAGTAAGTAGTATTGCTGTAGCGTTTTACTTGGGCTAATAACTTGCATTAGGCTATCGGCTTGGCTAATTTGCGCAAATGCATTTGAACTATGAAGATACTTTGGAAAATTCCTTGATAATCGAGATAACGCAACTTGCTGCTTCACACTTTTGTATTCATCTTCAATAATTGACAGTTTGAGCAGAAATTCATCTTCCAAACCATCTTTTTGATTTGCTTTTAGCCTTTGGTAATCATCCTCAAGCAATCCATCAATTGCCTGCGAATAGGATGGCAAGAACCAGTAGTCATCTGCAAAAGCAAAAAGCGTATCCTTAAAGCTATAGTAACCTGATGGTGGTTTTAGATACTCTGGTAAACCTTGGGTTTCGGCTAAATGCTTTTGCAAAAACTCGAAGCGTTTAAAACCTACAAAAAGTGAAACATCGGCTTTGGCAATGCCAATTGCCTGATCAACCAAGGGCACTTGCCGGCTTAACGAATCGATTCGGTTTACCCAAACCGTTTGTAGGCTATCACAAAACGCCACAAAGCCATCAACAGGCAACTCATAAATACCATAATGCCTAAGGTTTCGCTCAAGGTTTTTACGCTGTAAAAATAGCAAACTACTAACCTCGTACCCTTTGCCCGAAAATTGCGGACGCGATTTATTAAAAATTGATGTTTTAACATGAACCGAATCACCTACTTTTAAAGCAATTGGTGTTTCAATAAGATTCAAACTATCGGAGGTGAAAAGGTGCACGAACTCAACATCACCAACTGAAACTGAAAAGCAAAACTTTCCCTCGTTATCGGTATTAATAGTTGCTATTGGATTGCTGTAAGGGTTATTTATGTAAACCGACTCAGCCTTGTATAGCATTAATGGCTTATTGTAATATCCATCAATTTGACCACAAATAAGGCTGGTGTGCTCCTTCGGATTGCATCCAGCCAAAAACAATCCGATGAGAAAAAATATGGTAAACTTGCCTTTTTGCATAGAGCCTTAAGGGTTAGAAACCGATTTTCCTTTCCCTTCAACCACAACTACAATTTCGCCCTTTACGCCTTTTTTGGTAAAGTACTCTATGAGCTCGGCAACTGAACCCCGAGCTGTTTCCTCGTGTAGCTTCGATATTTCACGCGAAACGCTTGCCCTTCTGTCGGCACCAAAGTGTTCCATTAGCTGTTCAAGCAGCTTTACCAGACGATATGGCGACTCATAAAATACGATTGTCCGCTCTTCATCCTTTAGCGCTTCAATGCGCTTCTGTCGGCCCTTCTTCTGGGGTAAAAAACCTTCAAAAATAAACCTATCGCAAGGGATTCCGCTATTAACCAGTGCGGGAACAAAAGCGGTTGGTCCGGGTAAGCACTCAACCTCAATATCGCGCTCAAGACAGGTGCGAATTAGTAAAAATCCAGGATCGGAAATGCCCGGTGTTCCTGCATCGGAGATGAGCGACACCATTTTTCCTTGGGCAATTCGTTCTGCAACCTGCTCAACAGTTTTGTGCTCGTTAAACTTATGGTGCGACCAAAGAGGAGCGCTAACGCCAAGGTGCTTGAGTAAAAACCCGCTTGTGCGGGTATCTTCAGTAAGAATCAGGTCCGATTCCTTAAGCACCCTAATTGCCCTTAGGGTTATGTCCTCAAGGTTTCCAATTGGCGTAGGAACAATAAAAAGTTTAGCCATAAGTTAACCGTGTAGCAGCTTGCGCCTGATTAGGTCGATTAGCTGATTAGCCGCCTCGTTATCGTCATTCCAGCTAAAATTTTCCTGTATGTAAATGAGGGCCTCGTTAATATCGGTAAACTCGTTTAGCTGGCGTATTGTTTTTGAGTATAGCTCGGCATTTCCGCTAAACAGCTCCTTTGTAAACAAAAACTTATCGTTAATACCAATGGCCTTAGTTAAATCGCCTATGGGTTTGTTTTGAAGTACCGAGGCCATATCCTTTTTGTTTTTGCCGATCACCTCGTTCATAAACTTTTTCTTGGGCTTATACTTTTCGGAGACAATTGAACTAGGCGATTTCATTTCGACTATATCTTCTGAAGGCGTTGGTCTTTCAATCTCAATCTCTTCTTCAACTTCTGAAATTTCTGCCTGCTGATGTTCTTCCATAGCTGCCTCTTCACTCAATACAGTTTCAACCTCAACATTTACTGCAGCAGCTTTGTTTTCATAAATTTGTTCAATCGTTTCTGGCTCTTCCTCATGCTTTGTAAAAGCCTGTTTGGGAGTTTCCTTAGTCGCACTCCCACTTTCGTTGAACATTAGAAGCTCATCGTATACTCGTCTCAGCTTGTCGAGAATCAAATCGCGATCAATATGCGAAAGCGATTCGGCTTGACTTGCCTTTTCCAAAATTATTTCAATCTCCCGAACTCTTTCCTGTAGGGTCTTTATGCTGTTTGATTCTGTCATGGTAGTATTTAATCTAGCTACAAAATTAAGAATTTGCTTACTTTTGTAAAACTAACGAGAATATTTGTATTTATTGCCATGCTTTTTTCTGAAAATTCCATTGGTACAACCAAGCGTAGGGGGCTAATTGAGGTTATCTGTGGCTCAATGTTTTCGGGTAAAACCGAGGAACTAATCCGCAGGCTTAAGCGCGCTCGCTTTGCAAAGCAGAGGGTTGAAATTTTTAAGCCTCATGTAGACACTCGCTATTCGATTGAGGAAGTAGTATCGCACGATTCGAACTCAATTCCATCAACACCAGTAACCTCTTCGGGAAACATACTTCTATTAGCGTCCGATGTGGATGTGGTTGGCATTGATGAGGCTCAGTTTTTCGACAACAACCTTGCTGATGTTTGTAATAAGCTAGCCGACCAGGGCGTTAGGGTTATTGTTGCTGGTTTGGATATGGATTTTAGAGGAAAGCCCTTTGGTCCAATCCCTAGCATTTTAGCCTGTGCCGAGCATGTTACTAAGGTTCATGCAATTTGCGTAAAGTGTGGTAATTTAGCGCAATACTCACATCGCTTATCCGATACCGACAAGCTTGTATTACTTGGCGAAACCGATGTTTACGAACCGTTATGCCGATCGTGCTTTATTGAAGCAACTCGCAAGCAAAAATAGTAGCATTTACAAATAACCGAAAAACAGAATGCTAAGCTACAGCCTAAATCAACTTACCGAAATACTGAACGGAAAGCTTTACGGCAATCCCTCATTCATAATCACATCGGTTACAACCGATAGCCGAATCACCAGTGCTTCAAAAAGCGCAGTTTTTTTTGCGCTAGTCGGCGATAGGCACAACGGCCATCAATACATTACCGATTTATACCAGCAGGGAGTTAGGGCATTTGTTGTTAGCGAGCTTTCGGATCAATTGCAACTGCTAAACGATGCATCATTTATTACCGTTGATGATACACTTAGGGCACTACAACAATTTGCTGCTTACCACAGGTCGAAACTGCAATACCCAGTAATCGGCATAACAGGAAGCAACGGAAAAACCATTGTTAAAGAGTGGCTTGCCCAGCTGCTAAGTTCAAATAAAAAGGTTGAGCGAAGCCCTAAGAGCTACAACTCGCAGGTTGGCGTTGCACTTTCGATACTAGGAATGGGGAATAATGCCGACATTGCCATTGTTGAAGCAGGTATTTCTAAACCTAATGAGATGCAATTTCTTGAGCCTATTATTAAGCCACAAATTGGAGTCTTTACAAATTTAGGAGCAGCACACCAAGAAAATTTTCACGATTTACATAGCAAAGCCAAAGAGAAAATGGCTTTGTTTGAGCATTGCGAAACGCTAGTTTACTGCAACGATTTTTTACAAATTGAAATTCTGGCTAGAGAAGCAAGCAAAAAAAATGAGATTAAGCTTTTTACATGGGGAAAAAACGATATCGCAAATGTTAAGATATTAAGCATAGAAAAAGAACAATCATCCGTTACTATTAATGCTGAATTTGAGCAAAAGCCTTTTAGCTTTTTCATTCCGTTTACCGATGATGCTTCCATTGAGAATGCAATGCATTGCGTTACCACCCTCCTTTTACTTGGCTACAGCACCGAACAAATAGCGTTACTTATTAACAAGATACAACCTGTGGCCATGCGGCTCGAGATTAAAGAAGCCATAAATGGATGCACGCTTATTAACGATAGCTACAACTCCGACCTAGGCTCACTTTCCATAGCACTCGACACGCTTTCGCAGCAGCATCAACATAAAAATCGGCTTCTAATAATTTCGGATATTCTTCAAAGTGGGCTCGATCCTAAAACGCTATACAGCAAGGTTGGTAGTATGATAAACGAAAAGGGAGTAGACAAAACTATTGCCATTGGAAACGAGATATTAAAACAAAAACAGCATTTTAAAGATAACACCGAGTTTTACGAAACTACCCAGCAATTTCTACAAAAGTTTGAACGACATAAGTTTAACGATTACGCTATTCTGCTAAAAGGAAGCAGGGTTTTTCAGTTCGAACGAATATCGGCAATGCTTGAGCATAAGCTTCACCGAACACAGCTTGAAATTGACCTAAACGCACTGGTGCATAACCTTAACTACTTTAGAAGTTTACTAAAGCCAAATGTTAAGGTTATGGTTATGGTAAAAGCTTTTTCCTACGGAAGCGGCTCCCACGAAATTGCCAACCTTCTTCAGTTTCACAGAGTCGATTACCTTGGTGTTGCTTTCACCGATGAAGGAATTGCGCTACGCGAAGCCGGAGTCTCGCTTCCAATTGTTGTGCTAAACCCCGAGATTGGCAGCTACGAGCTAATGATTGAGTATAACCTTGAACCCGAAATTTTCAGCTTAAGTAGCTTTAATAATTTTTGTACTACGCTAAGTAAGCACGGAGTATCGAACTATCCCATACATTTAAAAATTGATACCGGTATGCATAGGCTTGGGTTTATGCCAATCGAAATTGATGAACTATGCGCAAAACTCAAAAATTTTAGCGGGGTTAAAGTTCAAAGCATCTTTTCGCACCTAGTAGCTACCGACGATAGCCAGCACGATACCTTTACGCAAAAGCAAATTGATAACTTTAAACAAGCGAGCCAGCAGATAATTAACACTTTGGGTTACAAACCCATCCTACATATCCTGAACTCAGCTGGAATTGAAAGGTTCGGGCAGCACCAAATGGACATGGTTAGGCTTGGCATTGGATTGTACGGCATTAGCGCTGTGCATCAACATCGCCTTAAAAATGTAAGCACGCTAAAAACATTTGTGGCTCAAATTAAAGAGCTTAAACCAGGCGAAACCGTGGGCTATAATCGAAAGGGGGAAGTGACCAAACCCACAACCATTGCCACCATACCCATTGGTTATGCCGATGGGCTAAACCGCAGGCTAAGCAACGGCAAAGGCAGCGTAATGATTAACAGGAGCCTAGCCCCAATAATAGGAAATATTAGCATGGACACATGCATGGTTGATATAACAGGCATACCCATTGTAACCGAGGGAAATGAGGTTACAATTTTTGGCAATAGCCCATCGATTATTGATATAGCAAAAATGTTGGAAACAATTCCCTACGAAGTGCTAACCTCAATTTCACGAAGAGTAAAAAGAATATACCTACAAGAGTAAGGTACTAATTCCAGTAAAAAACCTATCCTAAATCGCTAATCCGTTCAAGTTTGAATGGGTCAAGAATTTTTACTCTACGGCCATCAAGCTCTAAAATCCCTTCATTGGAAAAGGCTGAAAGCGTTCTAATTGCATTTGAGGTTGTCATATTCGAAAGGTTTGCCAAATCTTCGCGCGAGAGATAAACCTTAATTGTTTGGCCATCATCTTCAACACCATATGTATCGCGAAGGAAGATTAAACTCTCGGCCAAGCGACCACGAATATGCTTTTGGGTTAGGGTTACCGTACGGCTATTGGAAAAGCCAAGTTCGGTTGCAACCGATTTGAGAATATGATAGGTTAGCATTGCGTTTGATTGCAATATCTTAATAAAGCAGCTGCGCTCAATTTCGCCCACAACGCAATCTTCAAGTGCTTCGGCTGAGGCAATGTGGTTTTCGTCGGCAAGCAACGCGCGATAGCCAATAAACCCAATGGGTTTAGCCATGCGCACAATTTGGTCGCGGCCACCAACACCTTCTTTAAAAATTTTAACCTTGCCTTTAATTAGGCAAACAAGGCCAGTAGGTATTTCGCCATCGCGATAAATAATTTCACCTTTGCGAAACTGCGAACAGGTAAAACTACGAAACATTAACTCCTTTTCGCGAGGCTTTAGGTTTTTGAATAAAGAGCAAACACCCTCGAACGCGCTTTGGATATCGATAGATGAGTACGCCATATTTTGTGTGCTATTATATGCTGTAAACAAACGATTGCAACTTTTTAAAGGCAAATAACGCTTGCTTACAGTTATTTAAGTTAATAATGATGTTACAGCGATTAGGCAAAGATAAATAAAATGTTTTACAGCAGAAAATGAGATTCCTTACCTTTTTGCTAAAAACACCTAGAAACAGAGTATAAGCTGAGAACACCTAATACTTGCCCACAATTGGCATTTTACGACCCAACCCAAAAGCTTTTGAGGAAACCTTAAGTATTGGAGGCGACTGAAAACGCTTATGCTCATTTACGTTTACCAACCGAACAACCCTCTTTACTATATCAGCATGGAAACCTTGTGCAATAATTTCCTCGGCACTTTGGTGATTCTCGATATACTCAAAAAGAATTTTATCGAGTATTGCATAATCGGGTAGCGAATCGGAGTCCTTTTGGTCGGGTCTAAGCTCAGCCGAAGGTGGTTTGGTTAGGGTATTTATGGGGATAATTTCCTCGTTCCTGTTAATGAAATGCGCGAGCTTAAACACATCGGTTTTATAAACATCGCCAAGCACGGCTAATGCACCGCACATATCGCCGTAAAGGGTTCCGTAGCCAACGGCTGCCTCGCTCTTATTTGAGGTATTAAGCAAGAGGTGACCATGCTTATTTGAAAGGGCCATAAGCAAAACGCCCCGAACTCTGGCCTGAATATTCTCTTCGGTAATATCGCTAGGCATCGATTCGAAAATGGGGCCCATGGCTTTAACAATGCTGCTGTAGGATTCTTCAATATTAACCACATCAAATTTTACTTTGAGGTTATTTGCTAAAGCAACGGCATCGTCAACTGAGTGCTGCGACGAGTATTGCGATGGCAGCAATAGCACCCTAACATTCTCGCTTCCCAGGGCCTTTTGCGCAATGGCAAGCGTTACGGCCGAGTCAATTCCACCCGATAGGCCAAGCGTTGCTTTCCTGAATCCCGACTTATGAAAATAATCGCGAACGCCTAAAACCAACGCATCGTGGATTTGAGCAATGTAGTCATCGGGTTCAAAGCTACTTTTTGATGATGAAAAACTATTACTGTCGGTATCGATTACCTTAATGTCTTCAGAGAAAAAGTTTAGTCGATGCGCCAAATAACCCTCCGAATTTAGGGCCAACGAGCCGCCATCGAAAATAAGATCGGTATTGGCTCCAACCTGGTTTACACTAATTACGGGTAACCCAAAACGCTTAACATTTCCTCCAAATACGGCAAGCCTACGGCTATAATTATCGTACGAAAAAGGCGAAGCGGCAATATTGATAACCAAATCGGGGTTCTGCTTTTTTAGTTCAGCCATAGGCGAAACCTTATAGAGCTTATTTCGCTCAATTCCCGATGATGGAGGCTGATCGTCCCATAAATCTTCACAAATAGTTATGGCCAAACGTTTTCCGTTAAGTTCAGCAACAGAAAAAGAGTTGCATGGCTCAAAGTATCGATACTCATCAAAAATATCGTACGTTGGGAGTAAAGCCTTATGATGAACACTTTGAATTTTTCCGTTAGCGAGTAAATATGCCGAATTAAATAGAGGTTTACCGTTAGGCTCGGTATTTATGCTTGGTGCGCCAACAACTGCGGCTATACCTTTGCAGTGATGGGCAATTTTTTCAACTGCAGCAATACATTTCCGTATAAAATAGTTGCGATTAAGCAAATCGTGAGGCGGGTATCCACAAACTGACAGTTCGGAAAACACAACAAGTTCGACGCCAGTATTCTTTTGGACGTTAATTATTTCAACTATTTTTTGAGCATTATACTCAAAATCTCCAACGATATAGTTTAGCTGTGCTAAAGCGATTTTCACAAGAATATAAAGTTAATTGTATGCCTAACTAAAATCATTTTTAAAATACCAAACCGAGCCTAAGCGAAAGATCCCCGAGGCTAATCATGCCGTATCCAGCATCATAAACAGGAGTCATTCCGTTTGCATAGGTAATGCCAACCTGAATGGCCGATGGACCACCGAGTGAGTATTGCATTCCGGCTCCAAACATGTACGATACGAATCCGAAATGGAGCTGTTCTTTCTCCAGAACTTCCTTATCAACTCCAGCCTCATCTTGCCATGCAAATCCTTTTAGCTTAAGATGGCCAATAATACCCAAATGCGCATAAAAAGTTGTATAACCTATTTCGTTGGTTTTAAACTTTAAACCCAATGGAACATTGATGTATTGCCCCTTTACCCTAACATTTGAATTAACAGCGATAGGATACTCACCATCGCGTGTTTTTAGCATGTAGCCTTCTTCATTATACTTTAGGTTGCCACCAATGCTCGATATTGATGCTCCTGAAGAAATGGCGTACCTATCGGCAAAGTAACGCTCGAAGCTAAAACCTGCATTAAACCCAAACACAGGTCCGTTAGGCGAAAACCGCTTGGTATCGGAGGTAAACCAGGAAAGCTGAGGGTCGGCAAAAACGCTAAACTGCAAGTACTGAGCATGGCTTTTAAAACCGAACAGAAACAATACGAGTGCAACTAGAAATGGCTTGACAAATGTTTTCATACTTAAAAATTTTGTTGAGCAAATTTATGCAATTAATGGGGTTTTGAAAACTAATTGATATGGGTTTACAAATTTAAGACCACCTTAGTTTAAAAAAAGGGAATGGTAAAAGCCACTCCCTTTTCTAACTTAATTAAGAATAATACTAGAATAACCCTGAAATATTACCATCGTTATCCACGTCAATTTTTTCCGAGGCTGGTTCGCCAGGCAAACCTGGCATACGCATAATTTGGCCAGTAATTGGAACAATAAACTTGGCGCCTGCTGCAACCTCAATTTGCCTAACGGTAACCACAAAATCCTTAGGTCGACCAAGTAAATCGGGATTATCGGAAAGCGACTTTTGAGTTTTAGCCATACAAACTGCCACCTTATCCAAACCTAGGTCGTACACTTTCTTTAGGTCGTTCTTGGCCTGTTGAGTAAAGTCAACCGCTTCGGCTCCGTATATTTTCTTGGCAATCGTTTCAATTTTCTTCTCTGGAGTCCAATCCCAATCGTAAAGGGCTTTGTGCCTACAACCACATTGAGGAGCAATTTTTGCTATTTTTTCGGCTAGGTCAATTGCGCCCTCTCCACCTTTGCCCCACACATCGACAACCGAAACAGGCACATTCATTTCCTCGGCAGTTTTCTTAACAAATTCTATCTCCTCATCGGTATCGGTTGCAAACTTATTAATAGCTACAATTGGGCAAATGCCAAACAAACCCATATTTTCGATATGCTTTTGCATATTGGCAACACCCTTTTTGAGTGCTTCAAGGTTAGGCTTTGACACCTCTTTTACGGGTACTCCACCATGATACTTAAGCGCTCGGATAGTAGCAACAAGCACCACAGCATTAGGCGATAAGCCTGACGATTCGCATTTTATATCGAGAAATTTTTCGGCACCTAAATCGAATCCGAATCCGGCCTCTGTAACCACAAACTCGCTAAGTGAAAGTCCCATTTTTGTTGCTACCACCGTATTGGTTCCCTGAGCTATGTTTGCAAATGGGCCTCCGTGTATTATTGCAGGTGTATTCTCAAGAGTTTGAACAAGGTTAGGAAGCATTGCATCTTTTAAAAGTGCTGCCATTGCACCTTCGGCTTTTAGATCGCGAGCGTAAATCGGCTTCTTATCAAACGTGTAGCCAACAAAAATATCGCCCAAGCGCTTTTTTAGGTCGCTCATATCCTCAGCAAGACAAAGTATTGCCATTATTTCGGATGCTGCTGTAATATCGAATCCCGTTTCGCGCGGAATACCCGATGTTGTGCCCCCAAGCCCAACAATGACATGCCGCAGCGATCTGTCGTTCATATCCATAACCCGCTTCCAATGAACGGTTCGTGGATCGATATTGAGCGAGCGAGTTTTACTCTGTATATTGTTATCAATAACTGCTGCAAGCAGGTTATGCGCCTTTTCAACGGCAGAGAAATCGCCTGTGAAATGGAGGTTTATATCCTCCATGGGTAGCACTTGTGAAAAACCTCCGCCCGTTGCACCACCCTTTATGCCAAATACTGGGCCCAACGAAGGCTCACGCAGCACAACAGTTGTTTTTTTTCCAATACGGTTTAAAGCCTGTGAGAGCCCTATTGAAACTGTAGTTTTTCCTTCACCTGCAGGGGTTGGTGATATGGCCGAAACCAACACAAGCATATTTTGGTTAAGGTTTTTCCTATCAATTAGCTTTAGTGGTAGCTTAGCCTTATACTTGCCGTATGGAATTAGATCGTCGTTTGAGATACCTAATGTAGATGCTATCTCGGTAATTGGTTTCATAGTTGCTTCTTGAGCAATTTCAATATCCGATTTCATATTGTTGATTTTGTTTAATTAGTTAATAATCTAAACAAACATATTTACTGCGTTAACAACTTTTTTGCGAAAGGGTTTAAATTTTATGGCTTACATCACTAACGTTTCGTCAACGTTATCAAAAATGAAGACAAGGCAAAACTAGCTATACCATAATTCCGAGAATAGTTACATCGTCAATTTGCTCATGTTTAACACCATCATGGTCAATCCATCTATCAAAAGTTTCTTCTAGAACCCGTCCTTGTTCCTTCATAGGCAGTATTGAAGTTTGAGCGATTAGCTTTTTAAAAGCCTTGTGCATATTGAACTTTTTGCCCTTGGGTCCCCCGAATTGGTCGCCAAAACCATCGGAAAACATGAAAAGCCTATCGCCACTTTTAAGCAATAGCTGATGATCGGTAAACTCACCCATAAAAATATGCACGGCAACCGGGAATGGATTTGGTTTAATTTCCTCTATCTCGGGAATAGCCTCAGGTGATTCCTTTGACTGTTCAGCCCTCACAATCCACAGTGGGCTATTTGCCCCAGCCCAAAAGCATTGCTTTGTTTTTGTGTTGAGCGAAACAATGCTCATATCCATCCCATCGCGCTGCGAACCCCACTCGTCCTTTTGGTTTAACGCCCCAATTATGTATGAACGGAGTTTGCTTAAAATACGAGAGGGCTTTGTAACATCGCCCGAAAGGACAATCTCATTCAGAAACGAGATACCGAGCATACTCATAAATGCGCCGGGAACTCCATGGCCAGTACAATCAACAACTGAAACGATTATCCAATCGTCGATACGAGTTGCCCAGTAAAAATCGCCGCTAACAACATCTTTTGGCCTGTACATAATGAAATACGACTGGGTACCCCAGGAGCGATTCACGAATGTTATGTCTAAATCGGGAAGCATTGCCGATTGGATGAAATGCGCGTAACGAATTGAATCCTCAATCTTTGTTTTCTGCTTTTCAATGGCCTCCTTTTGGTCGACTGCGATATGGTACAGATTTTCAATCTCCTTTTTTGATATTTCGAGCTTGCTACGCTTATCCTCTAGCTCGTCGAGCTGAGCAGAAATCTCTTCCTTTTGCTGTAATATTTCCTCGTTGCGCTCGGCAAGCGCCTCGTTGGCCTTTCGCTTTTGCCTAAAGTACATGAGCAAAACCATAAGAAAAACAACTAGCACTACAATAATACCACTCGACAAAAATATTAACGCACGCTGATTTACAATTCGCTTCTTGTAGTACTCCTTTTCCTTCATCATGCTCTCAAGCCTGAGCTGATTCTTTTCAACTTCGTACCTGGTAGTCATCTCGGCAAGAACATTGGCCTTCTCTTCCGAGAAAATCTCCTTTTGAACAGCAAGCAGTTCATCGGCATACTCAAGTGCTTTGGCCTTATTACCCAACATCAGGTATATTTCTTTCAGATATCCCGCCGACTCGCTTACATATGCTGAAGATGAAATACTTTTGGCTATTGCAAATGCCTCGGTTGCATTTTTAAGAGCGGCTGATAAGTACTGCTGTTTTGCTTGGACAGAGGTTTCCGATTCAGCAATGAGCATATTTAGATAAGCTATATTGCCATACACCATTGCAAGCCCCGTTTTGTTGCCAGTTTTTAAATATACATCGAGCCCCTTTTTAAAGAAATCTATCCCTCTTGCATAATCCTCTTGAGTAGCATGTAAAATGGCAATGTTGTTATAAGCCTGTGCTACACCATTTAAATCGTTTATTTCTTGCTTCAACTTTAATGATTTGTCGTAGTTGAAAAGCGCCAACTCATGATTTCCCTTGAACCAATGAATTATGCCAATATTGTTGTAGCTATACGACAAGCCTTTCTTAATCAAATCCAACGAATGCTGATTCGAATTGGCAATTAGCTCTTCAAAAATATTTCTCGACATGGTGTGATACTCCATTGCCTTGTCGTATGACTCCATTTCTTTTAGCACGCTACCAATATTGTTATAGCAGTCGGCTACGCCAATTTTATTATCGCTTGAATCAAAATATTCCAAAGCCTTGTAGTAATGCTTTAGGGCTGAATCGAAGCTACCGAGGTTAAAGTATACATTGCCTAAGTTCTGATAGCACTGCGATACTCCATGAACGTGATTAATTGAGCTGTAAACATTAAGGGCTTTCTGATAAACATCAATGGATTTTGGATACTCGGACAGATTTCGGAATTTAACGCCAGCATCTCTCAGCGCATTGGCATAGCTAAGCATAAAGCTGCTAGTACTTTTATGCGTTTGCCCTAAAATACTATCGGCCCGAGCTATTAGGGTAATAGCAGAATCGGGGCTTACTGGGATCATTTGGGCTCCAATGCTTACTAGGGTTGATACTCTTGTAGTATCTTCTTTTGCATTGTGATAAATACTCCAAAGTGAGTCAACCTTAGCATTTTGATTTATGGCAGCTGAACTGAAGAAACATAACAATAAGGTTATATGCAGCCGAACGTTTAAACGTTTAAGAACCATAACAAAGAGTTATTGAGTTGATGCAATTATTTTTTTGGCTATGTACAAAGTTAATTTTTTTGTTCACTTATCAAACCAAACAGCTAAACTTCAATTATTTAATTTTACATTTAAACCTTAAAGCCCTGTGGCTGTTTATAGTTTTATACAATAGCTGAAGTGAACCTAGTATTATAGGTCGATTATTTTGCTGAACTGTAAAATTAAAAGGCCAATTAAACGAATTATGGCAAGTTTTATCAAAAAACTTAAAAACATACAAATGAAAAGAGTAGCCTTAACCCTTGTGAGTATAGCAGTTTTTGCCATTGGTATAACCGCTAATAGCTTTGCACAAACAACTCCAATTGAGCAAAAAGAAATTGCACCAAACCTGTACCGTCTATTTGTTAATAATGCTGTCTCGGTAGTTGTTTTCGATGGTAACGACGGAAAGGTTATTGTTGACGCAGGTTACGAGCGCACAGCCAAAGACTTAAAAGACGCCGTAGCAAGTATTTCTAACTCACCTAATGCTTATCTTATAAACACCCACATACATGGCGACCATACAGGTGGTAATGCCCTCTTTGGCGAAGATAACTTAACTATTATCTCTCACGATAATGTTAAAAAATATTTGAGTGTTGATAAAATTCAAGGCGATAGAACTATTCCCGCAGCTCCTAAAACGGCTCTCCCGATCATTACCTTTACCGACCGCTTAACGCTCGATATTAACGAGCAGCAGATTGAGCTAATTCACCTTTCAGGAGGGCATACAAATAGCGACATTATTGTATACTTCCCAGTAAGTAAGGTTTTAGCGCTTGGCGATTTGCTATTTGCAAACTACTTTCCCTATGTTGATACTGGCAATGGGGGCAATCCTTTAAAATACATTGAAAATGCTGAATGGATTATAAAGAACTTTCCTCCCAACATTACACTTATTGGCGGCCATGGACCAGTTTATAGCATTGAGCAGTATAAGAGCTGGATGAATTCCTTGAAAGAAACTATGGAAGTTGCCAAAAAAAAAAAAAAAAANNAAAAAGGGATGACACTCGAAGAGATGAAAGAAACAAAAATTCTAAAGCAATGGGAATCATATGGTTCCTTCTTTATTACCGAAGACAGGTGGCTCGACACCATTTATCCTTTCATATAGATATAACAAACATTGCC
>NPID01000422.1_pt3 | contig 21846 bp, 19 predicted proteins | sample 8637491 | NCBI WGS metagenome assembly NPID01 (sample SAMN07420843, study PRJNA396082) | bioreactor metagenome | isolation source: sample BA6 brine-fed electro-methanogenic bioreactor BA | place: Japan: Kochi | collected 2016-06-14 | reverse complement strand
GCTTGTCCCCTCCCGTTCGGTGCCAACGGAACCAACACAGCGGGAGGCCACAAGGGCCTCCCCTACGTTTGGGAATGTGCGGGTATGGCGGTAAATTCTCATTGCTCCTCAAATCCTATGGGTCGTTTCTTTTTCGAGGGCGGGGGTTTTGGGGGAATATCAACTACCCCCTACGGGCTTCCTTCGGTCGCCGTCGGCTTCGTCGCCACCCCTATGACTATGAAGGGGAATTTGGGCTTCGGGTGCTCAACTACAAACGGACACTGAGCTTTGCCGAAGGCCCGTCTGGGTCGAAGTGTCTTTTTTTAATATAAGCTCTACGGGAATTTTCAGTCACAGAGCAAATCCGAAATACTCGGTGGCTGAGTAGGCGATAGCCGTATCGAAGCCACATCCCACGCGCAATGTCGTTTCGATACGCCATTCAGCTGAAGCTGAACGGCTACTCAACGACCGGGGGGGGCGTTTCGATACGCCTTCGGCTACTCAACGACCGGGGGTGCTTAGGCTTTGCCGCAACGTTGGATTGGCAAGTAATGGGAGTCTGCCCCATGGCGCGACTGCCGCGTGCGACATCAAAGGGAGAAAAATACGATTCGCACGTAGCGGCAGGCGTGCCATGGGGAAATACGCGGTGCTTAAGGTTTACTCATAGCGGAGGGCATCGACCACGTTCATCTTGCTTGCGCGCACTGCGGGGATTATGCCGAAAACCACGCCCACAAGCATCGAGAAAAGCAGGCCGAAGAAGACCAGGCCGGGCGGGAAGACAATATCGAAAGGCGCAAGTTTGCCTACGGTGTTTATCAGCACCCCCACCGCAATCATCGCGATTAGGCCGCCGAGGGATGACAGCATGATGGCCTCCAGGGTAAACTGCATCAGAATATCTTTCGACGACGCGCCACACGCCTTGCGTATGCCGATTTCCCGCGTGCGCTCCTTCACCGAGACGAACATCACGTTCATAATGCCTATTCCGGCGACAATCAGGCTCACCCCTGCGATAATCAGGACGACTATAGCCGCCGCGCCGGTGATTTTGCCGTAGATTTCCTTCATCATGTCCGAAGTTACGATGGAGAAGTTATTGTTATCTTCAGGCCTTAAGCCTCGGAGACGTCGAAGGGTTGTAATGACTTCGTCGCGGGCGTCTTCGAGCATATCCGGGTAGGCTTCGATGTTCATTTTCATGTGCCACAGCATCCATCTGTTGTGTTTGATAGCTGTGGTTATGGGGATTATTGCTATCTGGTCCGGGTTTTCGCCGAGGGTCGAACCGACCTTTTGTAGGGTTCCAATAACCTGATATTCAGCTCTGCCAATTTGAATATTCTGGCCAATTGGATCGACATTCGGAAAGTATTGGCTAACGAGGTCCTGGCCTATAACACAGACATAGCGGCGAGTATCGACATCGTGTTTGCGGAGGAAACGGCCGTCTTCAAGTTTGTATATTCCGCCCTGTAAAAAATTTTCATTGGTGGCCATGTAGCTTATCTCATCCTGAGACCTTCGGCGTCCGAACCTCATTCGGAAACTCCCGCTGGCTATGGGCGCAACAGATTTTACCGATGGGCATGAATTCATTATTTCGTCCACGTAATTCAAATCGAAACGGGGTCTGCGCCATAATTCATAGGACTCCGTGCGGTTTCCTGAAAACCACGACAGGGCCATCTCTATCTGACTTGCCCTTTCGACGCTGAAAGTATTAGCGCCGAGGCTTTCGGCTCTGTTCCCGAGGGCTTCCTGCATGCTCCACGCGAGGGCACCCATTCCGATAACCGCCATAACTCCGACAACTACGCCGAGAATCGAAAGAAATCCGCGGAGTCTGTTCTGATTGATGCCGTGAAGGGCTATTGATATGCTGGATAGAATATTCATAATATATTATAGTTTATAATATTATTCATAACGTAACACTTCTACCGGAGATTTGCGGGCGGCTTTAATTGCAGGATACAATCCGAAGAAAATTCCGATGCCAGATGTAAATGCAGTTCCCAGAGCGACAGCCGGCCATGAGAAGACGAAAACCAACGGGGAAACCGCCGCAATTATCGCCGACATGAAAAATCCGATTATCGCGCCGATAAGTCCCCCGCTCCAACAAACGATAAGGGCCTCCAATAAAAATTGTAGCATAATATTCCGTCGTTTTGCGCCTAATGCTTTGCGCACTCCTATCTCGCGGGTTCGTTCGGTAACCGATATTAGCATTATATTCATGACCCCTATTCCGCCTACAAGAAGGGAAAGGGCGGCGATTCCGATAAGGGCGGCCCACATATATTTTGTTGCATTGCGGAACTCATTGAGGAAAAAATCCTGCCTGTTTATGCCGAAATTGTCAGGTTCGCCGGGTTTGAGTCCGCGAACTGCGCGGAGAGCCATTCTTAATTCCTGTTCGAGGTCGTAAACTAAATCTTCCGAAGGAGCACTAGCCATAATGGTAATACCACGCCATCTGCCAAACATTTTATTCGCACAGGGAAGTGGAATGTAAGCATTATAGTCGGCGGCCATTCCGCTCATGTTGGTCATCATGTTGCCCTGTTTTTCGATTACGCCTATAACCCTGAAGGGTATTCCGTCTATTTCGACATATTGGTTAAGGGGATCCTCTCCCCCGGGAAAAAGCCTATCATAAATATCCCATCCAATAACAGTAATTCGTGTCGCCTTTTCGGCTTCGAAACGGGAGAAAAATCTCCCCATCACTATTGGAATTTCCCGAACTAGATGAAAATCTTCGGTTGTGCCGACAATCTGCATATTCTGAAGCTCGACGCCGTTACGCATTAGTCCACCTCGGGACTGCCTATATGGCACGACATATTCGGTAAGATAAACTCGTTTGACTGCATCGAGTTCCTTCTGGCCAATTTGGGGAGCACGCCAGAAGTATTCCTTACCCCACTGGGATCTGCTGATATAGAGAACCCGGGTTCCCACTCGAGAAAATTCCTTTGCCACCATGCCGTCGAGGCCGGCAATGAGGGATACGATTAGGATTATAGTGGTAACCCCCACCAGAATTCCCAGCATAGTCAGAATCGTTCGAAGGGGATGACTTCGAAGGGAATCGACCGCGGAGCGTATGCTTTCGATTATCAGATACAAGGTGAGCCTTTTCTATCTGTTGGTTTCATCGCGGGATATTCTTCCGTCAAGGAGTTCCACGTTGCGGTTCGCATGTTCTGCAATCGAACGTTCGTGGGTAACCAGGATTACTGTATGGCCGAGTTCTGATAGATCATCGAGTAGAGACATGATTTCGATTCCGGTTTTGCTGTCGAGGTTGCCTGTGGGTTCGTCGGCGAGTATAATACCGGGTTTAGTTATCAGCGCACGGGCTATAGCGACGCGCTGTCTCTGGCCGCCGGACAATTCGTTAGGACGATGAGTCATTCTGTCCGCCAGTCCAACCTGTTCCAAAACCGCCTGAGCGCGCTCCTTTCTATCTTTCCTCGATACACCCGCGTAAATTAAAGGGAGTTCCACATTTCCCAAAGCGGTTGCTCGCGGAAGAAGGTTGAAGGTCTGAAAAACGAACCCGACCTCGCGGTTGCGAACTTCGGCGAGGCGGTTGTCCGACAACTCGGCGACATTTGTGCCTCGGAAAATGTATTCGCCGGAAGTCGGGACATCGAGCATACCGAGAACATTAAGCAGGGTAGATTTCCCGCTTCCGGAAGGCCCCATAATCGAGATATATTCCGATTTGGTGATAGTCAGGGAGAGGCCGCGAAGGGCATGCACCTGAGTTTTGCCCATCTGATATGTTTTTGTGATATCGACAATTTTAATTAGGTCGCCCACCAAAACCTCCTCTTCCGGGCCCCTGGAAACCACTGCTGATTTCTTCCACTCTGTCGCCGTCCTGAAGGGCGCGTAGGGCCTCGTATCTGCCGGTAACGACCTTGTCGTTCTCCTCGATTCCCTCTTTGATTTCAATATATCTGTCGTCGGCGATTCCGGTCTCGACGATTCTCTGATTAGCCGCGCCACTTTTGACGACGAAAACCGCGTCTCTTTTGCGCATCATACCGTTTCTTGACGGTGGCTTCTCCCCTTCCTCTTTGCCGGGCTCTTCTCGAGCCGTAACGATCGATTGAATAGGAACCGATAGAACGCTTTCGGCTTTTTCGACTTCAATCTCCGCAGTGCAACTCATACCGGGACGTATGCCTTCGAAAGGTTCGGGCACCGTAATTTTGACCTCGTAGTTCGCGACAGTCTCCTGACCGCCGACACTCTGAAGTTTAGCGCTGTTGGCTATTTTGACGACTTCGCCGACGAGAAAAGTATCGGCGAAAGCATCGACTTCGACTTTTACCCTCTGACCGATATCGAGACTCACGACATCCGCCTCGTCCACATCGACCACGGCTTCCATGGCGTCGAGTTGGGCGATTGTCATAATGACGCTCCCGGGATTATTCATAGTGCCGGTGATGACGTTCTCCCCTTCTTCGACGGAAAGGCTGATAACCACCCCGGAGACTGGGGCGATTATTGTGGTCTGGTCGAGATCGTCCTGAGTTTCTTCGAGGGTTCCCTGAGTTCTATCTACATTATTCAGAGCCGACTCGAGCATGGCTTCTTGAACTTCGACCTGTGTTTGAGCCTGAAGCAGGGCGTCTTCGGAAATGAGATTTTTATCGAACATGGCCTGAGACCTTCGCAAAGTTTCTTTTGCCTGATTCAGATTCGCTTCGACCCTGCTTACATCCGACCGGGCGGACCTCAAAGCGGCCTGCGCGGAAGAAACCGCGGCTCGATATCTATTGCGTTCGAGTTCCACCAATGTGTCTCCTCTGGAAACAGTGTCCCCCTCTTCGACATAAAGGCGCTCTATCTGGCCAATTACCTTGCTCGAAATGGAGACCTCGACCTGGGGGTTCAGGCTTCCAAAGGCCGTTACGACCTGTAGAATATCCCTGCGCTGGACGGATTCTGTCGTAACCTGAGTTACTCCGGACGCCTTGCGCCTCATGTAGATCGCGCCGAAAACCAGAGCGGCTATTACCGCGAGGATTACGAGTATTATGATCAGCTTTTTCATTATATATTCCTCCGAGTTCGTCTCGAGTTAAATATCCATTTCGATGCCGGAGAGTCTCTCCAGCTCTGCTATTGCCATTCTGAAATCGTAAACGGCTTTCACATTCTCAGCCAGAGCATTTTGAAGAGAGAGCTCGGCCTGCAGAAGTTCCAATATGGTGCTGTTTCCCAGTTCGAATTTTTCGCGGAACAGGGTCGCGTTAAGTTCGGCGTCGGCAACTCGGGCATCGGCGAGGTTTATGCGTGCCGATGCCTCCTGCATATTCCGATAAGCCAGACGCACCGCGGTTTCCACTGTCTGTTTCGCCTGAAGCAGTGTCAATTCGGCAGAACGCTCTCCGCTGTTGGCACTGCGGACTCCTGCAATACGGGAAGTTCCCGAAAAAAGACTCCACGACGCCGAAACGCCGAAGCTCCATGTTGCATCGTCCCATATCTCCGAAAAACCTTCGGGCATGGCATTGTCGCTCCAATTATATGAATAGCTGGCGTTTACCGAGGGAAGGTATCCACTCCAGCTGGAAAACTTCGAGAGTCGAGCGCTGAACTTGGCCAATTCGGCCGATTTTACCTGAGGGTTATGCTCCATAGCTTTCTGTAGCAGAGTTTCAAATTCGGGGGGTTCTATCGAAACCAAATCCGGTTCGATAAGCTCTATCGAGATGTTCATTGGCATAGAAAGCAGGATGAGTAATCTTTCCATAGCTTGCCTGCGGGCGTTTTGCGCTTGAAGTAGCGAAAGTTCTGTCTCGGCGAGGGTTACCTTCATCTGGGAAACCTCGGTGGGGTCGGCGAGACCGAGTGTGTCGCGCTGAGCTACAAAACGCCACTGTTCACGGGCGCGTTCGAGGGATTGTTCCACATTTTGCAAGGTCTGTTCCGCACTTATGGCTGTGTAATAGGCCTGCTTGACATCGTAGATTAAATTCTCCTGCTCACCGGTGTATTCAATCTCCGCAGATTTGTAACTCAGTATCGATGTCTTGAGGGACAAGATGTTATTTCCGCCCGCGAAAAGGGGCTGAGAAGCGCTGAATCCCATACTATAATGGTCGTTGCTGACCGTGAATCCGGTTTCGGTAAAATTGTATCTGTCGTCGCCGCTATGGCTCCAGGAATAACGGAGATTTGCCGAGGGCATTAGTCTCGACCAGGCTCCGAGTCTCGATGCGGCAGACTTAACAACCGATTCCTCCCTTATATTTAGACCATAGTTTCTCTCAAGCGCTATCTGAATGCACTCCTCGATACCGAGTTGGTCTATCTCCTTGCCCGGTTCATTCTGAATTCCTGTTTGCGCAAATGCCGTCAGGGACAGTAGCAGGATAATCAGCAGTCCGTTTTTCATTTTTATCGTCAAACTCATTCTCACCTCTCTATGACCAAATGGCCTTTTCACAATCAAGAATACGAATCTTCTAACATAATGTCAAGCTCTTTTTACATTATGTCCGTTTTTTTATTCACACACTTCGTGCCAAATCATTACTTAACTTTGACTAAATTCTACAAACAAAGTTTATAGAGAACTTTCGAATAAACGAAAAAAGCCCCGCTTGGGGCTTCTTTCGGAAAATATGCAAACCGGTTTGATTAAGCCTTTACCTCAATGTGAACCGGAATGGAATCTGGTAGCGCACACGGACTGGTTTATCTCTCTGATATGCCGGTTCGAAGGTCCATTGTTTGGCCGCGGCTAAAGCGGCTTCTTCGAAAAAGCCTTCAGGCTTGGCTCCGGCAATTTTCGCCGATTCTACTTTGCCGTCGATGCCGATAATGACTTCGACCAAAACCGTGCCCTCGACCTGCCCCTTCCTCGCGAGGTCGGGGTATTTTGGATCAACCTGCTTGCGAGGTGTCGGGGGGGCTTCCAGAGCGAAGAAGTCCACAACTTCGCCCTCGTCGGGTGGCGGAGGCGGAACGAAGCTGTCGATTTCGAGATCCGTCTCGGCGATTGTTACCGTATCCGGCACTTCTTCCTCGTCCGCTTCGATAACCTCGGCGATTTTCGGTTTAGGTGGCTCTTCTTTCTCTATCTGCTGGCGGGTCTCTTCGATTTCCTCGATTTCGATTGTCTGCTGATACTCCGGCCCTTCCATCCTCTTGACCTGCACTGTAATGAAGGTCAGGGCGATGAGCAGAATCGCGAGGAGAGTTATGATGAGGCTTTTGCGATATTGCAGATTAAACTGCCCCGGAAGATCCGCTTTTTCGTCTATATAACGCATAACTTAGCCTTCCGAAAGTGTGGCGAAGTTTATTCTCAGAGCATTCGCTTCCTTGAGAGACTCCATGACCATAGCTACACGACCGTATTTTGCCTTTTCATCGGCACGTATAGAAACAATCAACGCCGGATTCTCAATCATCTTGCCGGACATAATCGGTTGAACCTCGGCATATGAAATTATCATATCGTCGATGTTAAGCCGGTTTTCCCTATCGATCCAGATATAGGATATATCGCGTTTAGCTTCGATTTTCTGTGTGGCTTTCGCTACTGGAAGCTGAACACGAAGTCCCTGGTATTCTTTGAAAACCGTAACGGTCATGAAGAATATCAGTAGCAGGAAAACGATGTCCGCTATCGATGAGTTGGGTATTTGGCTCGAAAGCTTCGCTTTTTGTTTGAATCCTATTGCCAATTTATCCCTCCGAAACTAAGGGGTTTTAGCCCTTTGAGTGATGCTCTAACTCGCATACCGAACCGCCTAAAACTGCGGCGTAGCAATGGATATCTTCCTGGCGCCGGCCTCTTTTATCTCGTCGAGAACGTCGATCATCATACGATATTCCGCGTCCACATGGGTCAGCAGACTGACGATGATTTCCTCGTCCTCGCCTCTTTCCGCCTTGTATTCCATCCTCTTCTGTTCGACTTTCGCGCGAACATCGCTAAGCTGAGTTTCCTCGCCGCCTACGAGAATTTGTCCCTGAGGGTTCACGAAGACGTTTACGATATTCTGTTTAGCGATTTTGACTTCCTGACCCGGCGGAGGCAGGGTTATCCCCAGCCCCTTTGCCGGATTCATGCTCGTCGTAACCAGAAAGAAGATAAGAAGCAGAAATACGATATCCGCAAGGCTCGATGTCGGTATTTCCGAGCTGGCTTTTCCGTGTTTCTTTACCTTAAGCACTTCGCTTCCTAACTTGCAACCATATCGTTGTCGATTAGGAATTCGACCAGCTTGTTAGAGTAGTCCTCCATCTCGACAACCATGCGATCTACCTTGTTCACGAAATAGTTGTAGAATATCTGAATAGGAATCGCGATAGCAAGACCGCTGAAGGTCGTAAGAAGTGCCGTCGAAATACCGCCGGCTACTTCGCTCGGAACGATGTCGTTCGATTTCGCGATGGTATCGAAGGCGATGATCATGCCCTGCACTGTCCCGAGGAAACCGAGCATAGGCGCAACGCTGATAATCGTGCTTAGCCAGACCATACCTCTTTCGAGGAAACCGAGCTGGACAGCGGCTTCGTTTTCAATCGCTCTTTCGACATAAGCAAGTCCGCGGTCGGCGCGTTCGAGACCAGCGTGGAAAAGAGCGGCCAAAGGCCCTCTCGTCGTCTCACACTTCTCTATCGCAGGCCGAACGCCTTCCTTCTTGAGAATTCCTTTGATCATTTCAAAGAACTTCTTGCTGTTAACTGTCGCTCTCATGAGTAGCCAGAGTTTGACTATCCCAAAAGCTATCCCGATGACAAAAAGGCCTAACAGCGGAAACATCAAGAATCCACCCTTATTAAAATATTCGACCATCGAGAGGGCTCCTTTCTTATGAGTTTAATTTCAAAGTTTCAAATTCAAGAGTTCATCGAACTCAGATTTTTCAATATAGCAACCTATTCACCAAAGTCAAATTAAAATTGCATTTCAATTTTCGACCTCGACAAATCCAGTTAATATAGCATTTCTCTTGCCATACAAGGCTGATATCGAGGGTCTATTTCAGAAAAACTGCCCGAATTGTCTCCTTTTCGCCCCGATATTCGACGGAAATCAGATATATCCCAGATTCAACATCCGGCTCGGGACGCCATATCTTACCTTTCTGGATAGTTTCGATGAGTCTTCCGCGAAGGTCGTGAATTTGAATCTTCGCGCCATCGGGAGCATCGATTGCCACTGCAGAATTGAAAGGATTGGGATATGCTCGAATCCTGTAATCGTCCGGCTTTGCGCTTTCGTCGATGCCCGTAACGTCCAGAATAGTCAACGGCCCGACTTCGGCGATAATCGAGTTGAACTCCACACTCTGCACCCGCACGTAAACATTTGTCTGTTCGGAAGTTACATAGGGCACATCCCATATATGGAAGGTAAAATTGGTCGAATCGGTTATCACATTCCACGGGCCGTCGAGGCCATTCAAGGAATAATCCAAACGAGCGGTCGCGAAACTCGGCACCCCTCCGGAAGTCCATTGGATAACCATCGTAGCACCTTCTTCTACGACCGTGCCCGACGAGGGCAGGGTAATGTCCAGTGTCGGCCCCTCCCCTGTCCTATAATGTAATGAATAGAGTCCGAACTCCGATGAAGTATCTCCCATAACCAACAGCTTGTAAGTCCCCGCAGTAGTAGGCGTGAACTGGATGAAGAAATTGTATCTCGAAATCCCCGTCGTCGAGGACGCCAGAAGCTCGCCGCCGCAAGAACTGTATATTGCGCCGTAGGTGTTCGTCGAACCGCGGGTGTAGAAGATATAACTGCTCTCCGGAATCGCCTCGAAAGTGAACCAGTCCTCATCTCCCGCAGGATATATCGCATCCCGATACCTCGAAGATTCCTCTTCCGGAAAAATAGCAATCGCAGACCCGCAGACATCGGGAGCATCCGGGCGTGGATCAGGTTCCAATCCAACAACGCCGTAGCTGATAATCGAATATCCCGAAGGCATCCCGGCCGGAAGCGAATACCACCCATTGGCAGATCCGCTCCATCCCATATTCAGATGATAACGATCCGTCGAACTGTTGTAGCCGTCGCAGTTTATCGAGTGTCCCCCAGACCAGTCCGCCTGATAAATAGCCAACTGCGCTGGACGGCCCTCAATCATATCGTCGGAAAGATAGGTATAAAAATCGCTGTGTCCGCCGCTTATTCGTATCGCACTCTCGCTGTAACCCCATTTGTCGATATAATCGCTTGCCGAAACATTCGCCCCGGTGCCGCTGGAGCTATACCAAGAACCCACGGAAACTCCCGAAGCCCACATAAGATTAGCCAGCTCAGAATTTGAGGGATATCCGCTTCCGTTGTCGTATTCGAGGGAATCGTCGGTGGCTGTAGGCGCATCTATAAAGATTGCCGGAGAAGTGTATCCAGAATAATAGCTCTCGTCCGGCGCGAAAGCTACGAAAGGCGGGTATTCCCAGTAGTTATGAATCATCGCCATCGCCGTAGCGGTGCATCCGGTAACACATCGGCTTCCCGTTTCCGGGTCGATAGGGCATCGCATATTATAGGGATACCCCTGTCCCCAATTCGTGTCGAACCACGGCCCGTAAACCGCCATGGATGAATGCTCCGCGAAAAGTCCAGCTCCGCCGGAAAGGTATTCAGACCATTCGGCGAGGTTGTCCGCGATGACATCCGTCGAAGTCTTATCGAGAGCCGCGAATCTTAGCTCCAAATCCCCGCGAAGCATCTTCAGCATGAGGTTCATCTCGGTTTCGTCGAAACGGAAATCGCTCTTGAAAGAATAAACGATAACCGGCTTGATTCGCGTATCCCCGCTGATTGCGACATAGCCTACAGGGTCCAGGTTGACGACGTAACCCACGACTCGCCCCTCCCGCGAATCGAGAAGGGGGTTTATTCCGCCGATACGGTAAGGAACGCCTATAGCTTCAGCCCCTCTATTTTCCGGGTTCTGCAGGTATTCAGCGTGAAGGGCGATGTGAGTCTGCGCGGTGGAAATTGCCATATCCGGAGTAACCGGAAGGGCGAGAAGAACAGCGGCGAGTAAAACTTGAATTATCAATGCATATCTAAACATAATTTACCTCGGTTGAACGTTCGTATCAGTTAATCTTACCCAAAATAAGACAATATTTCAACCCTTTTCTAACCAAACGGAAGAAACACGAGAAGTCGGGACTTGACCATCGACTTTTCCCGAATTATATTTGAAGTTGAAAGATCAGTTTGTATGACCCGAGTTCAGGTTTCTGATGCCTGGACAATTTAACCATAAGTTTTTATTTAGGTGGTATCATGCGCTCATTAATCATCATCGTCCTTCTGTTATCGGTATTCGTTCTTTTCGCCGCGGATTCTCTCAACATCAGCCTGCTCACGGAGATTGAACTTTCCACTCTGCGCGGAGTGGATGTCCATGCCGGCCATGTTTTTGCCTTCGCCAAATCTCCAAAGCTATACTCCCTCGAATACGTCTGCGGTGGTGGGTTATTTTTGGTCGATAGCCTTACTTTCAGCGGTTTTGCGATGCCCGGGCACTCCTATCTTTCGGGCCGATGGATAGAGTGCGCCGAGGGCAAAGCCTACCTCGCCGACTGGACATCCGGGTTCCACGTCGCCGACATCACCGACCATCTCGCCCTCGCTTTGGATACAACCATTAACTCCGCGACCACAACCCGAGGCGTTTTCCCCTCCGGCGATTCCCTTTTCGTGGCCTCAAACTCCATCGGTATGCATCTCTACGACATCACCGACGGCACCGCTTACATCTCGACCATGGGCGTTGGCTCTGCGGTCATGGATGCCATCGGATACCCGGACGGCACCGTGCTCATAGCCGAAAGCGGAGCGGACTTCTCCATCTGGGATTTGGACATGGCCTCCTCCCCAATCGGATGGCAGAGCCTCTCCGGCGAAGCTGTCAAGCTGGGAATTAAGGATAATCTCGCCTTCGTAGCTTCCTGGGGCGCGGGAATGCACATCCTCGATATTGCGGATTTAACATCTCCCTCCCTCGTGGCTTCGGTGGATTTATGGGACGACGAGGTTTACGACATCGAAACCTGGGGCGAAAATCATCTTGTCGTAGCTGTGGGATCAGCTGGAATTTCAGTGGTGAACCTCGGCACCGGCGCGGCGATTTGGCAGGAAGGCTATTACACGCCGGATGGCGCAAATATAGTGGACGTTGCAATAAACGCCAACCTTGCCTTCGCCGCGGACACCGACGGCCGCCTCTACTGCTTCGACCTCTCTGATTTGACATCCATCGACGAAACACCGCCCACGCCCGACAATTTCACCATCTCCGCCTACCCCAACCCCTTCAACTCCGCGGTAACCATAGCCTTCGATTGTCATTCCCGCGAAGGCGGCAATCCAGAGGGTATCACGGTGGAAATTTACGATGTGAATGGGCGTTGTGTGGAGACGGTCACTGAGCCTGTCGAAGTGACCATAGGGGTCGAAGCAACAGTTGGCAGGTTAGCCAAAGACACTTCGACAAGCTCAGTGTCCGTGAAGTCCCCCTTGTCAAAGGGGGATTTAGGGGGATTAGTCGTTTGGCAACCCTCCCCCTCCCTCGGTTCCGGCGTGTTCCTCGTGCGGGCGACGATAGGCGAACACAGCATAACAGAGCGGATTGTGTATTTAAAATAGCACAAGTTCACCAGTCATTGCGAAAGCCCGAAGCAATCTCTAAATAAAATAGTTCATAAATTGCAAATTTTTTTATCGTGAACCTTATTTTTCCCTTGACAATCTAATATGCCAGAATTATATTTCTAATACCATGAAAAATAGACCGCAAAAAAAACACGCCATGGTCTCCCTCTGTAAGTCTTTACGGGGGGGGGGAATGCTTTCACACTAATCTCGCAAACAAATTCTTTCGCATATACAGCCCGTGCCATCCCAAAGGCGCGGGTTTTTTCTATCCCGGGGAAAGGAGAAACAAAATTGGTTTGACATCCCTAAACAAAAACCGTATTATCAAAGGAGACAAAGATGAAACTCAAAGGAAGTTTCTTTGTGATTATCATTATGTTAGCAGTAGTTACAAATGCTCAAGTGCCGAGAGTGCTCTCGTATCAGGGCGTGCTGACAGCATCCCCCGGAGCGGCGCCCATTAACGGCATGAGAAACCTCGGCTTCGCCCTCTACGAATCGGAGGACGATTTCGCAACACCAATCTGGACAGAGACCCACCTCGGTGTTCATGTCCAACACGGCGTTTTCGCGGTGTATCTCGGAAGCGCAACCCCATTCCCGAGCAGTGTCGATTTCTCGAAACAATACTGGCTGGGAATCTCCATAGACGGCGGCGCGGAACTTTCGCCCCGATTCCTCCTTACCGCCAGCCCCTACGCCCTGAATATCCCAAACATGGGCGCCGAAGACGGCCAGGTGCTCAAATGGAACGCAACCGATGAGAAATGGGAACCGGCAACAATCAATATCGAGGAGGAATGCTCGACCTGCATCGCTCGTTCGGATTCAGATTCCGCTTGTGTCGAGTGGAAATACGACGGCAATGGAGTGATCTGGACGGCACTACACGATCAGAATAGCAATCCACCATGTTCTCTAACTTACTTGGGCATCGCCAAAGGTAATGCAGGTAACGCTCTATACGGAGTAAACCGACGCACCCATGTTAATCTTGGCGCCAGCTCCACAACTGGCTTATCCGGGTATAATTTCGAGTTCTGCACAATCAGCGGGGGTTCAGACAATCAAGCGACGAATAACCTTGCAACTATTGCTGGAGGATTATCAAACTCAGCCACCCAGGAAGGTTGTTTTATTGGCGGAGGAGTGAGGAACGAAGCATCAGAAGTGTATTCTTTGATTACCGGAGGCTTTGCTAATAAAGCAAGAGGACAATACTCTTTGGTTTGCGGAGGGTATGGCAATTCAGCATACGGCCATTATTCTGTAATTGCAGGCGGGACTCATAATACAGCAACATCTGAATGGTCTTCTGTGGGTGGAGGCACAAACAACACAGCTGATAGCACTTACACAACTGTATCTGGGGGATCAGATAATTATGCCCACCAGCAAGGAGCTACAGTGGGTGGCGGAGTCGACAACACGGCAGATGGATTTTATGCTACAGCTTGTGGGGGACTTCTCAACTCGGCTACGACTTCTTGGGCGATTGTATGCGGCGGATATTTCAATAATGCTAACGGGCTTCTTTCCACTATTTGTGGCGGTGAAGAGAATACTGTTAACTCTGATTACGGTTTTATCGGCGGTGGTCAAAATGATACGATACGAGAAGATGTCCCGCATTCAGTTATAGGTGGTGGACAATACAACATCATTTCTTCGACAAAAGAGGGCACTACTTCCCACGCTGTAATCGGCGGCGGATTTTCAAATAAGGTCTTTGGTTCCTGGTCAGGTGTTTTCTCTGGTTATAACAACTGGGCGGGAGATTCCGCTGGCCTTGAAGGATGTTCCTTTGTCGGCGGTGGTGCTAACAATATAGCACGCGATACCTGTTCGACCATTGCCGGTGGCTGTAATAACGAAGTCCTCGGAAGAGGTGCCGCTATTACTGGTGGTGGAGGAAACAACATCAACGGTGATTATTCGTTTATTGGCGGAGGTCGAAAAAACAGTATATCTAACGAACTAACAGGCGATTACTCCGTTATCGGTGGCGGCGATTCTAATACTGTTTTTGCCGATTCATCTGTAATTGCAGGTGGCGCAAGAAATCGCATCTGTCATAATGCTATCGGTAGTTTTATCGGTGGTGGACTCGGAAATGTGGATAGCGCTGCATATTCTCTTATTGGTGGTGGTAGAGGAAACTTCATTGGCGAATATGTGCCTTCCCAAAATGGCTGGCATGTTATTTGTGGAGGGGACTCAAATTATATCGACAGCACACGATATGCCGCAATAGGGGGTGGTAGGAAGAATAGGATAATCGGGAATGCTGGGACAATAGGAGGTGGTGACTCCAATACAGTCATAACCTGTTCGGCAACGATTGGTGGCGGTCTAGGAAACCTGGTTTCTTCAAAAGCTTCGGCTATTGGAGGTGGAAAAGGCAACTATATCGATTCCGGTGGGGAAAATGTTATTCCCGGCGGCCAAGTTAACTATATCGAAAGCGATGGTGATAGCGGACCTTACGGGGAAGGCGCATATGAGGGCTCATACTATTCTTTCGCCTCGGGCGTAGGGAATGTAGTTCGAGGCGATGTTTGTTTCGCTTATGGAGATAGCTGTTTAATAGATACAGCAAGCTATTCTCTTGCATTTGGACATAAAGATACAATAATGAATTGCGAGCACTCAATGGCTTTCGGAAATGGCGTAAGAGTTGATAATGACTATATAGCGGCTTTCTATAATGAAGATAATCCCGGCAAAGTCGGTATTAACCAGCCCGACCCCGAAGCCGAACTACACGTCAACGGAACCGTGAAGATAAAAGATATTCTAAAACTTGAAACAAGAGAAACCGCTCCTTCTGGTTTGGGAACCGAAGATCGTGGAACAATATATTACCATTATAATATTGGCCCTCCCCTTGTAAACATGCTCTACGTTTGGGATGGCTCTGACTGGCAACCATTGTGGTAATGGGGTAAACAACATGCAAGATGCAAATAAATGTCTTTTCCTAACTGCTATTTCTATACTTGTCATCTCCTGTTCAATCTATGCTGGCTGGGAGAGAACCTATGGCTGGATATATGATGAAGAAACACCCTCTCTAAAAATTGATAGGGATAAAAACTTCATAATGGCTGGCGGTCAAAGGCAAAGCGACTTTGGGGGTAGCAATTTCTTCCTAATAAAAGCCGACCAATATGGCGATTCGCTTTGGGCAAAAACCTATGTAGATACAACATCTAGTGGGGCATATAGTATTGAACTTACAGATCATGGTTACATTGCTGCTGGAAATAAAAGCATAAGCCACGAATTTAGGCCCTTCCTCGTAAGAACAAATCTAAATGGAGATACGCTCTGGACAAGAACTTATGAATTTGAGGCTCATCGTGGATTTGTTCTATCCCGAATGAACAATGGTAATAGAGAATACAGCACTTTGTGGAGTTACGGTGATAATTTAGTAATAAAATCGGATTCTTTGGGCGATACTATATGGACAAGCATTGTAGGCGATATGGATGGTGCAGCATTCTCTATGACTTATGCCCAAGAAGGTGGATACATCATTGTAGGGGCGGTTGGCAGTTCTGAGATTGACCTATACGCCGCTAAAGCAGATAGTATGGGAGTTACTATCTGGGAAGAGAGATATGAAACCGTAGGCACAAATAGAGGGTGGTTTATCGATACCACTTTCGATGGAAACTATGTTATCACTGGTCAAACCAGCCTTTACTACAACATCCTCTTCGACGTCTATCTCCTCAAAATCAACGACGATGGCGATACGTTGTGGACGCGGAAATACGGGGGAGATTACAGCGATGTCGGGCGATGCGTTCGGCCTACAACCGACGGCGGTTATATCATTACCGGCTGGACCTATTCATACGGCATTGGCACGCCGGATTCGTCAAATGTCTATCTTATCAAAACGGATTCGTTGGGCAATCTGGAATGGGAACGCGCTTTCGGCGGCACCGGCGAGGACAAAGGCTATTCCGTCGCCCAAACGGAGGATGGGGGTTACATTATCGCCGGGATATACGATCAGGGACCACACATCGACGTCTATCTCATCAAAACCGACTCCCTCGGCTACACGCAAATCGAGGAGACATATTCGACGAGACCGAAGGAATTAGCCCTCTCCGCATACCCCAATCCGTTCAATTCGGCTGTAACAATTTCCGCCCCTGTGGGCGCGGAAATCGAGATTTTCGATGTGAATGGGAGACGCATTTCTGTCATTTCGAGCGAGGGCTTTATGCCCGACGAAAAATCTCCTACGCAATCACAGGAGATTTCTCCCTGCGGTCGAAATGACAAGATGAGCGAATTCATCTGGCAACCGGACGAAAACCTCGGTTCCGGCGTGTATCTCGTCCGGGCAACGGTAGCTTCCCAAACCGTTTCCAAACGTGTGGTCTATCTCAAATAGGAATTCAAAACAAGAATAATTAAGGAGCTAATATGAAATATGTAACTTTAATTCTAATTCTCCTTGCGCTGGCGGTCGCGTCGTTTGCGCAAAGCAAGGGCGGCGAGGCCGAGGCAGAGGTGATCTACACCGTGCGGTCGTCGGTAGGCATGCCTGTGGCGGGTTATGCCGAGGACGCCTCGAACAAAATGACCGCCCTCGCGTCGTCAACCCAAACATCGGCCTCGGTGGCCAAACGTCAGCCCGACCCCGAAAGACCCCTCGCATTCGGAATCAAAGCGGTTTCGCCCAACCCCTTCAACCCAACCTGCGAAATCGAGTTCGAGATCGGCGAGGAGACTGAAGTCGAGCTGGAGATTTACGACATCTCCGGGCGGCTGGTGTCGCGCCTCATCGACGAGGAGATGCCCGCCGGACTATATCAAATATCATGGGACGGCGCGCAAAACCCCTCGGGGACATACTTCACGCGCCTAATTGCCGGAAACAAAACAGAGGTGCGACGACTGGTATTGTTGAAATGACGCCCCGCGTCGGTCTTTGTTTGAAATAAATCTGCCGTAGGGGCGACCCGGTGGGTCGCCCTTTTTTGCGCCTCTGCCACTTTTTGCTTGACATCCCCACCCTGACACATTTTATTTATTTTACCAAATGAAAAACACCGCCGGAAATAAAACGAAATTCGTCCCCTCGCCCACCCGCTCGCTCCCTGAGCTTGTCGAAGGAACGGCGCACCGGCATGGACATTTGAACAACCAAACCAAACCGATGCAAGGAGAAATTAATGGAACTGAACGAATTCGTAAAAAATCATAGCCGTGTGGACACGGGAGAAGTTTTCCAGCTCGAGAACTCTAAACTCTTGGAAATCAAAGTCAACGGAACAGTCTGGGCCAAAACCGGTTCAATGATTGGATATTACGGCAACCTGAAATTCACTCACAGCTCCGGAGGCTTTGGAAAATGGCTCAAAAAAGGGTTAACCGGCGAGGGCGCAAACACAATGCAGGTCAGCGGAGACGGTTATCTATATCTGGGGGATCAGGGAAAAGTAGTTCATGTCCTCAAGCTTAAAGAAGGTGAAGCAATCTCAATCAACGGCAACGATATTCTTGCCTTCGAAGACACTGTGAATTGGGATATTAAGATGATGCGGAAAATGGCTGGGATGATGTCGGGCGGCCTTTTCAACGTCCATATTCAAGGCCCCGGTCATGTCGCCTTTACGTCGCATGGCAAGCCGCTCGTTCTTGGAACACCCGTAATAACTGACCCTCAGGCGACAATAGCTTGGAGCGCACATCTTCAACCATCCATCAAATCGGATATCAATTTTAAAACACTCATGGGAAGCTCATCCGGTGAAACATTCCAGATGGCATTCAATCAAGAAGGTGGTTTCGTGATAATTCAGCCTTTCGAGGAAGGAATAACCACCGCGAAATGATAAACGGCGCTGCCGCGTTCTTTTAAACATTTTCCGCGCTATTAATAACCGTAGCGTCTTGTTGCAGAGGGCGTGAATTGGAATGAAACGCACGAAACGCTTTGCGCAATAGGCATTCCGCGTGGTGTGATGGACAATCCGTGGACTACATCGGCAAAACCGCCCGGTGCAATGGCCAATCCGTGGACTTCAACGGCAAAACCGCTCGGTGCAATGGCCAATCCGTGGACTTCAACGGCAAAACCGCTCGATACAGAGGCCATTCCGCTCGATGCAACGGCCATTCCGCTCGATGCAGAGGGCGTTCCGTTCGATGCAATGGTCGTTCCGGCAAAACGGATTCGCCGATGTAACGAACGGAACCGGTGTTGCAGTTCGCGAACTCGCCGATGTAGTGCGCGGATTCACCGTTGCTGAGAACGGAGCCGGCATTGCGGTTAGCGGAAGCGCCGTTTTAATGCACGGACGCACCGATGAAGCGCGCGGAACCGGCGTTGCAGACTGCGGATTCGCCGCCGGGGTGGACGGGTGCACCGGATCGTCGCGCGGAACGGCCATAGCGCCGCACTTTTTGACTATTTTGTCGGGCGAATCGCCCGGAAAAACGAAATTGGAGACAGGATGAAAACAACGATTAACATATTACTTGCGATGATTACGCTGTGCATGGCGCAGGGGAGGCGATAATATGTGGTTCTGGGGAATAATAAGCGGTCTGTGGTTTGGAAGAACGCGAAAACCTGAGAAAAATCCCAAGAGGCCATTTCAGGTAGGAAATATCGTTTCTGTTATTGTCGGGGTTGTTGCTATCGGGCTTTCTTGTTTTTTCGCTTCCCAGGCGGAAAAAAGCACGAAACGAGTTGAGTCTTTAGTTGAGGCAGGCCTTTATCCTGCAAATGAGGAATTTGCGAAGGATATGGATCTCGATATTTCAAAAATAGAAGATCCTCTCCTATTTGCTCAAATTTGCATCGCTAATAAAAAGGGAGATAGAAAGGGATTAAAGTCAAGATTAGAAGAATACCTCGAAATAGCGCCTGAAAGCGGGTATCCATATTGGTTGTTTGGGATATATTTTAGCGACCAAGAAACGACTATTGTTGATGACGCAGACTCGGCAATATATTTTTACACTAAAGCTATCGATTTAATGGAAGATACTGATGTTAATAGGGCTATGGCTTTTAACAACCGAGGAATCGTTTTTAAAGAGAAAGGCGATTATGATAAGGCTATGAACGATTATCAAAGCGCAATAATCCTGAATCCTTTGATCCCCGAACCATATAATAATCTGGGTAATTTAAAGATTGAACAAAATGAGGACTCTATAGCTATTTGGTTTTTGGATATCGCAATATTCTTAAATCCCATTTTTACCAATGCTTATTTTAATAGAAGTCTTGCGAATAGAAACCTTGGCAATTATAAAAAGGCTATTGAAGACTTAGATATGACGATAAGTTTGAAACCGGATTTTACAGAAGCTTATTATAATAGGGCATTAAATAAAGACAGTAATGGTGATTATAAAGGCGCAATTTCAGATTATAACATTGCTTTAAAACTAGACCCAAAAAACTCAAACGCTTATTTAGGGAGAGGATTAGTATTCAATAGACTAAATGAAAATGAAAAAGCAATGGCTGATTATAACACTGCTATCGATTTAGATTCTACGAATCCAAATGCGTTCAATAATAGAGGTTCATTAAAGGGGAAAATTTTGGATTTTGAAGGGGCTATAAATGATTTTAATCAAGCGATAGAATTAGATTCAAACTACGTTAGTGCCTTTTTTAATCGTGGATGCACCTATCTTAGGTATTCACTTAATAAAGGCATAAATCCAAAAGAATCCGAACATTACGAAAAAGCAATTTCAGATATAGAAAGAGGATTTAACTATAAAAACAAGATAAATGAATATAACATTGCCTGCGCAAGAGCCTTGCTTCTCGAAAAGGAAGCGGCGTATGAGCATCTTGTAGAAGCGTTGGCAAGGAAGTTAGTTACAGCAAAACAAGTAATAGATGATCGTGATTGGGATCACATTCGAGAAGAACCGGAATATAAGCGTATTATCGCTAAATACGAAGCCAACCAATCGGGCGGGGAGGACTCGTCCGGGGAATAAACATTTTCAAAGGAGGGCCAAATGGCCGAACCGCATGACAATAACTTACCCCACGACAGTAAGGAGGTGCGGCTGTATCGCCTCATGCGCATGCAGAATAATATCGACACGTATTCCGCCGTGTTGGGTATTCTCGGCGCGATATTGGCGTGGGCGCAGAGCTGTTACACCCGTTTCACCGACGCCGTAACCGCCGCCACCGTGGAGGACGGGGAGTCGCAGGACGCGCGAATCATCCTTCGGGACAAGTTCGATGTCGCCCTGGATTATTACCAGAAGGCGAAGGAGATCCTGCAGGCCAAGCTGGACTTGTATCCGCCGGACGATCATCTGCTTGCGTCATACGGCATCAAGATTTCGACGCCGCGGACGTATCAAGCGCTCAAAGAGGCCGCGGACGCTATGATCTTAAAGCACGACATGCTTGTTGGGGCTGGGGACGAGCGGGTTATCGCGCAGGCGATAATCGACCAGCTCACGATCTACCGCGACGAATTCAATGAGGCTTTGGAGGCGGCGGGCATCGAGGACAGGGAAACCGACGACGCATATGCGCTCCAGCACAAGTATTTCGACGAGGACACCGAGCGGCTGAGGTTGGTTTTCAAGATAGCCTGCCTTATCTGGGGCGACGACGACCCGAAGCTGAAGGATTTGGGCTTCGTGCCGTCGAGCGAGATTTGGACACCGGGGCAACCTGACCCGGAACTGCCGGTGTTCCCGAATCCTCCGGCGACGTTCACGCTCTCTTTGCGTCCTGACGGGACAATCGAGGTCGTCTGGACAGGTGTCGCGGGCGCGACTCATATGCTTCTCGAAAAGCGCAAACAGGGCGAGATCGACTGGAGTCTCGTCATGAACGGTCTTCCGGCTGACCCTGCGGAGATTTTGCCCTACATCGATCCATACATTTCCCCGGGCATCTGGGAATACCGCATGATCCCCATGAACGGCGACGAGCACGGGATGGAGATTGTAGCGGTAATCGTGGTGCCGGAGGGGTAGATGGGAGTTGAGAGTGTAGAGTTGAGAGTTGAGAGTTGGGTTATTTTTAGGGCGGTTAGGAGGGCCGCCTTTTTTTTAATCCCGCCAACCCCCCCTTTGACAAGGGGGTCTTTTTCATAGTAGGCGGTGAGGGGGCTTTTTATATTAGACACCCCGCCCCTTCGGGGCAC
>NPID01000275.1_pt3 | contig 21864 bp, 19 predicted proteins | sample 8637491 | NCBI WGS metagenome assembly NPID01 (sample SAMN07420843, study PRJNA396082) | bioreactor metagenome | isolation source: sample BA6 brine-fed electro-methanogenic bioreactor BA | place: Japan: Kochi | collected 2016-06-14 | reverse complement strand
ATCTGGTATCCGGTATCCGAAATCTGGCATCTGGCATCCGAAATCTGGCTTCTGTATTCTGAATACTGAATTCTGAATTCTTATTCCTTGTTCCTTGTTCCTCTGTTCATTATTCTTTTTTACCCACCCCCGACCCCTCCCTGCGAGCAAGGAGGGGAGGTTTGTCGATTTGCCGCATGGGATCAGATATATTTGACCCCTACGGGGTCGTCCTCCTCTGAAATAAAACTTTCTGGTTACTGGCTGCTATTTGCTGGCTACTGGCCTCTGGTATCCGGCTACTGTATTCTGAATACTTAATTCTGAATACTGAATTCTGAATTCTTATTCATCATTCCACCTTCGATATTCTTCTGTTCGAAAACAAAAAAAAAAGCCCCGCTGTTTTCACGACGGAGCTCTCTGATTAAGTTATCTACTTAAAAAGTAGAAAATTGTGGTTTAACCCAAAAACCAGTGGGAGTTACTGGATTCGAACCAGTGACCCCCTGCTTGTAAGGCAGGTGCTCTGAACCAACTGAGCTAAACTCCCCAATATAAGGTGCTCTGAACCAATCCCGAAAAACAAAAAACTTCGCAGAAGTTTTGTAAGTTTTTCGAGGATCCACGATAAATGAGCAAATCGAAGATTTGCAATTTATCGGGACTGAGCTAAACTTCCTAAAGAACAATCCCCTTAAAAGGGACGGCAAAAATAATACCTTTATTTATAATGGCAAAATATTTTAGGGCAAAATATTTTGCCATTACAGGTGCCGGGTAACAGATTCCGGGTACCCGGAGAATTCCTATTCTTTATCTTGATACATTGGGCTCAGATTAAAGCGGTCTGGGTGCCGGGGGTGCTTGTCGCGGTAAAAATCCTGTATTTTCGCCAGGTCTTTCTCGTAATCCCCGCTGGGGTAAACAGTCATGCCGTATCCGATGCACTTATTCTTGTAGTCCAGGTAAACACACCCAATGGGCACTTCGGCCTCCATGGCAATGGCATAAAAGCCCTTTTTCCACTTTTTTACCAGGCTCCGGGTCCCCTCCGGGGTGATCATCAGGAAAAAACTGTCGTTTTTAGCAAATTCTTCCGCCACCTGCTCAATGATGTGATTGTTCTTCCTCCGGTCAACGGGAATACCACCGGCTTTTTTGATCAGCCAGCCCAAAATCCCCTTAAAAGCTTCCTTCTTGATCAGAAAACGGGTGCGCATGCCCAGGATCGTGGCGCCGAAGCGCCCGTAAACAAAATCATAATTGCTGGTATGCGGGGCTGCCAGCAAAACGCACTTCTTCAGATCGGGAGGAGGTTTATGTTCGATCTTCCAGCCCGTGAGGCGAAAATAAAGTATGGCGATCAGGCGTTGCATGTTCAGGGTATTACAAATATACCTATAATTTGCAAGGGTATCGCCCAATACGTATCTTTGTGTACACGGATTAACAAGCTTTAACATATTCATTATGAAAAAAACATTCCTTTTACTCTGGTCAATGTTTGCCTGCCTGGCCCTGATGGCCCAGGACCTTACATTCGACCCCGATGCATCCCTGCCCATGGATCCGAATGTGATCTATGGCAAGCTCGACAACGGCCTCACCTATTACATCCGCGAGAACCACCTCCCGGAAAACCGTGCCGAACTCTACCTGGTCGTGAACGCCGGTGCTATCCTGGAAGATGACTCCCAGGACGGACTGGCCCACTTCTGTGAGCATATGTGCTTCAATGGCACGAAGAACTTCGAGAAAAAAGAGATCCTGGATTACCTGCAGTCGATCGGCATGAAGTTCGGCCCGGAGATCAATGCCTTCACCAGCCAGGACAATACCACCTATATGCTGCAAAAGGTGCCCACCGACGATCCGGCGCATATCGATACCTCCCTCATGATCCTCTACGACTGGGCCAACAATGTATCTTTCGAAGATGAAGAGATCGATGCGGAAAGAGGCGTGATCCACGAGGAATGGCGGACCGGTCGCAGTGCTATGTTCCGCCTCATGAACAAGGCCCAGAAAAAATTGTATGCCGGTTCGAAATACGCGGAACGCGATGTGATCGGCGATATCGAGATCGTTGACCATGGTCCTTATGAAGAACTCAGGAGGTTCTACAGCGATTGGTATCGCCCTGATCTTCAGGCGATCATTGCCGTTGGTGATTTCGATGCAAAAGAAATGGAACAGCAGATCACCGATCTTTTTTCTACCATTCCGAAAAGGGAAAATCCGCGCCCGCGGGAAGAATTTCCGGTCCCCGACCACGCTGAAACCTATGTCAGCATTGAAACCGATCCCGAAGCCCAGTACAATATGATACAACTCTACTGGAAGGGCGATCCCGCCCCGGAAAAGAATATGGACTATTACCGGGAAAATATCAAACAGGAGCTCTACAGCAGCATGATCAATGCCCGATTGCAGGAACTTACCCTGCAGGAAGACCCGCCTTTCATATTTGGCCTTAGCATGTACTCGAGTGTCACCCGTACAAAAAATGCATACGTTGCCTTCGGTATCGTTTCCAACGAAAAGATCAACGACGGGCTGAATGCCCTGCTGACTGAGAATGAAAGGCTGCGCCAGCACGGATTTACGGAAACGGAACTCGAAAGGGCCAAGGCCAACTACCTTAGCAGTATGGAAACCCGCTTTAAAGAAAGGGGCAAACAGGAATCGAGCAGTTATGTGTGGGAATATTCCGGGCATTTCCTGGAAGGAGAACCGATGCCCGGTGTCGAATTCGACTATGCTTTTGCCGAAGAGATCGTTCCCGGGATCACCCTCAATGAACTCAACGACCTGGCTACCGACTGGATCACGGACGAAAACCGCGTGGTGGTGATCGGAGCCCCTGAAAGCAGCGCTGAATTCCTTCCCACCGAAGAGGAAGTACTGAACATGGTGAACCATGTGGATGAACTGGAACTGGATGCCTATGTTGATAAGGTTTCGGATGCTCCACTGGTGGCCGAGATCCCTGAACCGGGCAGCATCGAGAAAAAATATAAGGATAAAAAGCTGGAAACCATCAGCTGGGAGCTCTCCAACGGGGTGAAAGTGGTTTTCAAACCCACCGATTTCAAAGACGATGAGATCCTGATGCGGGCCTACAGCTTCGGTGGTACAAGCCTTTACGACGATGAAGATGTACTGACCGCACAAATGAGCCTGGATATCATAAGCCGCAGCGGCCTGGCCGGTTTCGATGAAACTGAACTTCAGAAAAAACTGGCGGGAAAGGTGGTCAATATTTGGCCCTATATGAGTGAGATTTCAGAAGGCTTCCGTGGCAATTGCAGCCCACAGGATCTGGAAACCATGCTGCAGCTGATCTACCTCTATTTCACCGAGCCCAGGAAGGATGAAAAAGCCTTTAAATCGATCATGAGCATGATGGAAGGCATACTGGCCAACAAGGTGAACGATCCTTCCTCAGCCTTGCAGGATACCCTGCTGGTGACCATGGCCGATTATCACCCTAGGGTAAAACCCATGACCGTGGAACGCCTTGAGGGAATCAGCCACAGCAAGGCCCATTACATTTATGACGAACGCTTCGGCGATCCTTCAGGTTTTACCTTCTATTTTGTGGGGAATATCGACCCGGAAGAAGCTGAACCTCTTATCCTGACCTACCTGGGAGGATTGCCCAAAGTAACCCGGAATGAAAACTGGAAAGATAACGGGGTCAGGCCTCCTGCCGAAACAGTGGAAAAAGAAGTGGTCAGGAGCATGGAAGTCCCCAAGGCTACGGTATCCATAAACTATACCGGCGTTTATGATTACGACGATGCCATGGCCCGCATGGAACTTGCCACCCTGTGCGATATCCTTTCGGTGAGGTATGTGGAAACCATCCGGGAAGAACAGGGCGGAACCTATGGCGTAGGAGTAAGGGAAAGCCAGGTGCATTACCCCTGGGAGCATTACAGCATACGCATTAAATTCGACTGTGATCCGGAAAATGCGGCTAAACTGAAATCACTGGTCTTTGCCGAGATCGACCAGCTTATGGAGGAAGGTCCGAAACTCAAGGACCTGAAAGGAGTGAAGGAAAATCTGCTCAAAACCCGTACCGAACGGCTGGAGCAAAATCCTTTCTGGCTCACCACCATCATGAATGTGGATTACCACGGCTTTGATCCCAAAGGTATTTTCAAATACGAGGACATGGTGAACAGTATGACCGTGGAAAGCCTGAAAGATGCTGCCAATCGCTTTTTCAACACGGACTACGTGGAGGTGGTGCTGCTTCCTTCCGACAACAGCAAAAACGTGCCCAATCCGGTAATGGAACAATAATTAAAAATCGATATCAAGATCCAACTGATCCCGGAGGTTTTTGATCTCCGGGTTTTTTTGTACCATCTTTTTATAAATTTCGTCAGGGAAATAGGCCTTTTCCTGCTGCTCCTCAAGGTCGGCCAGCCTGATCTCGGCCTTGATAAAGTCGTTTTTGAGTTCCGCTTTCAGAAACGACATGATATTCTGCATAATGGCCCGCAATTCGCCTTCGATCACTTTATTGTCAACGGTGATCAGGATAGATTGATCTTCCCCGAGGCCGGGCTTATGGGCTTTCAGGCTGCTCCTGAGGTTGGCGGAATGCTTGCAGAATACCGGCAGGCCTTTTTCCCAGGCAGCATGCAGGTCCTGCAGTGTAAAAGCTTCCTTCAGTCGCGGGGTAACTTGCTGACTCTTCTTGGATTTATGGTTTCCATTCAGTTCTTTTGATACGGATTTTATTGAAGTACGGCTGATGAGGCTTTCCTCTTCGGGCTTAAGCGTTTTTTCTTTCTCTGCCGGTTTTTTTTCTTCCTCTATTGGTGGTTTTTCCGGCGGGGCCGATGGCTTTTCCGAAACAGTTTTTGGGACCGGCGCTGCCGGAACAGGCGGCGCCTTGGGCTTGTCGTCAGGAGGAGGAAGGTTCAGCTTTTTTTTTTGCTCGGCCGGTTGTTTCCCGGATGGGTAACCCATGAGACCACACATCTGCAGCAGGGATAATTCCAGGGTAAGCTGCTTATTATTGCTGTCGCGGTATTGCAGGTCGGACTGGTTGTTGATGCTCAATGCGCGGAGCAGGAAATCAGTCTCGCATAAACCCGACTGGTCGAGGTAACGTTTCTTCAGCTTATCGCTCACCTCCAGCAGATTTGATGTGGCTTCATCTTTGCAAACCAGCAGGTTGCGAAGGTGTTCTCCCAGCCCCATGATGAAATGCTGCCCGTCGAAGCCGTTGTCGGTGATCTCATTGATGATCAGCAGGGTGCCCGATGCATCAGCCTTTAGAATATGGTCGATGAGCCTGAAATAATAATCATAATCCAGCACATTCAGGTTCTGGATCACATTCTGGTAGGTGAGTTCATTTCCGGCAAAGCTCACCAGCTGATCGAATATCGACAGGGCATCGCGCAGGGCGCCGTCGGCTTTCTGGGCGATGATATGCAGGGCATCGTCGCTGGCAGCAATGCCTTCATTTCCGGCCACATATTTCAGGTGATTGGCAATATCTTCTACCGTGATCCTTTTAAAGTCGAAGATCTGGCAGCGCGACAAAATGGTGGGGATGATCTTGTGTTTCTCGGTGGTGGCCAGGATGAATTTCGCGTAGGCCGGGGGCTCTTCCAGGGTTTTCAGGAAGGCATTGAAAGCCTGGGTGGAAAGCATATGGACCTCGTCGATGATATACACCTTGAACTGGCCAATCTGGGGTGGAATGCGTACCTGGTCGACCAGGTTACGGATATCATCCACCGAATTATTCGAAGCGGCATCCAGCTCATGGATGTTGAAGGAAGCCGATTCGTTGAAGGATTTGCAAGACTCACATTCATTGCAGGCTTCGATTTTATCGGTAAGGTTCTGGCAGTTAATGGTTTTAGCAAGGATCCTGGCGCAGGTGGTCTTGCCTACCCCCCGGGGACCGCAAAATAAAAAGGCCTGGGCCAGTTGCTGGTTCCTGATGGCATTTTTAAGGGTGGCCGTGATCGATTTTTGCCCAACCACGGTGTCGAAGGTCACAGGACGGTATTTTCGGGCGGAGACAACAAAATTTTCCATATGCGCAGGTCACTATTTCGGTGATCAAAGGTATAAAAAAGGCACGAGCTTCGGGAAGACTCAACAGAGGTATTTTTGTCGTGCCCCCTTTTTCTTATCTTTGTTTTTATGCTCCTGGTTTATACTCCGCATATTACACCCCGGATCAGGTATATCTTCAAGCTGGTTTTTGAAGGAATTCTGCGCAGTCAGATTGAATGGACCACCGATCCGGAAAAGTTCCTTGCCCTGCGGGGACCGAAGATTAACTACTCCCGGGAGGATATCGGCGGAGGGTTGTTTTTTGCCGCCCACGGGCTGCTGAATGAAAAAGATATTGAAAACCTGGAAGTGCCTGTCGAAAAAGATGGTGAACGGATACTGCTGTTTCCGCACAATATTCGTGGCTCTGCCCTGGATTTTGATCCTTTTGCCGCAGCCTTTTACATGGTGACCAGGTANNTGACGAATACGGGCGTTTCCAGGCCAAAGACAGCATTGCCGTAAAGCATGACTTCCTGCACCGCCCGGTGGTCAATGAATGGGCGGAACAGATCGCTGAAAAGATCGGTAAGCGGTGGCGCTCATGGAAACCGGGACACAAGCAGTATCGCTTTATCCCGACCATCGACATCAATGCGGCCTGGATGTACAAGCGAAAAGGGTTTTTCCGTACATCAGCGGCGCTGATGGGTGCTCTTGGGAAAGGGCAGTTCAGGGCTGCTCTGGATCGCGTGAAGGTGGTGGCAGGACAGATGAGAGATCCTTTCGACACCTATACTGAACAGCTTGAACTGAATAAGGAATACGGACTGGAGACCATGTATTTCATTCTCTTTGCCGATTATGATACCAACGACCGGAATGTTCCGGTGAACAACCGTCATTTCAGGGTGCTGATCAAAAGCCTGGCCGACTATTGCAATATCGGGATACATACTTCCTTTGCTTCCCTGCGTTCTCCGGAAAAGCTGGAAGCGGAGTTCCGGCGGCTGTCGGCGGTGCTGAACAAGGAGATCACGGCCACCCGGCAGCACTTTCATGTGCTGAATATGCCCCTGACCTATCGCAATTTTGTGAACCAGGATGTTTCCGACGACTATTCCATGGGGTATGCCGTAACCCCGGGCTTCCGGGCCGGGATTTGCGATCCCTATCCTTTTTACGATCTCGATATCGAAATGCAGACCAACCTGACCATCTGGCCCTACGCACTGGTCGATAAAGGCCTTCTTCACGGGCATGGGCTAGAATCATCATTCCGTCCCATCATCGAAAGGGTAAAAGCGGTAAAGGGGACCCTGATCACGCTCTGGAACAATGAATCCCTGCTTGCCTCAGGCCCTGGCAAACTCAATCTGAAGACCTATGAGAAGATGCTGATCATGGCCCGCCCGTGAATATTCTTCCCCTCCGGGGTCCCCGCATTGCATTAAACCCCCTATATTTGCTCATAATATCACCGAGTATGCTCCGAAGTTTGTTTCTATATGCCCGCTTTTTCCTGGGAACGATCTTTTCGAAAAGACTGCCCTGCCTGGTAAGGGAGCTTTATCGTTACCACCTGAGGGGAAACAGGTATTATAAAGGTGTTGAGGCAGATGCCAGGCAAAAGAAACTTCATATGGCCAGGGCCGTGAACTGGCTTTTGCTGGCCCAGGAATCCACACCCGACGATGGCATGGGCTCTTACCATCTCACTCGTCGATGGAGTGCATCCTACCCCGAAACGACCGGCTACATTATTCCGACCCTGCTGCAATATGCCGATTTTAACAATGATACCAATATTGCAGAAAGGGCCATCAGGGCTGCCGACTGGCTGCTCGATATTCAGAAACCCTCCGGGGGATGGCAGGGAGGCCGGGTAAATGAGCACAAGAAAGAGGTGGTCTTCAATACGGCGCAGGTGATCCGCGGTCTGATCCCGGTGTATAAACTGACCCGCAAAAGGAAATACCTCGATTCGGCCATCCGGGCCGGCGACTGGCTGTGCAGGATGCAGAACGATGACGGCAGCTGGACCCGCTATGCCCTGATGGGGGAGCATAGGGTGTACGATAGCTATGTGGATTACCCCCTGCTGATGCTGCACATGGAAACAGGCCTGGAAAAATACCGCAACCATGCCCGACGCAACCTCGACTGGATCGTGAAAGAAAAGCAACAGGCCAACGGATGGTTCACCGATGCCGACAATACTCAAAAGAAAAACCATAAACCCATACTCCACACCATTGCCTATACCATCGACGGTTTGCTCGATTGCGGAATATACCTCGAAGAGCGGGACTATATTGAAGCAGCCCGTAAAGCCGCCGATGTGCTGAAGGAGAAATTCGACCGCGACGGCTTTCTCAATGGCCGCTTCGACCAGCATTGGGAAGGCAGTGAGCATATGATCCTGACGGGATGCGCGCAGATATCGATCGTTTGGTCGAAAATGGCCCATTATTCCGGCAATTCAACCTACGCCGAATCGGCCGCGAGGATGAACTCCCTGCTGGTACAACTGCAATGGAATTCACGAAGGAAGAGCAGCCGTGAAATGTTCGGGGCCATCAGCGGTTCCTATCCCTTCTGGGGAAGATACGAGCCCTTTGCCTTTCCGAACTGGGCCACCAAATACCTGGCCGATGCACTTATGCTGGAAGAACAAGCAAGAAAACAGTGAGCAGGAGCGATCAAATACCGGCAGAACAACTGCTGCATGCTTTCAGGAACTTTGCAGGCAACACAGCCATCCACGACCGTGATGGGAGCCATTCCTATTCAATGTTGGGATCACTTTCTGCCGGGATCGCCAATACCCTTGAAAAATATTTGCCTGATTCTGATATCCCCGTAGCCATACTGGGTGAAAAGACCTTTTTTACCTATGCCGGAATCTGCGGAAGCCTCTTTGCTTCCAGGCCCTATATGCCGCTGAATACGAAATTTCCGCTTGCCCGGAACCTGCAGATGATGCGTCTTTCCGGCGCCCCCGCACTGGTGGCAGAAAAATCATCCGCAGGCATGCTGAAAGAATTGCTTCAGCATATGAAGGAACCCGTGAAAGTGATCCTTGAAGAAGATGCTGATGGTTGGCAACAGGAATTTCCGCATCATGAGTTCCTACATGCTGAGGCAGCCGGAGAGCTGAATCACCCCATTCCTGCAAATGTGTCCGGCCTGGCCTACCTGCTGTTTACTTCCGGTACCACGGGTACCCCCAAGGGCGTTCCCGTTTCCAACCGCAACCTCATGGCTTATACCGGCTATATGCTCGGAAAATATGATTTCAATGAAAACGATCGTTTTTCGCATACCTTCGACCTGACCTTCGACCTGAGCGTGCATGATATGATGCTGAGCTGGCTTTCGGGGGCTGCGCTTTGCATTCCCGACGACGACAGTCCGCTGAGAATGGCGAAATACATCCGCGAAAAGCAGATCAGCATATGGTTTTCGGTACCTTCTGCCGGCTTGCTCATGAAGCGGATGCGCCTGCTGAAACCGGATTCCTTTCCCGGCCTCCGCATGAGTTTTTTCTGCGGGGAGCCCCTGCCGGCAAGCATTGCCGAACAATGGCAAAAAGCCAGCGGAGGCATGCCGCTCATTAACCTGTACGGGCCTTCGGAGGCCACTATTGCCATCAGTGAATATGCCTGGAAGGAAGGGCATAGAAAAGAGAAGAATGGCATTGTGAGCATCGGGAAGCTTTTTGCGGGGCAGAAATACTGCCTGGCCGAAGCCGGGGAGCCCCGGGAAAGCAAAACAGGCCGGGGGGAACTCTGCCTGGGCGGAAGCCAGGTGATCGAGGCATATCTGGATGCTCCTGAGATCAGTAAACATTCTTTCGTGGAACTCGAAAACCTGCCCGGACGATGGTACCGCACCGGCGATCTGGTGGAAGTGGATGAAGAGGGCGATCTGTTTTACCTTGGCCGACTGGATGCTGAGGTCAAGATCTCCGGATTCAGGGTGAACCTCCTGGAAGTGGATCACGTGCTCAGGAAAGCCGCCGGAACGGAACAGGCAGCCAGTGTGCTCGACAATACTGCAACACCCCGCATTGTGGCTTTCATCGTCGACGACAACAGGATAAGTGAGCAGGAGATCATGGCAGAATGCAGAAAAAACCTTCCATGGTACATGATGCCGGAAGTGATTATATTTGTAACAGAAATACCACTGAACGTGAACGGGAAGATCGACCGGAACGAACTGAAGAAGATGATCCATGGATAAAAGTGATGTAAGAGATTTTATTATCGACCGGCTGCAGGACAAAATGCTGGTGTTCGATATCAGGGAAAGCGAACTGAAAGATGCTTTCGACCTGGTCAAAAGCGGCCTGCTCGACAGCATGGCATTTGTCGACCTGGTAGCCGGGGCCGAGGAGGAATTCGGGATCGAACTGGATTTTGAGGAGGCCGCCGAATTGCCGGATTTCACCACTATGGGAGGACTAACCGAAATGATACTTGCTGCCGCCGATGAATGATCCCATCCACATAAGAGTCATCAAGGAATCTTCGGATGCTTCCATGGAAGCGATCAGGACCATGTTCGGGGAAATGTACGCATACATGCGGGAGCACGGTTTAAAGCTTGATCTTGCGGGGAATGGGGCCCAAAAATGGGTCGAAAATGTGAGCAAGGGACTTGACCGCTTCAATTGTATCTTCCTGGCTGAAGAAAATGGAAAACCCACAGGTTTTGCCCATGGGAGCCTGCGGCTGAGCCCCGATTACCTCGGGAATAAAAAACTGGGCGTGATCACCCATGTGTTCGTCAGGGATGAATACCGTAAACAGGGTGTGGGCAAAAAACTGGTCCTGGCCCTGGAAGACTGGTTCAGCGAAAAACAGGTCCACTCCGTGGAATTGCAGGTGCTGGATATGAATAAAGCCGGGATCGCTTTCTGGCAGGAGCTGGGATACCCGCCCGAACTCATGCAATGCCGCAAGATATTGTAGCAGGCCGGCCTATCGATACCAAATATGGATGATGACCATTATATCCCGTACAGGGAAATCGTTCACCAACTCGACATCCGGGACGGGGATTCCGTATTGCTGACCTCCGATATCCTCAAACTGGCCATGAAAGCCAGAAAGAAAGAAAAGGAGTTTTCGGCCACCGCTTTCATCGATGGTTTTTCGAATGCCCTCGGAGAGGAAGGGACCCTGCTCATCCCGGCCTATAACTATGACCTCGAAAACGGGGATGTCTTCAGTGTGGCCGATACCCGCCCCATGACCGGGGCCCTGGCGCTGGCAGTCATGGGAACAAGGGAGTATTTGCGGACCCTCCACCCCCTGCATTCTTTTTTTGTGCGGGGAAAAGATGCTTTCCATCTCAGTGAACTGAAAAACACCAGTTCCTTCGGTTCCGATTCTCCTTTTGCCTGGATGCTGAAAAGAAACACATTGATGGTTTTTGCCGGGACTACCGTGGCAGAAGCCCTGACCTTCACCCATTTTGTGGAAGAAACCGAGCAGGTTCGCTACCGGAAATATAAAAAATTAATGATCCGCTATACGGATGCACAGGGCAATACTTCGCCGGAGGGTTTTAGCATTTTCAGTAAAAAGCCCGGATGGACCATGCAGCTTGAAAAGCTCAATGAACTGCTTTCGGGCAGGGAATTGAAGGAATACCGCATCAACGGCATTCCTTTTTCTGCCATCCGCGCCCGCGATGCCTTTGAGGTGATCAGCAAGGATATTCGCGAGAACAGGGCGGCTTCCATCGTTACATTCAGCCTGAAGTTGTATTTTCGGGATATAATAAAGCATGGCCTAATTCGGTTTAATCTATTCAGGACCACCTATGGCAAGATCAGAAGTGCTAAACGTTTTCGCTGAGGACTACGGGAGCCGTGCCCGCTGGATCTTTAAACTTATGTTTGAGGAACTGCTGGGGATCCGTGTTTCCGTGAGCAATGATGCTGCCCGTCTGGCGGATGTCCACCTCAACTATTCCCGGAAGAAAGCCTCTGGTCCTCTGCAAGTCGCTCCCGCCGGATTGCTTTCGGAGGATGGCATCAGGAAACAGGATATCGGCATGGATGCGTATAAAGGCCTTCCGGTTTTCTTTAGCGTTAAAGATGGCGATTTGCCTTTCGATCCCTTCAGCATGGTTTTTTACCTGGTATCCCGTTATGAAGAATACCTGCCATTTGCCGCCGATCAGCATGGCCGTTTTCCCCATACCGAAAGCCTGGCTTTCAGGGAAGGCTTTCTTGAGAAAGCCGTGGTGAACCGGCTGGCTCTATTGCTGAAAGATCTCCTGGCAGAGCGTTTCCCGGAACTGGCCTTCCGGCCCCCGGAATACCGTTTTACACCCAGTGTGGATATCGACATTGCTTTTGCCCACCTGGGCAAGGGATTTGTCAGGACCTGGGGAGCCATGGCTAAATTGCTGCTTAAGGCAGATCTGAAAGAAATACGTGCCAGGCTGAAGACCATGGCCGGGAAAACTGCTGATCCATACGATAATTTCGAGATGCTCCTGGAGGTGTTTTCCGCCCATCAGTTGGAAAGTATATTTTTTATCCTGGCAGGGGATCCCGGCCCGTACGACCGCAACCTGTCAACCAGGAATCCCCGCTTTGCCGGTCTGATCAACGATCTGGCAGAACGATCGCATATCGGCGTACATCCTTCTTATGGAGCAGGTTATGATCCGGATCGGATATTAAAGGAAATGAAACGGATTGCGAATGCCGCGGGGCGGATGCCGGAGAAAAGCCGGCAGCATTTCGTCAGGATGAAATTCCCGGATACCTGCCGGGCCCTCATCCGGGCCGGAATAAAAGACGACTACTCCATGGGCTATGCTTCTGCCTCGGGTTTTCGTGCAAGCATCGCTTCGCCCTATACTTTTTATGATCTGCAGGAAGAAAAAGAAACCAGCCTCAGGGTACATCCTTTCATGTTTATGGATACCACCCTGGAGGATTATCTCGGCCTGAGCCCTGGTGAATATGCTGCGGCGGTGCAAAGCCTGATCATGGAAACGAAAGAAGTGCAGGGCAGCCTGATGGCCATCTGGCATAATTATGCCCTGGCCGGGGATGCGGAGAAACACAGGGCTTTCAGGGAAATTATAAACTTAGCGGCAAAAGCATGATCAAATACCTGAAATACGAGCATATCGACAAAGAGAAGTGGGATGCCTGCATACGGGAATCCTTTAACGGGAACCTCTATGCATACAGCTGGTTCCTCGATGTGGTATGCGAGGAATGGGAAGCCCTGGTGGAGGGGGATTACGAAAGGGTATTCCCGATCAACTTCCGCCGCAAGGCAGGTATCCACATCATTTACCAGCCATTCTTTACCCAGCAGCTCGGGTTGTTTTCCCGTTCCGGGCTCAGCCCTGAAGTGGTCAATGCTTTCCTGGAAGCCATTCCCGCGAAATACCGGGTGGTGGACCTGAACCTGAACATCCATAATAAATCCTCATGCGGGGGCTTTGAACGGCGGCCCCAGGTGAATTATGAACTCGACCTGATCGGGGATTATGAAGAGATACGGAAGAACTATTCGAAGAATACGCGCCGGAACCTGGTCAAGGCCGAATCGGCAGGACTGACCATGGTTAAAGATATCAAACCCGACGGGATCATCGATCTCTTCCGGGCTAACAGGGGGAAAAGGATTAAGGTGTTGAAGGATGCCAATTACCTGAAGCTAAAGCGACTGATGTATACTGCTATCTATAAAGGAATCGGAAAAGTATACGGAGTGTATGATGAACAGAATTCGCTTTGCGCCGGGGCGGTTTTTTTGCAGAGCAATAAGAAAATGATCTTCCTGTTTTCCGGGCTGAGCAGTGAGGGACGTGACCGGAGGGCCATGTTCTTCTTGATCGATAACTTTATCAGGGAACATGCCAATAAGCATCTAACGCTCGATTTCAACGGCTCCAACGATGAGGCTCTTGCCCGCTTTTACAAGGGTTTTGGCTCGAACAAAATCCATTATACCCGGATCAGCAGGAACAGTCTTCCGGCGATCCTGCGCATCCCTTTCCGCATTTATCGGAAATTGCGATCATAATTTGTACATTTGTAAACACGACTGCTAATCCGGCCCCTATGAATCTCCTGGTATCCGAAAATATTAAGATCGCACTGGAATCTATCCGAAGCCATAAACTCCGGTCATGGCTAACGATCGGTATTATTGCTTTCGGGATCATGGCCCTGGTCGGGATCCTGACTTCCATTGATGCGGTCAAGTATTTCCTGAAAGATAACTTCAGCATGATGGGCGCCAATACCTTTACCATCCGCAACCGCTCGCTTCGGGTGCATGTTGGCGGCAAGGCCCCACGAAGTGATTACTTCCGGAACATCACCTATGACGAAGCCATGGAATTCAAGGAAAGGTTTGATTTTCCTGTAACGACCAGCATCAACATCTGGGGTACCGGCATTGCCACCGTCAAGTATGAGTCGGAAAAGTCGAGCCCGAACATCGGGGTGATCGGCGGAGATGAGAATTACATCCTAAATGCCGGTTTTGAGCTTGAGCGCGGGAGGAATATGTCGCTGGCCGAGATCCGCGATGGCCGGCACGTGGTCATCGTGGGCAGCCAGATCGTGGATATCCTTTTCAAAGATGGTGAAGACCCGCTTGATAAAGTGATTTCCGTGGGGCCGGGAAAATACCGCATCATCGGTATTCTTGAGGAGAAAGGCAGCAGTATGGGCTTTTCCGGAGACCGGAGGTGTATCTTGCCCTTGAATAATGTACGCAGCTATTTTTCACGGCCGAACATGAACTACAGCATTTCGGTGAAAGCCGAAAACTCCCAGCGGATGGAGATGGCCATTAATGAGGCCACGGGTTTGTTCAGGATCATACGTGATGTACCCATAGGGGAGGAGGAAAATTTCAGTATTGTGAAAAGCGACAATATTGTGGAAATGATGAACGATTTCCTGAAAGAGATTCGCATAGGTGCCATTGTGATCGGCATTATTACCCTCTTCGGGGCGGTGATCGGCCTGATGAACATCATGCTGGTTTCCGTGGCTGAACGCACCCGCGAGATTGGCATCAGGAAGGCGACCGGAGCCAACAGTTCCCGCATTCTATACCAGTTCCTGGTGGAAGCCATCGTGATCGGACAGCTGGGAGGTATTTTCGGGATCATCCTGGGCATATTGATCGGCAACGGGGTTTCGGCCATCATTGGCAGCGACTTTATTGTTCCCTGGGCCTGGATTGTGCTCGGGGTCAGCCTATGCCTGCTGGTGGCCCTCCTCTCTGGCATCCTTCCGGCCATCAAAGCTTCCAAGCTCGATCCCATCGAATCGCTTCGCTACGAGTAAGTCCCTCAGGAATAATTGATTATTGATTACTTCTTAAAGAAGAATTGCGAGTGTAAGGGAAGAATGCTAAATTCAAACCCGGCACCCGAAACCCGGTATCCGGTAACCGGTATCTGGTACCCGGAACCTGGTATCTGGTATCCGGAACCTGGTATCTGGTATCCGGCATCCGGCATCCGGCATCTGCCATCTATTGAATGTGCGCACTGATATACTGTATCCCGATCAATTGATCGTAGTACACCCCGGGTTCGCGGTAATACACCAGCACCACGTATTCGTTGTTGGTATCCCAGTGGGTCCCTTCAACCAGGCTCATATCTCCCGCTTCAAATCCATCCTCCAGGAAAACATATGCATAGTTGTAATAGCCCTGCTTGAGGTACAGGCGGCCACGGTAAACATGTTCTTCGTAATCATATTCCATTTTGGCCTCGTCGCGAAACTGCCAGTCGGTCAGCCCCCCGAAAATGTATAAATTGCCATTCACCAGCGGGAAGTCGTAGGGCAGGGTGAAATGCACATAGGAATAATCCCCTTCGGTATCGCTGTCTTTGGCGTCTTCTTTTTCCAGGAAGAACTTCCCGTTCAGGTCATCATCGCGCACATATTGCTTATAGGTGCGCCTTTTATCGGGATGGAGGTACACCTGGTTGCCTTCATAATTGTAATCGATCAGGGCGATATGCTCCGACTGATATCTAAGGCTTTTCAGGTCAAAGTTGCGAAACTCATTCCCCCCGTCGAAAACCAGTTCATCATTGAATTGATAATCAAGGCGGTTGCCCACTACCATCCTGGGTTGAACATTGTAAGCGGCATTGTCGTAGCGCCAGTTTTGCAGCACCATTACTTTCAGGTTGGTGTAGGGATCCTGGATGTAATAGCCGGATGTTTGGATGTCGAATTCGAGTTGCTGCCGGTAGTTCCGGTCGTCAATCTTCACCGGCGGCACCACTTCCCCTTCAATGCTGACTTTCTGGTCGAGCACCATAAAGCGGCGGGTCAAAACCAGGTTTGTATCCGTATCTTCTTCTTCGTATACCTTAATAATATAGTTCCCCGAACGGATGTATTCCATATAATCCGTGGGGAAGACCAGCCTGTAATTGGTGTATTCTTCTATCGTATTGTAGGAGTAGGCATAGTCGGTGATCTCATCCTCATAAAATCCCCGAAGATATTCCGATTGCTGGATTTCGGAGGCTTGCCAGAGGGCATCGCAGTGAATGAAGGTGTAGAAATATGTTCCGGCATTTCCCTGAAGGTCGTCGAACGTAAGCACCAGTTTCTGCCCCCCGTTCAGGTTTACCACCGGGGGCGACATCTTCCAGCCCTCCCGGTAGAGCTCCACGCTCCTGATATTATCTTTATAAACGAAATCCTGGTGACGGAGATAATTCTCTGAAAAGTAGTCCTCATCCTGGGCAAGGAGTTGAACACTTTGCAGCAAGACCATCAAGCCCGTTATTATAATTGTAAACTTCTTCTTCATAGATCGTACTGCTGAATGCAAGGGAAACAAAAGTACTACTAAATGTTCAATGCGCGGTAGTGCACAAATACTGTTCCGTTTTCCTGCAGGCACTTCTCCATAAGTATATGGTATTCTTGCAGTTTAAGTGGTTATTTGAAAATTTGTATAAATAAGCAATATATATGAATTAAATGGAATTAGCTATATATAAATTAGCATTTTTTTCGTAAACTTGCATCTTCAAAAATCGTATAATACACAGGTATGTCCAATACGTTTAAGATTAAAAAAGGCCTTGATATCAAGCTCTTAGGCGAGGCTGATAAAACCTTGAAAGAAATCCCGGCCAAAACATGCGCCATCAAGCCCCCCGATTTTCACGGTGTATTTCCCAAGCTCCTGGTAAAAGAGGGTGATATGGTTAAAGCCGGTACTCCATTGTTTTACGACAAGTACCGTGAAAACATCCTTTTTACCGCTCCGGCCAGTGGAAAAGTCCGTGAGATCCGTCGTGGTGCCAAAAGGGTATTGCTGGAAGTTTCGGTCGATATCGCGCCCACGCAGGAGTTCGAGGATTTCGGCGCCGCCGATCCCAACAGCCTCGACAGGGCAGGGGTTATTGAGAAAATGCTCAAAAGCGGCACCTGGCCNNGCGACAAGCCTGTGTCCATTATGATCCCGGCCTTTGATTCATCACCGCTGGCCCCCGATTTTGAATTTATCCTGAAGGGGCAGGAAGATGTTTTCCAGACGGGCGTTGATGCACTGAAGAAACTTACCGATGGAAAGATATTTCTTAATAAAGGTATAAAACAGAACTCCGGTTTCTTTGAGAAAGTGAAGGGTGTTGAACTCAATACTTTCTCCGGGCCGCACCCTGCCGGAAATGTCAGTACACAGATCAGCAGGATCTCCCCGATCAATAAAGGTGAAGTAGTCTGGTACCTGCGCCCGCAGGATGTCCTTACGATCGGGCGCCTGTTCAAAACTGGCAAACTTGACCCCACGAGGATCTTTGCCCTGACCGGTTCCGAAGTGAAGCAGCCCCTCTATGGCAAGACCATCATTGGCGCTTCCATTTCCGATATGCTCAACGGGAATACAACCGAGGGCAAGCTGCGTTATATTTCCGGGAATGTGCTCACCGGTGCAAAAGTTGAAAAAACAAGCTTTGCAGGCTTTTACGACTCACAGATATCGGTGATCCCCGAAGGCGATTATCATGAATTCTTTGGCTGGGCCATGCCCGGCTTGAAGAAGTTCAGTTTTTATAAAAGCTTCCCCACATGGTTGATGCCCGGGAAAAAGTATCGTCTCGATACCAATTATCATGGAGGAGAGCGTGCTTTCGTGCTCACCGGGAAATTCGAACAGGTCTTCCCGCTAAACATCTATCCCATGCAACTGGTAAAAGCCATTATGATAGAAGATATCGACCAGATGGAAAATCTTGGCATTTACGAGGTGGACGAGGAAGATTTTGCCCTCTGTGAGTTCATCAGCACCTCCAAGATCAATATACAGAAGATCGTCAGGGACGGGATCAATCTCATGATCAAAGAGATGAATTAAACAACAGCAAGAAATCATTAAAATATCCATATATCAATGAAAGCACTCAGAAACTTTCTTGACAAGATAAAACCCCAGTTCGAAAAAGGAGGAAAGTTCGAAAAGCTTCACTCAACCTTCGATGCTTTTGAAACCTTTCTTTTTGTTCCGAACAGGGTAACCAGTATCGGCAGCCATATCAGGGATGCCAACGACCTGAAGCGAACCATGATCATCGTGGTGCTGGCCCTGATGCCGGCCCTCCTCTTCGGGATGTGGAATGTGGGATACCAGAGCCAGTTGTCGAACGGTTTGACCGATACCGATATCTGGCTGAACCTCTGGATCGGCTTTAAGGTCGTATTCCCGCTCATCGTTGTTTCTTATGTTGCCGGACTGGGGACGGAATTCATTTTTGCCCAGATCCGTGGACACGAAGTGAACGAAGGCTTCCTGGTGAGCGGTATGTTGATCCCGCTGATCATGCCCCCGGGAGTACCCCTCTGGATGGTAGCTGTGGCCACCATTTTTGCGGTGATCTTCGGGAAAGAGGTTTTCGGAGGTACGGGAATGAACATCCTGAACCCAGCATTGACTGCCAGGGCCTTCCTCTTCTTTGCCTATCCAAAACATATGTCGGGCGATAAGGTCTGGATCTTCGATCAGGGCGATGCCGTTTCAGGCGCAACCCCCCTGGGCGATGCCCTGGCCAGCACCACCGTGCCGGATGCCAGCCTGCATCTGCCGGATACCCTCAACATGTTTTACGGAATAATGCCCGGTTCTGTCGGAGAAACGTCCACCCTGGCCATCCTGCTGGGAGGCCTGGTACTCCTGTTTACGGGCATGGGCAGCTGGAGGATCATGCTTTCGGTATTTGCCGGCGGATTACTGATGGGATTCATCTTTAACCTGGTGGGTGCCAATGCNNAATGCCTATATGGAAGTATCGCCGATCGACCATATGGTGATGGGAGGCTTTGCCTTCGGGGCCGTGTTCATGGCTACCGATCCGGTTACCGCCACCCAAACCACCAACGGAAAATATATTTACGGCTTCCTGATCGGGATCTTTGCCATCCTGGTGAGGGTGTTTAACCCGGCATACCCGGAGGGGATGATGCTGGCCATATTGCTGATGAACGTGTTCGCACCCCTCATCGACCACTATGTGATCCAGGCGAACGTCCGCAGAAGAAAGAAAAGGTGGGCTGCCGTTGAAGCCGCTGCTTAATGAAATGAACGATTGAAACTATATAAGAATTGATCCATGTTTACTAACAGGTACATTTTTATCTACTCCTCGCTAATGGTGATCATCGTGGCCGCGATATTATCCACCGCTGCCATGGTGCTGAAACCTTACCAGGAAAGGAATATAGCCATTGCCAAGATCCAGGGGATCCTGATGGCCGTGGACATTGAGGCCCCGACCGACAGTGCCGAATACCTCTTCGACAAATTCATCCTTGAAGAACTGGTGATCGACCAGGACGGTAAGGTCGCCGGAAGGTATGCACAGGGACAAATGCTCGACGGGACCCACCGGGCCTTCGATATCAACCTCAAGACTGAGTTGTATAACAAACGCCAGGGGCTCGATTTTAAAGTCCCGCTGTATGTAGCGGAAGCCGAAGGAGAAAAGGTGTATATCATTCCCCTTTACGGTAAAGGCCTCTGGGGGCCGATCTACGGCAATATCGCCCTGAAAGCCGACATGAATACGGTTTATGGAGCCGAATTCGGACACGACAAGGAAACTCCCGGCCTGGGTGCGGAGATCTCCACCCGCGAATTTGCCGATCAGTTTCCGGGAAAGACCATGTTCACTTCAGATGGAATCTTCACTTCCATCATAGTAAAAAAAGGAGGTGTGGGAACCATGCCACAGAGTGAACAGATCCACGGGGTGGATGCCATTTCAGGGGGTACCATCACCAGCGATGCCGTTACCAAGATGTTAAAGAATTGTGTAGGCAACTATGTTGCATATTTTAAAAGCCAGCAATAAGATATGAGTTCAGCAAAATCAGAAAGGGAACCTTTGTTCTCTCCCAAGAACAGAAAACTGATCACTACTCCCTTAGGCAGGGAAAACCCGATCACCGTGCAGGTGCTGGGGATCTGCTCAGCACTGGCCGTTACGGCCAAACTTGAGCCTGCCTTCGTGATGGCCCTCTCCGTTATGGCGGTTATGGGGGTCGGAAATGTGGTGATATCCGTCCTGAGAAATACCATTGCTCCCAGGATCAGGATCATTGTGCAACTGGTGGTGATCGCCTCCCTGGTGATCCTCGTCGACCAGGTGCTCAAAGCTTTTGCCTATGACGTGAGCAAACAGCTTTCGGTCTTTGTCGGGCTGATCATTACCAATTGTATCATCATGGGCCGCTTCGAAGCCTTTGCCATGGGAAATAAAGTTTGGCCTTCTTTCCTCGATGGTATCGGAAATGCCTGGGGCTATGGCTGGATATTGATCGTGGTGGCCTTCTTCCGTGAACTGCTTGGTTCAGGAACCATTTGGGGCTATGCAGTCATTCCGCAGTCGTGGTACATCGATAACGGTGGATTCTACTCCAATAACGGGATGATGATCCTTCCGCCCATGGCTCTGATCACCGTTGGTGTGATCATCTGGGTGCAGCGGAAAAGAGATAAAGAACTTATTGAAGAAAATTAAACTTAACAGCATAGCTTTATGCAGGAATTAGTTAACATATTCGTAAAGTCGATCTTCATCGACAATATGGTGTTCGCATACTTTCTGGGGATGTGTTCATACCTGGCCGTATCCAAGACCGTTAAGACTTCTGTCGGGCTTGGTATTGCTGTGATCTTCGTTCTGGGGATCACCGTTCCGGTCGATTATCTGCTCAATGAGTATGTACTCAAACCCGGCGCCCTGAGCTGGTTGCCGGGGGTAGGGGATACCTTCCAGGATGTTGACCTCAGCTTCCTTTCATTTATCATGTTCATCGCCGTGATCGCTTCCATGGTCCAGCTGGTGGAAATGGTGATCGAGAAGTTCTCGCCGGCCCTGTATTCCTCCCTGGGGATCTTCCTTCCGCTGATCGCTGTGAACTGCGCTATCCTGGGTGGTTCCTTGTTTATGCAGGAACGTGAATACCAGAGCATTGCCGAAGCGACATCCTTCGGCCTGGGATCAGGTGTGGGTTGGTTCCTGGCCATTGTAGGCATTGCCGCGATCCGCGAAAAGATCCGTTACTCCAATGTGCCGGCTCCGCTCCGCGGCCTGGGAATCACCTTCATCATTACCGGCCTGATGGGGATGGCCTTCATGATGTTCATGGGTATCCAACTGTAAAAAGAAAAATTAATATTAAGCTTTAAACAATGCTTTTATTCACAATAGGACAAGTCATTATTGCCAGCATCGTCATCTTTCTCCTGGTGATCATCACCCTGGTGGCCATGCTGCTTTTTGCCAGGAAAAAACTCACCCCTCAGG
>NPID01001114.1_pt1 | contig 21935 bp, 25 predicted proteins | sample 8637491 | NCBI WGS metagenome assembly NPID01 (sample SAMN07420843, study PRJNA396082) | bioreactor metagenome | isolation source: sample BA6 brine-fed electro-methanogenic bioreactor BA | place: Japan: Kochi | collected 2016-06-14 | reverse complement strand
AGACGCTCTCCTGCCCCGAGCATGGTTGGCTTTATCCCGAAGAAGTGCATGAGGGTAAATGCTGTAAATGCAGTGCCGAGGCGAAGGCCGGTCGCAATGAGAAAATGAGCAAATCGAAGAAGAATGTCATCGATCCCGACACCCTCATCTCCACTTACGGGGCCGATACTGCGCGTCTGTTCATTCTTTTTGCCGCGCCCCCGGAGAAAGACCTGGAATGGAGTGACCAGGCCGTCGAAGGGTGCTCCCGTTTTCTCAACCGTGTCTGGCGGGCGGTTTACGATAATCTTGATCTGGTGCGCAATGCCGTTGCAACCGAACCTGTTGAAGGGGCGGCCCGCGAACTGCGGCGGGTGACTCATCGCACCATCAAGAAAGTCACCGAGGACATCGACGGGCGTTTTCACTTCAACACCGCCATCGCGGCGGTAATGGAGCTGGTCAACGCGGTCTATGGCTTCGATGAGAAACAGAAATATCCCTGGGTCCTGCGTGAAGCGTTGGAAACCATCGTGCGGCTCCTGGCACCGTTTGTTCCCCATATCAGCGAGGAACTCTGGGCCTGCCTCGGGCATGAGACAACCGTTGAGCAGCAGGGGTGGCCGGCATGGGATCCTGAGGCGCTGGTCCAGGATGAAATCACCATCGTCGTTCAGGTCAACGGCAAGGTCAGGGGCAAGGTCAATGTGGCGGCTGATGCAGATGAGGCGCAGGTGAAAGAAACGGCCCTTTCAAGTCCCAATGTGAGTCGCTTTCTTGAAGGAGTAACAGTGCGCAAAGTGATTGTGATTCCGGGGCGACTGGTCAATGTTGTGGCCAACTGAGATGAAGCACCTGTTTCTGTCGGCTCTGCTGGTCCTGCTGGTTGCCGGCTGTGGCTATCATCCTGTCGGACAGGGGAATTTTCCGGACGATGTGGGTGCGATCCAGGTATCGCTTTTTGAAAATCGCACTTACGAGCCACTGCTGGAAGATATTGTTACCAATCAGGTCATAGAGGAGTTCTCCCGGCGACGTCCCCTCCGTGTCGTATCGGGGGAAGCAAACGCCGACGCTCGACTGGAAGGCGCGGTGACCAAATTTCAGGTCAACGCCGTTTCCTATGATCCAGATGACCGCATCGGGCAGTTTCGCGCGACTGTTGCGATTGAAGCAACTCTCAGATCCCTCGATGACGGGCGCGTGCTCTGGAAAGGGGGGAGTTCCTGGTCTCAGAACTATCCCATTAATGCTGACAAGAGTGTGCAGGAGGATAATGAGGCTGCGGCAATCAGGCTGATTGCCGAACGTCTGGCGCAGAACCTTTATTATCAAATGCAGCAGAATTTCTAAACGGCAGCAGAGGGGGAGGTGCATGACCCCTGCGGAATTGAACAAGGCGGTGGAGTCCGGTCGGATTCCACCGCTCATTTATCTTTACGGTGACGAACCTTTTCTTGTCGACCAGACCTGGCAGCGTGTTGTTGCCCGGGCTGTTCCGCCTGAGGCGCGTGATTTCAATCTTCAGGTGTTCAACGGCCGGGATCTAAAACCTGAAGAGGTTCTTGACAGCTGCCGGACTTTCCCTGTCTTTGCTCCGCGACGGATTGTATCGGTGAAGGATGCCGGACAACTCGATGCGGATTCTCTCTCCCGCTTCATTCCTTACCTGCGCGACCCCCTGCCGGAAACCATCCTGCTCTTCCAGGGCGAAAAGATCGATGGGCGCCTGGCTTTTTTTAAAGAATTCAAGAAAAGGGGAGCGCTTGTTGAATTTAAAAAACTGCGTGGCGAGCAGGTCGCCAATTTCGTCAAAAGCCACGCAAGGGCCGTCGATAAGAATTTTACCGAGGAGGCCCTGGCTCTCTTCTGCCGCCGGGTGGATGGCTCTCTGGGTGAGATTCTGGCGGAATTGAACAAATTATGCACTTATGCCGGGGACAAACCCCTGATAGACGTTGATGATGTCGAAAAGGTTGTCACTGACACACGCAATGAGAACATTTTCGACCTGGTGAACGCCATCGGCACACGGCGCCCATCTGAAGCTCTCGGCATTCTCGATCGAATGATCCAGGAGGGAGAACCGCCACTGAGAATTCTTGCGATGATTGTCCGACATTTTCGCATGATCTGGCAGGCGTCTGAAATGGACCGGCTTGGCATGCCGCGCCGGGAAATGGCCACCAGGCTGAAGATCAATCCATATTTTGTGGAGGGATTGATCGGGCAGGGAAAACGCTTCAGCGGTTCGGAATATCGGCAGGCCTTTGTGCGCTTCCAGCAGACAGATCTGGCTTTGAAATCCAGCGGAGCCCATCCTTTGGCGATTATGGAGCAGTTGCTGATGAGTCTTGCAGTCAGATCCGGAGATTAAAAAAACCCTCCCCAGAGGGAGGGCATGGAATTAAGCAAGAGCGAAGCAGACTTCAGAAAACCTCTGCTGCTCTGTGCAGCTAGGCGAGTTCGTTCACCAGTTTGGTCAGGCGGGAAATTTTGCGGCTGGCCGTCGCTTTGTGAATAACCCCCTTGCTGGCGGCTTTATTGATGAAAGGCACGGCCTGCTCGAGCGCTTTTTTTGCGCTCTCGCCGTCCTTCTTGCCGGCGGCTTCACGCACCTGCTTGACCAGATTGCGCATGGTCGAGCGAATGTGGCGGTTGCGGGCAGTGCGTTTTTCCGTTTGACGAATTCTCTTCAGAGCAGATTTGTGATTAGCCAAAGTTTTTATCCTCCGTGTTGCAGAAAAATTGTTCCTGAGTTGATGAAGCGATCTTTTAACATCAAATATTCCACTGCGTCAAGTTAGAAAAATTTTAAACCAATTTATAACTGATTGAAAATGCGTGATGAATCCCTCGGCTTTCAGGGGATTAAAAACAAATAATCCTGGATTCTGTTCTATGTCGGAGAAAAAAACCATCAGTCGTGCCACCGGAGTTCTGGGGGGAGCCACCTTGCTCAGCCGCATCACCGGTCTTGTGCGTGATATGGTCGTTGGTCGTATCTTCGGGGCGGGTTTTGCCACCGATGCTTTTTTTATGGCGTTCACTCTGCCCAATCTGCTGCGTCGTTTCTTTGCCGAGGGGGCGATGACTGCGGCCTTCGTTCCGACTTTTTCAGCGGTTCTGCACAAGCAGGGGCCGGAGGAAGCCTGTCGCGTCGCGCGCATCTGCTTCACGGCACTGGGGACTGTTCTGCTGCTGGTGACTCTGATCGGGATCCTCGCTTCCCCCTGGGTCGTGAGTCTTATCGGCCATGGTTTCGGTGATACTGCGGGCAAGCTTCTGCTGACCGATTTGCTGAACCGGATCATGTTCCCCTATATCCTGTTTGCCGGCTTGCTGGCCCTTGCCTCGGGAATTCTCAATGTCAACGATCATTATTTCACCCCAGCTGTTTCTCCTGTCATTTTAAATCTTGCGATGATCGCAGGAGCGGCCTGGCTGTCTCCACTGTTCGACCCTCCAATCGTCGGGGTGGCCCTCGGTGTTCTGGCGGGAGGTTTGCTGCAGGTTCTGATGCAGTGGCCGGTTCTGGCCCGGCGAGGGTATGGGCTGGAGCTTGATTTCAGCTTTCGCGATCCGACCCTGCGTCGCATTGCCGCTTTGATGGTGCCGGGAATCGCAGGAGTCGCCATCTATCAGATCAATGTTGTGATCACCCGGCTGCTCGCGTCTTTTCTGCCGCAGGGCAGTGTATCCTATCTGTATTACGGTCAGCGGCTGTTTGAGTTTCCCCAGGGGGTCTTCGTCGTTTCTCTGGCCCAGGCCGTCCTGCCCGCCATGAGTCGTCAGGCTGCCGCCGAAGATATTGCGGGTCTCAAGCAGTCCCTCGACTTTGCACTGAAGCTCATCACCGTGGTGACTCTCCCTGCGGCTCTCGGGCTCATGCTGTGCGCAACGCCGATCTATAGTGTTTTTTTTATGGGAGGCGCTTTTGATTACGCTGCCGTAAAGCAGACTTCGCTTGCGCTGATCGCCTATGCGCCGGGGCTGTTCTTCCTCGGGATGGCACGCGTTGTCGCTCCCACTTTCTATGCTTTGCAGGATACCCGGACGCCGGTGGTGATCTCATTCTGGACACTTCTGATCAATGCTCTGCTCGGGGTCACGTTGATGCAGTTTTACGGCCACGCCGGCCTGGCATTTGCGTTGACTCTGGCGACCTGTTGTAATGCCTTCTTCCTGGTGTGGGCTCTGCGGCGCAAGATCGGCCCCATCGGTATCAAATCTCTTACCTCCTCCTTTGTCCGCATCCTTGTTCCTTTGGCAGCCATGGCTGTGGTCGTGATTTATATGCTGAGGCTGGGGCAATGGAGCGCGGCGGATGAACGTCTCTGGAACGGGCTGGTGCTGGCGCTGACTGTTTTCAGTGGGGTTCTGGTCTACGCGGTATCCGGCCTGGTTTGCAAAGTATCAGAAATAAACGAAGGATGGACGCTGCTTCGCACCCGTCTGATGAGAAAAAAAAGGAGATGAGATGGTTTCCCAGAGCAGCAGCGTTTATCGTTTGATGGAGACGCCGGTTCTTATTCTGGCTGTTGCGGCCGTCCCCAACAGAATAAATAGGGTCATAATGGCTCCTGACCCGAAAAAGCTTGTGAGGCAGCTTGACTCCCGGTGGGTCAGGGTCGAAGCGGGGGCCAACCCTGTTCTCGACATGGCGGTTTCACAGCTTGCAGAATACTTCGGGGGAAAGCGGCGTGTGTTTGATCTGCCCCTTGACCTCGATGCTCTGACACCTTTTCGGCGCGGTGTTTTGCAGGTGTTGTCCGAAACCGTGGCCTATGGGGCGACCTGCACTTATGCTGAACTGGCCCGGCGGTGCGGCAGCCCTCGCGCCGCGCGGGGGGTCGGAGGGGCGATGGCCGCCAATCCTCTTCCCGCGATCATCCCCTGTCACCGGGTTGTCGGAACGCACAACAGGCTCGGCGGTTATTCCGCTGGTCACGGAGTTGCGACCAAGCAATGGCTTCTCGATCTTGAGAGGCATTGTCTTGTCAGTAGCGGCGGATGTGGATGCGTCCTTCGTCGATCTGACGTTTGAGATAGTCGCTGACGGTTTTTTTGAGCAGCTCGCGCGTTGCGGGAACCAGCAGCGAAAAACCCACAATGTCGGTGCAGAAGCCGGGCGTAAGCAGCAGCAATCCCCCTGCCAGAACCATGGCGGCGTCAATGAGCGGGTCTGCCGGCAATTGGCCCCGGTTGAGTTCCTGCTGCATGCGGCGCACGACTTCAAACCCCTGGGTACGGGCAAGGTATGCCCCGGCAGCGCCGGTCAGAATAATCAATCCCACAGTCGGCAGGGCCCCCAACTGTTCTCCGACCTGAAGAATAACGTAAATTTCTACCACAGGGATCAAAGTAAAAAGCAGAAGCATTTTTATAAACATGGGTTTTTTTCCTTGCTGCAGGCGCCGGATTTGACATGGCCCCTGGACGGGGCGTCTTCATGAATCCGGACGGTTTTTTTAAGTATTTGAAATAATGATGAAAAAAAGTCTGTATATTTTTTGATCAGGATGGCGCCGCGTTCGGTCGATACGCCTTTCGTAGGGTGTTTCCACACAGCTTTCAACAGACTTTCCACAGTCGGTGTGGAAAATGCGGCTAACCGCTTCTTCCCTCAGGGGTTTTTGACGCATTGTCGAGATTCGCTTAGATATTGTCGCAAGACCTGTTCACTGTCAATGCCCTCCCGATGGGCCAGATCGACAAGGCTGCACAGTGCCGCTGCGATCCGTTGCGCCGTATTCTGCCGTGGGGCGGAGTCCTCCATAATAAGTTTTTTGAGCGAATGGGCCAGGTCCGAATCGATTTCAACATGGTTCTTTGAGATCAGCTTCTGGGCCCGCATCAAGCCGGGCAGACTGGGAGGGATCTCTGCCGGGCCCTGACGAACCGCTTTTGCTCCGGCGCGTTTTTCCTTCTTCTTAATGGCTTCCCATTGGGCTTTGAGGTCTTCCGCTGATTCATAGGAGGTTCCTTCAAAGACGTGAGGATGGCGACGGATAAGTTTGGAGGTGATGGCGTTTGTCACGTCATCAATGGAGAACTCGTCCTGTTCGCAGAAGATTTCTGCGATAAAGACAATCTGCAGCAGAAGGTCTCCGAGTTCTTCGCAGATCTCGTCCGGTTGTCCCCGGTCGATGGCCTCCAGAACCTCATGTGTTTCTTCGAGGAGATAGGGCTGCAGGGTCCGTGGCGTCTGTTCTCTGTCCCATGGGCATCCATCCGGTGCCCGCAGTCGCTTCATAAGATTTACGAGATCGCGAAACCGATAAGGCGGTGCGGTTTTCATGGTGGTAAGCTCCTTCAACTGGTTTTGACGTCTGTTTCTAAAACAGTGTCGGGCGCAATGCAAGTCCATCGCTTCAGTATTTTCTCTGGATTGAACCGAATTATCCCTTGCAAAACGACCTCATAATGGGCTAATACAGGACGTCTCCGGCACCCTGCGGTATGAGAGGCATTTATCCTTGACAAAAGGAGGGGTGTCTTTATACTAACCGTTTTCAAGTTTATGGATGGGGGAGTGTTGCGTCTTCAGGTTGAAAAATTAAAGGACGAGGAACTTATCCTCGATATCGCCGAAAAGGCTGAAGAATTTCCTGCTCTGCATGATCTTGAGGAACAGGGGCAGTGCCGCTTTACCCAGGGGGTAACGGGGCGCCTGCGGACCTTCAGGGCCGGCGAATATATCGAGGTGCAGGGGGCTGTCGCCACCCGCGTCATTTTTGCCTGCAGTCGGTGTTTGGAGGATGTCGAGGTCCCTCTCGAAGTTGAGGTTGCCTTAACTTTTGTTCCTTACAGCGAAGAGGAAGACCGCGAAGAGGGAGAAGAGGTCGAGCTTGAAGCTGAAGATCTTGGCTTGATCCCCTACTGCGGTGATGAAATCGATCTCAACCAGGCATTGCAGGAGCAGGTGGTCATGGCGTTGCCGCTACGCCCTCTGTGTAAAGATGACTGCAAGGGGTTGTGCCCGCGCTGCGGCATCAATCGCAATGTTCAGGACTGCGATTGTACCGCCCCGGTCATGAATAACAAGTTTGCGGCATTGAAGGATTTTAAAGTCGATCGCTAGTGTCCCGTACGGTTAGTTCGCTCAGAATTGTCCGACTGAACTAACCGCACGGGACGCTAAGTCAATATTGCGGAGGTGAGACCCTTGCCCTGTGTGATGCCGGGTACTGGCTCGCGCCGCTTTTTCATCATGAGCAGCACCCAAGTAAAAAATATCAGGAGATGATTAACCATGGCTGTACCCAAGAAAAAGACCTCTAAGTCGAAAAGAGATATGCGCCGTTCCCATGATGCTCTGAGTGCCCCGGGAGTCAGTGTCTGCCCCCAGTGCAAGGAGCCCAAGCAGCCCCATCGGGTGTGTGGTACCTGCGGCACCTACAAAGGGCGGGAGATCGTCCCCACGGAAGAAATCTAAGGGGGCGGGTGGTTGAAAAATCACAGTATCGTCGCCGTTGATGCCATGGGGGGAGATTCCGCCCCCGCAGTTGAAGTTGAAGGTGCGGTTGCTGCCGCCCGGCAGTGGGGAATCGGCGTGATTCTGGTGGGTGATTCCGAAAGGATCGCCGCCGAATTGAAAAAACACGATACCTCAGGGCTCGATTTGAAAGTTGTGCATGCCAGCCAGGTTGTCGGTATGCATGACAGCGCATCTGATGCGGTGCGGAAAAAAAAGGACTCCTCCATTCGAGTCGCGTTTCGCCTCGTTAAGGAGGGGGAAGCGCAGGCTGTTGTCAGCGCCGGCAATTCCGGTGCGACGATGGCTGCGGGTATGTTCGTTCTTAAGCGGGTCAAGGGAATTGACCGACCCGCCATTGCGACCATTATGCCGAATCTCAAGGGGCAGACCCTGATCCTTGATGTGGGTGGCAATGTGGATTGCAAGCCCGCGCATCTCGCGCAGTTCGCAGCCATGGGAGAGGTTTACGCGCGGCATGTCATGGGGAAAGTCGATCCCCGTGTGGGCCTGCTTTCCAATGGCGAAGAGGAAAAGAAGGGCACCGAACTGACCCGCAAGACCCATTTGCTGCTTAAGAATTCAAGCTTCAATTATGGCGGCTATGTCGAAGGGCGCGATATCTTCAACGGGTCAGTGGATGTAGTCGTGTGCGACGGGTTTGTCGGTAATGTCGTGCTGAAGGTTTCCGAAGGGATTGCCGACGCCATGACCAGGATGCTGCGGGTTGAATTCGGCGCGCGTCTGCTGGCTCGCATCGGTTATCTTCTGGCGCGTCCAGCCTTTAAGGCTTTCAAGAAGAAAGTCGATTATGCCGAGGTCGGCGGCGCCCCTCTGCTGGGGATCGAAGGTGTCGGGATGATATGCCACGGCGGATCGACTTCCACCGCTATCAAGAACGCCATTCGCATGGCACATGACTTCGCCGCTCAGGACCTGAACCGAAAGCTGACTCAGCATCTTGAGAAAATAGGTGATGTGCCTGATGAGCGACAGGCCCACGATGCCTGTGGAGGCCCAACCTCCCGTACCGTCGAAGCCTGAGAAAAAACTGTACAGCTCTTTTCGTTCCTCAATGCGGCGCCAAGGCTCATTCAGGATGAAAAGGGTTCTATCCAATCAGTAATACACGGGAGTTCCAGGTGAAAAAAGCGCGGATAGTCGGTACGGGATCTTATGCCCCTGATTCGATCCTGACCAACCAGGATCTGGAGAAGAGGATTGATACGAGCGACGAATGGATTTTGAGCCGCACCGGAATTCGACAGCGTCGCATCGCTGCGCCTGAGCAATGTACTTCCGATCTCGCTGCCGAGGCCGCTCGCAGAGCTCTCGACATGGCCGGCGTCAGTGCCGAAGAGATCGATTTTATCGTGATGGGGACCATTACGGGCGACTATCCCTGGCCCGCAACTTCCTGCCTGGTGCAAAAGAAGATCGGCGCGACCAACGCTTTTGCCTATGACCTTTCTGCCGCCTGCAGCGGTTTTGTTTTCGCCCTGGATGCCGCCGTCAAGCAGATTGCAACCGGATCCGCCAATAAAGTGCTGGTGATCGGGGCTGAAATTCTCAGCCGCATCATTGATTGGGAAGATCGCAATACCTGTGTTCTGTTTGGCGACGGTGCCGGTGCAGTGGTCCTTGAGGCAACCGACGGCGATCACGGTGTTCTTTCGACTCATTTGCATTCCGATGGCAATTATTGGGAACTGCTCTACCAGGCCGGGTTCGGCTCAAAGCACAGTGCTTCGGTGGCCGGAATTGATGAACGTCTGCCTTTTCTCAAAATGCAGGGCAACGAAGTGTTCAAGGTTGCGGTGCGTATGTTGACGGAAGTCGCTCACGAAGCCCTTGATCGTAATGGCATGTCTTCCTCCGACGTCAATCTCTTCATTCCCCACCAGGCCAATCGACGAATCCTTGAAGCTGTCGCCAAACGCCTTAAATTTACTGATGACCAGGTCTATATCAACGTCGACTTTTTTGGCAACACTTCAGGCGCTTCAATTCCTCTGGCTTTGGACGAGGCTAATCGTGCCGGACGCATCCAGAGTGGAGATGTTCTGCTGTTCGATGCTTTTGGCGGCGGGTTTACCTGGGGCTCGGCCCTGGTCCGCTGGTAGTCTTCTTATCCAACAGGTTTTGACCGGAGATTTGTTCAATGCTCGCTTTTGTTTTTCCCGGACAAGGTTCGCAGTTTGCCGGTATGGGCAAGGATCTTGCCCATAACTTTCCCGTGGCGCAACAGGTTTTTGAGGAAGCTGATGAGGCTTTGGGTTTTTCTCTTTCACGCCTTTGCTTCGAAGGGCCCGAAGATGATTTGAAGTTGACTCAAAACACGCAACCCGCCATTCTGACTGTCAGCATTGCGGCGCTGCGGGTTTTGCAACAGGAGAGCGAGCTTGTTCCGGATTACGTTGCGGGACATTCCCTCGGTGAGTATTCCGCGCTGGTCTGCGCCGGCAGCCTGCAGTTTGCCGATGCCGTTCGCACAGTGCGCAGTCGCGGCGAGTTCATGCAGCAGGCTGTCCCCGTCGGTGCCGGGGGGATGGCCGCCATTATTGGCCTTGACTCAACTGAGGTTGAAAAGGTATGCCTTGAAGCAGCCCAGGGTGAGGTCGTGTCTCCCGCGAATTTCAATGGTCCGGGACAGGTTGTCATTGCCGGTCATGTATCCGCTGTGGAAAGGGCGTGCAGCCTCGCTAAAGAGAAGGGGGCAAAGAGGGCCCTTCCGCTTCCTGTCAGTGCCCCCTTCCATTGCCCTCTTATGGTGCCCGCGGGCGAAAAACTTGCTCGAGTTCTGGAAACAATCAGCATTTCCGCACCGCAGGTGCCTGTTGTGACCAATGTCGAAGCGCAGTCCAACACGGATGCGGTCCGGGTCGGAGATCTTCTGGTGCAGCAGGTCAGTGAGCCCGTCCGCTGGCAGGAGTCGGTACAGTACATGGCAGATCAGACCGTTGATCGCTTCATTGAAATCGGCCCGGGCAAGGTGCTTTCCGGTCTGATCAAGCGTATCGCCAAGAAGAGTGAACTCGGAAATATTGAAGATTGTGCCAGCCTGCAGAAACTGATCTGACCATTCCATAAAGGGAGATATGCGTGTTCAAGGATAAGGTGGTTGTCGTCACAGGGGCCTCTCGTGGAATCGGGCGCGAAATCGCGCTCCAGTTTGCCGATCAGGGTGCTTGTGTGGTGCTCTCAGCGCGCGGGGAACAATCCGTCGGCGAGTTGGCCGAAGATATCAGTCGTCGTGACGGCCGCGCATTGGCTGTCAGGGGTGATGTCGCAAACGGTGCCGATGTCGATCATCTTTTTGCACAGGCCAAAGAAACCTATGGGCGGGTTGATGTTCTCGTCAACAATGCCGGTATTACTCGCGACGGGCTGCTGGTCCGAATGAAGGACGAGGACTGGGATGCAGTTCTTGATACCAACCTTAAAGGGGCTTTTTTCTGCACCCGGGCGGCCGCGAAGTTGATGAGCAAGCAGAAATACGGTCGCATCGTCAATATTTCCTCTGTTGTGGGGGAAATGGGCAATGCCGGCCAGGCCAACTACTGCGCCAGCAAAGCCGGGTTGATCGGCCTGACCAAGTCCGTCGCCCGTGAATTGGCACGCCGCAATGTGACGGCAAACGCCGTTACCCCTGGTTTCATTGAAACGGAAATGACAGAGGTCCTGCCGCAGAAAACTCGTGAAGATCTGCAGCTGCAGATTCCCATGGGCACTTTCGGCAAACCTTCCGATATTGCACAGGCTGTACTCTTTCTCAGTTCAGATGCCGCAGCATACATTACCGGGCAGGTGCTCGGTGTCAATGGCGGCATGCACATGTAACCGCAACCCGAAAAGCGATCATGACGATCGCCTGAACTTACTTAAAAGACCAAGGAGGTGAAGCAGATGGCTTCTATCGACGAACGAGTTAAACAGATTGTGGCGGAGCAGTTGGGTGTTGAGGAGGACCAGGTCACCATGGAAGCTTCTTTCATGGAAGATCTTGGCGCCGATTCCCTTGATACTGTTGAGTTGGTCATGGCGCTGGAAGAAGAATTCGATATCGAAATCTCCGATGAGGACGCTGAAAAGATTCAGACTGTTCAGGACGCCGTCGATTATATCAACGAGCACTCCTGAGAGTTCAGGTAAGGGGAGGGGGGGCAGGGCTGCTCCCTCTTCCGCTTTTCCGGCCGCATCTGCAACTATCTCTCTTGTTGCACAATAAGCAATAAAGTCTTTCAACCGGAGGACTCCCATAACCATGCGTAGAGTCGTTGTTACCGGGATCGGTATAGTTTCACCCCTGGGCACGGGCACGGATAAGAATTTTGAAGCAATTTCCGAAGGGCGTTCGGGCATTGATACGATCACACGTTTCGATGCCTCTGATCTGCCTTCGCAGATTGCCGGTGAAGTCCGCGATTTCAATGCAGAGGATTACATCGAGAAAAAAGAGATCAAGAAAATGGATCTCTTTATCCAATATGCATTGGGTGCAGCGGACATGGCCCTGAAAGATTCAGGGTTTGAAATCAATGAAGAGAATGCCGAGAAAGTCGGTGTCCTTGTGGGGGCCGGCCTTGGCGGTCTGCCGACCATCGAGAAATACCACGAAGCCATGCTCAATGGCGGCTATCGAAAAATTTCGCCGTTCTTCATTCCCATGCTGATCATCAATCTTGCGCCGGGCCATATTTCCATCCGCTACGGTGCAAAGGGACCCAATGTCTCTTCTGTTTCAGCCTGCGCGACCGGGACTCATTCCATCGGCGATGCCTATCACATGATCGCCCGTGGCGATGCCGATGCCATGTTCGCAGGTGGAACCGAGTCTACCATCACCCCCTTGGGGATTGCCGGCTTCAGTGTCATGAAAGCTCTTTCAACCCGTAATGATGATCCAAAAGCGGCGAGCCGCCCTTTTGATAAGGGACGCGACGGTTTTGTCATGGCGGAAGGAGCAGGGATTCTTTTTCTTGAAGAGTACGAAAGTGCTCGTCGTCGTGGCGCTAAAATTTATGGCGAAGTTGCCGGCTATGGCCTGACCGGCGATGCCCACCATCTGACTGCTCCCGCCCCGGGCGGCGAAGGTGCTGCCCGCTGCATGAAGATGGCTCTGAACAATGCCGGTGTATCCACGGAACAGGTTGACTATATCAACGCCCATGGCACTTCAACTCCCTTTAATGACCTGTACGAGACGATGGCGATCAAGTCGGTCTTTGGGGATCATGCGCGCAAGCTCATGGTCAGCTCCACCAAGAGTATGACAGGTCATACGCTGGGAGCTGCCGGTGGTCTTGAAGCGGCCTATTGTCTTCTTGCCATGGAAAAAGGCCTCGTTCCGCCCACCATCAATTCCCAGGAGCCTGACCCTGAGTGCGACCTCGACTATGTCCCCAATGAAGCGCGGCAGGCGAAGGTTGATTTTGCCTTGAGCAATTCTTTTGGTTTTGGCGGGACCAACGCCAGCCTTCTGTTTCGCAAAGTCTGAGGTCACGGGGAGAGAAATCAATGATTGCAATCGGAAGTGACCATGGCGGCCTCGCTCTCAAAGAGGCCGTCATTGATCTGCTGCGCCGCCGCGGTCTTGAAGTGACCGATGTCGGAACCAACAGCCTTGATTCGGTAGACTATCCTGATTTCGGCGAGAAGGTAGCCCGCATGGTTTCCAGCGGTGAGGCCGACAACGGAATTCTTATCTGCGGCACCGGGATCGGCATGTCCATCGTCGCTAATAAATTTCCCCGTGTTCGTGCGGCTCTGGTCACCGATGAATTCATGGCGCAAATGGCCCGGGAACACAACAATGCCAATATTCTTGTTCTTGGAGGTCGTGTGATCGAGCCTGACCACGCCTGTCGCATGACGACCGCCTGGCTCGATACCTCGTACGAGGGGGGGCGACACCAGAATCGCCTCGATAAGATCTCGCGAATTGAACGCGAGATCGCCGCGCCCGACCCTGTCGGCACAAACTGAAACAAGGATTCTTCGGGCAGGCGCTTTGCCTGCCCGTTGTTTTTTTCTCAGTCTATCTCTAGCGGAGCACATTCATGTCTCACAATCTCAGCCAGTTTGATCCCGAGATCGCACAGTCGATTCAGGCCGAAACCAGACGCCAGGAATTCAGTCTGGAACTGATTGCCTCCGAGAACTTTGTCAGCGAGCAGGTTCTTGAAGCTCAGGGATCGGTCCTGACCAATAAATATGCCGAAGGCTATCCCGGTAAACGTTACTATGGTGGCTGCGAATTCGTTGACCAGGCTGAACAGCTGGCGATCGACCGAGCCTGTGCCCTGTTCGGGGCTGAACACGCCAACGTTCAGCCGCACTCCGGCTCTCAGGCCAATATGGCCGTCTATTTTGAGGTCTGCCAGCCGGGGGATACAGTTCTCGGGATGAACCTCGCCCACGGCGGACACCTGACTCACGGTTCTCCGGTCAACTTTTCAGGCAAACTGTTCAATATCGTGCCCTACGGGGTGCGGCAGGATACCGCCACCATCGATTATGACGAAGTGGCCTCTCTGGCGCGCGAGCATCGCCCCAAGCTGATCGTCGTCGGTGCCAGTGCCTATCCACGCACCATCGATTTCGAAGCTTTCCGCGCCATCGCCGATGAAGTCGGCGCGATGGTGATGGTGGACATGGCTCATATTGCCGGCCTGGTGGCTGCCGGAGAACACCCCAATCCTGTTCCCCACGCTGAATTCGTGACCAGTACCACTCACAAGACGCTGCGCGGACCGCGTGGCGGAATGATCCTGTGCCGGGAAGAATTCGCCAGGAAACTCAACAGCAATATTTTCCCCGGCATTCAGGGCGGCCCCCTGATGCATGCTATTGCCGCCAAGGCAGTGGCGTTCAAGGAAGCCCGGACTGACGAATTTAAAGCCTATGCGGCGCAGGTCGTCAAAAATGCCAAGGCTCTTGCGGGGGCTTTGTCGGAGCGCAACTTCAACCTGGTCTCCGGCGGCACTGACAATCATCTGATGCTGCTTGATTTTACCGGCACTGAATTGACCGGAAAGGTGGCGGAAGCCACCCTGGAGCAGGCCGGAATCACCGTGAACAAGAATGCGGTGCCTTTCGATACCCGTTCTCCCTTTGTGACCAGCGGCGTGCGGATCGGAACCCCCGCGACCACGACTCGCGGTTTCAAGGAGGCTGAAATGATCCAGATTGCCGACTGGATCCGGCGTGCCCTGGACAACATCGACAATGAGCAGCAACTGAAATCCATCCGTAATGAAGTCGAGGATCTTTGCCGTCAGTTTCCTCTTTACGCTCACCGCCTCGACTGAAAAGGGTGATCGATGGACAGACCCTCCTGGACCCAGTACTTCATGGACATCACCCGCCTGGTGGCGAGGCGCTCCACCTGCCTTCGCCGCCAGGTCGGGGCTGTGATCGTCAAGGATAAAAATATTCTTGCGACGGGTTACAATGGAACGCCGTCCGGGATTACCCATTGTTCCCAGACCGGGTGTCTTCGCCAGAAAATGCAGGTTCCGTCAGGGGAGCGCCATGAACTGTGCCGGGGTCTGCATGCCGAACAGAATGCCATCATTCAGGCGGCCAAACATGGCGTCAACATTGCCGGCGGAACTCTTTTCTGTACCAACACCCCCTGCATTATCTGCAGTAAAATGATTATCAATGCCGGTTTGTCCCGCGTTATTTTTGACGATGGATATCCGGACCAGCTTTCTCTTGAGATGTTGGCCGAAGCAGGAATCAGAACGCTGCCTTTTGCCGATCTTCAGGACGATGATGGAGTTTTCGGTCCGTGAAGTGTCCTTATTGCGGTTTCAATGATACCCGGGTTATCGATTCCCGCCTGGGTAAAGAAGGCAACAACATACGTCGTCGCCGCGAGTGCGTACAGTGCGAGCGTCGTTTCACGACCTACGAGCGTGTGGAAGAGGTTCTGCCCCTCGTCATAAAAAAAGACGGTCGTCGCGAACCCTTCGATCGTGCCAAAATCATCGCGGGAATTCAGAGAGCCTGTGAAAAGCGCCCCGTTTCGATCGATACCATCGAGAAATTTGTTGATCGCCTTGAGCTTGAGCTTCAGGAAACCGGCGAAAAGGAATTTCCTTCCGCGCGCATTGGCGAAATGGTGATGAACGCCCTGCATCGGATCGATGAAGTGGCGTATGTACGATTTGCCTCGGTTTACCGGCAATTCAAGGACATTAATGAATTCATGTCTGAACTCAAGGATCTCCTGGCTCACGGCGGTCGGATTCCCGACTGATTTTTGCACTGACTCCGGCCTTGATCTCGTGTCTGCTTTTCGCGTACCCTTCAATCCGAACATCCATGCGGGGTACCTCTCATGACGCACAGTCCTGAATATTTCATGCAACGCGCCCTGGATCTCGCGCGCCGAGGGGAGGGGCGGACCCGGCCGAACCCACCCGTGGGTGCCGTAATCGTCCGTGAGGGGCATGTCGTCGGCGAAGGTTTTCACCCGCGTGCCGGTGAACCCCATGCCGAAATTTTTGCCTTGCGTGACGCGGGTCGGGCTGCAAAAGGGGCCGATCTTTATGTGACCCTCGAGCCCTGCTCCCACCAGGGGCGCACCGGTCCCTGTGCGGATGCGGTGATCGCCGCGGGCATCCGGCGGGTATTTATCGGGTGCCAGGATCCCAACCCCAGGGTCGCAGGGAGCGGGATCGGTCGGCTGAAGGCTGCAGGGCTTGATGTCGTTACCGGTGTGCTCGAGCCTGATTGCCGCTGGTTGATCGGCCCGTTTGCCTGTCATGTCAAAAACGGGCGCCCTCTGGTCATGCTCAAATCCGCCGTGACGCTCGACGGAAAAACCGCCACCGCCATAGGCGACAGCCAGTGGATCAGCAATGCACAGAGCCGCGCTTTTGTGCACGAGATGCGCAGTCGTGTCGATGCGGTCATGGTCGGGATCGGTACCGTTCTGCGTGATGACCCCAGCCTCAATACCCGCTTGCCGGAGGGCGGGCGCGATGCGGTGCGTGTCGTTGTGGACAGCCAGTTGCGCATTGCGGAACATGCGAAAGTGCTGACTATCGATTCATCGGCGCCCACAGTCATTGCCACCACCGAAAAAGCCTCCTACGGCAAAATCAGGCGATTGCGCGATCGAGGCGCGCGCATCCTGGTTCTGCCTTCAATGGATGAAAGAGTCGATCCCGCTGCCCTTCTGGCCGCTCTTGGAGAGATGGATCTGCAAAGTGTCATGCTTGAGGGGGGGGCCGTTCTCTGCGGGGAATTCCTGCGCGCCCGCCTGATCGATCGCGTGATGATTTTCGTGGCACCCCGACTGATCGGCGGTGACGACGGCAAGGGGATCTTCGCTGGACCTGGCGTGGTCAGCCTGGGCGATGCGCCGACGATACGCAACCTGCGGTGGCGTCACTTCGGCGATGATATTCTGTGTGAAGGAGAGGTTGAATATGTTCACGGGGCTGGTTGAAACGGTCGGCACGCTGCGTCAACTCAGCAGGGGCAGTGATTCCTGCCGTCTGACGGTCGACAGCGATCTCCCTGTGGATGAGTTGACCCTGGGAGAGAGCATCAGTGTCAACGGCATCTGTCTGACGGTGGTGGATTTCGCCGCCGGCTTCTTCACCGCCGACCTCTCGCCGGAAACCCTGCGGCGCTCGACTTTCGAGCATCTCGGGCAGGGCACACGCCTCAACCTCGAACGCGCCCTGCGTGTCGGCGACCGACTGGGGGGGCACATTGTGACCGGTCACATCGACGGGCAGGGGCGGGTGACCCGCATCGAAAGGGCCGCCAATTCCTTTTTTTTCCGCATCGATGCTGCCCCCGAACTGCTGCGCTACATTGTCCCCAAGGGATCGGTGGCGGTTGACGGCATCAGCCTGACCGTCAACGAGGTCGATTCGTCAGGGTTCTCACTGGCCATCATCCCCCATACCCTTGACTGTACCAACCTGCACAGTCTGCGAGTCGGGGATTCGGTCAACCTGGAAACCGACATTCTCGGCAAATATGTGGCTCGCCTGCTTGGCGGCGCGGTTCCGGAGTCGGGCAAAGGCCGCATTGATCTCGAATTTCTTGCCAATAATGGCTATCTGTGACATAGTTTTTCGTTCTGGAAGGAAGGCACGCTCATGCCCACAGCCAAAATCGAAGAAGCACTTGAGGACATCCGTAACGGTAAGATGGTCATCCTGGTCGATGATGAGGATCGCGAGAATGAGGGCGATCTGACCATGGCCGCAGAGATGGTGACCCCCGAAGCCATCAATTTCATGGCCCGCGAAGGGCGGGGGCTGATCTGTCTTTCCATGACGGAAGATCGCGCCGATCAGCTTGAGCTGCCGCTTATGGTGCAGGACAATACCTCGTCGTTCAACACGGCTTTTACCGTATCCATCGAAGCCCGCCAGGGAGTAACCACCGGAATTTCAGCGGCGGACCGCGCCCAGACCATTCGTGTTGCCATCGACGATGCCACCAAGCCGATCGATCTCGCACGCCCCGGCCATATCTTCCCTCTGCGTGCCAAAAAGGGCGGAGTTCTGGTGCGTGCCGGACAGACGGAAGGCTCCGTGGATCTCGCCCGGTTGGCAGGGTTGAAGCCGTCCGGGGTGATCTGCGAAATCATGAACGACGACGGTACCATGGCGCGCATGCCGGATCTGCGCAAATTTGCCGAAAAGCATGATCTCAAGATCGTCACCATTGCCGATCTTGTCGCCTATCGCATGTGCAAGGAGATGCTGGTGCGCCGTGCGGCCGAAACGGTGATTCCGACTCCCTATGGTGGCGAGTTCAAGGCCATCGTTTATGAGAATGATGTCGATCAGGCCCATCACATCGCGTTGTATAAAGGGGAGATTTCCCCTGAAAGTCCCGTTCTGGTTCGGGTCCATTCAGAATGCCTGACCGGTGACGTGTTCCACTCACTGCGCTGTGATTGCGGTGATCAGCTGCACAGCGCCATGGAAAAAATCAACCAGGAAGGTTCCGGGGTTGTTCTCTATATGCGCCAGGAAGGGCGCGGTATAGGGCTGATCAACAAGCTTAAGGCCTACGCCTTGCAGGACCGCGGCCATGATACGGTGGAGGCCAATGAAGTCCTTGGATTCAAAGCCGATCTGCGCGATTATGGCATAGGAGCCCAGATTCTGATTGATCTTGGCGTGCGCAAAATCCGACTGATGACCAATAATCCCAAAAAAATCGTCGGACTTGAAGGCTACGGTCTCGAGATTGTCGAGCGGGTCCCCATCGAAGTAGAAGCCAACCGCTCCAATCTCAAGTATCTCAAGACAAAGCGCGAAAAGATGGGGCATCTGCTGGAAAATATCTAAATTTTCGGGTGACTGTTCGGCGTGGGGTCATAACTCCCATGACAAGGGGCACTTTTCGCCATCCCTGGCCGTTTGATTGGCGCCCTCCCTGGCGCCAAACACCCTTGACATGGGAGTTATGACCCCGCGAGATACTTTTTTTTAAAATTTGGACGTTGCAATCGTTTTCGTCCGGTGGTTACGGATAAACACTGTTCAAGGAGAAGGTTCATGGGGAATACAATAGAAGGGCGCCTTGATGCCTCCGGACTCAAATTCGGTCTGATCGTCAGCCGCTTCAACAGTTTTATTACCGACCGACTGGTTGAAGGGGCACAGGACGCTTTGCTGCGCCACGGCGCTGCCGAGCAGGATATCGATATTATCCGCGCTCCCGGGGCTTTCGAGATCCCGCTGGTGGCTAAAAAAGCTGCTGCTGCCGGTCGTTATGACGCACTGATCTGCCTGGGAGCCGTGATTCGCGGGTCTACCCCGCATTTCGACTACGTCAGTGCCGAGGTGTCCAAAGGGGTCGCCCACGTTGGCCTCGATGCGGGACTTCCCGTTATTTTCGGGGTTCTGACGACCGATACGATCGAACAGGCCATTGAGCGTGCCGGAACCAAGGCCGGCAATAAAGGCTTTGAAGCGGCAATGAGTGCTATTGAAATGGCCGACCTGCTGAAGAAACTTTAAATCATGGTTTGTGCTGCTCACACTCAAAATACGCCGGATCAGAATTCCCGACCGTCCCGACGCACTGCGGACAAACGTGGTGCTCGACGTGTCGCCCGCGAACTGGCCCTCAAGGTGCTCTTCGATTTTCAGCGTGGATCTGATGTTCGCCAGATTCTGGATCAGTTCTGGGCCAACTTTCGTTTTGCCGAGGACGAACTGGGCGAGCCTCTTGAAGACACCTCGGTGCCGGTTCCGTTCGAGATCCAATCCTTTGCTGAAAGCCTGGTGACGGGGGTCTTCTCCAACCTGGATCGCATCGACGAGATCCTCAAACAGTATTCCGCCAACTGGACTCTCGAGCGTATGGCTCGCGTCGACCGCGCGATCTTGCGCATCGGCATTTACGAGTTGCTGTACTGCCCGCAGGTGCCCGCCAGTGTCGTGATCAATGAAGCGATAGAGATCGCAAAGCGTTTCGGCAGCAAGGAGACCCCGGGGTTTGTCAACGGGATTCTTGACCAGGTGGCCCGCTTGCGGGAAACGTCTTCATGAAGGATTCAAAGGAGCATGTTGAAATGAAAGAGATTAACGTTGGATTGATCGGTTTCGGAACCATCGGAACCGGTGTCGTACATATTTTTCAGCAAAACGCCGATGTTATGGAACAGCGCCTCGGCGCACGCCTGAATCTGAAGAAAATAGCCGACCTCGATGTGATCACCGACCGTGGTGTGACCCTTGATCCGTCAATTCTGACCACTGATGCCAACGAAATTCTGCATGACCCCGAGATCGATATGGTCATTGAACTGGTGGGCGGCTATGAACCTGCCCGCACTTTCGTGCTGGAAGCCATCAGCCAGGGCAAGCACATTATTACCGCCAACAAGGCCCTGCTTGCGCTGCACGGTGATGAGATCCTCGCTGCAGCCGAGGAGAAAGGCGTCAACGTGATGTTTGAGGCGGCGGTTGCCGGCGGTATCCCCGTCATTTCTCCCATCAAGGAGAATCTGTGCGCCAATCGGTTTCGCACCGTCCTCGGCATCCTCAACGGCACCTGCAACTACATCCTGACCCGCATGAGCCAGGACGGCGATGATTTTTCCGAGGTGCTCAAGGATGCTCAGGAAGCCGGCTTTGCCGAGGCCGACCCGACTTTTGACATCGAGGGGGTGGATACGGCCCACAAACTCGCCATCCTCACCTCTCTGTGTTTCGGGACCAAGGTCGACTTCGACAGCATCTATACCGAGGGCATTTCGCGCCTCAGCAGCCTCGACCTCCAGTTTGCCCGCCAGTTCGGCTACGAAATCAAGCTTCTGGCAATCGGCAAGATCGGCTACGGCAAGGTCGAGGCGCGGGTGCATCCTACCATGATTCCCATCAGCCACCCGCTGGCCGAGGTGCATGGTGTGTTCAATGCCGTGCGGCTGCTTGGAGATTTTGTCGGGCCGGTCATGCTGCATGGACAGGGTGCAGGTATGGAGCCTACCGCCAGTGCCGTGATGGGCGATGTCATGTCCGTCGCACGCGATATCTTCACCGGCAGCCCTCTGCGCACCCCGGCCATGGGCTGCTCGCAGAGCAATTTCGAGGACCTGCCGGTGCGGCCGATGGAGGAGTTGGTCAGCCAGTATTATCTGCGCTTCGGTGCCCTGGACCGCCCCGGAGTGCTGGCCCAGATTTCGGGTATCCTTGGCAATCACGATATCAGCATCTCCTCCATGATCCAGCCTGATCGCCAGATCGGCGGTACAGTGTCTATCGTGATCATGACCCATGAGGCGCCGGAAGCCAACATTCGAGGGGCTCTTGCAGAGATCGACGAGCTTGAGGTCATGCGTGAAAAGAGCCTGTTCATCCGGATCGAAAACGACCTCGGGTAGAAGCCCCGCTGTTCGAGCAAGGTTTCTGTTCAGCAGGGGCCACAGGGCATGGCGGCCCTGGCGGGGATAGCCGCTGAATAGTGACTGATTAATTTCGCAAAAAAAGGCGCCCTTTTCCATGGTGAAGGGGCGCCTTTTTTCTTGTTGCCGGAATTGCCGCTGTTTATGACGATTTGTTCTTGCTCCTGTTTTTACGCTCGTTCCTGTTCTTCTCCGAAGTCCCGAAGGATGAGGCGGGAATTTCAGCCTCAACGGCGAAGCGTTTGATCTTGCGTGTGGTTGTTTTGGGCAGCTCCTCTTCGCGCAGGGTGAATTTTCTGACCCGCTTGAAGTCCGCCAGGCGACGGCAGGCTTTAACCACCTCTTCGCGGATGATGGCTTCGACGTCCTTTTCGTTCAGCGGGAAGCTGCCTGTTTCATGGGCATGGGCGTCGAGATTCTCCTGGTCGGGAACGATGATGGCATGCACGTCTTCGGCTGAAGGAGAAATTTTGTGCCCGTAGACCATGGCTTCGGCGATAAATAGGCTCTTGGTCAGTTCGTTTTCCACTTCTTCCGGATAGACGTTTTTCCCGTTCGGTGTGACGATCAGGTTTTTAACCC
>NPID01000974.1_pt1 | contig 21957 bp, 14 predicted proteins | sample 8637491 | NCBI WGS metagenome assembly NPID01 (sample SAMN07420843, study PRJNA396082) | bioreactor metagenome | isolation source: sample BA6 brine-fed electro-methanogenic bioreactor BA | place: Japan: Kochi | collected 2016-06-14 | reverse complement strand
ACCCCGGATATGACCTGGACGAACATCTCCACCGGTCTGGGCGAGATAACCAGGCTTCTGGACAACACCCTTCAGACCCACCGGACCGTCTCGGGCTCCTTCGACAGGAACATCGCCGCCACCGCCGTTGACCTGTCCGGGTACAGCGCCCTCACCGACGACCTCTACATAACGGTGGATACATGGAAGGGCACAACCGAGAGTATCAGTTCAGAAGACGGCGTGTTTTTCTTCTCAAGCAGCGGCGGGGTAACAGAACTTGTCTCCGAGGACTTCGAAGACCTTCTCCTTGCAAACGGCGACATAGAGTTCTGGGGCGACCTCTACGGCAGGAACCGCGTCCACTCCCCGGGCTGGAACAACGGCACCTCCTTCGTCACCCTTGATACCAGGGTGAACGGGAACAACGGTAGAGCCCGGATGATCATAGAGGTGGACACCTCCACCCTGGATGACGGCACCCCCCTAACCGTCTACTTCCGGATGAGCGATCATCAGGACGAGAACAGCAACTACAACTCCTCCACAGGAAGCGGCGACTATGTGGGATGGAGTCTGGGGGAAGACATCGCGGACCCCATCGAGGATTACATGCATCTTTCACCCCAGTCCTACAGCGACGGCCAGTGGTACGACAGGGAGTTCACCTTCACCCCCCCGGGAACCATGCCCTCCACACTCTACGTGATCTTCAGCCAGTACGACAACTATATGGCTACCAGCGCCACAGGAGGCGACGGCATAAGCTTCGACAATGTGGTGATAGTGGCTGACAACTCCACCATCACGCTCAACAGGGTCGGAGTGCCCTCAATCAGCGCCGACTGGCAGCCCATAGGCGTAGACCTGGACGACCAGGCCATTGTCCACGGAGCCCCATTCACAGCCGACTACGGGATAGCGCTGAGCCAGTACGGTCTTGGCCCATGGAGCAACTACGGAATGCACTGGCGTGACTTTGAAATTGGCTACATCGAAGAGATCTATTCACTTCCAGGCTGGTCTCATGGTCCGGTGCTCACTGGAGGAACTGACGACTGGCTGCTTGAGGAGATAACAGGTAACCATAAGTGGACCCTTCACGCCAACAACCCGAGCAACTACAGCAACAGCACCGACTGCTGGCTTGAAACCCCCGAGTTCTCGATCCCATCAGGCGCAGAGGACGCTGTGCTCTCCTTCGTGCACGCCCACGATTTTGAGACCAACTACGATTTCGGCTGGATCGAAGTGTCCACGAACGGCGGATCCACGTGGGTACCGGCGGAAACCAGCGACTATAACACAAGCTATGCAGGGCATGGAGCATATTCCGGTATATCCGCAACCTCCACCGCCGAGATAGACCTGACGCCTTATACAGGGCAGAATGTAAGGTTCAGGTTCATGTTCCATTCTGATGGAAGCGTGGTGCGCTCCGGATGGGTTCTGGACAACTTCGAAGCCACAGCAACCGTCACCGGAATCTCGATCCAGTCCATAGGGTTCAAGCCCACTTCTCCCTCTGGCTCATGGCACTTCAACCAGGTTGATGTCTACCTGGCAGGTGTTCCCGAATCAGCCATACCAGGCGACGGAGAGTGGAACAAGGGCGAAATGACCTTTGCCGGTACATATTCCGTGGATCCCCCCGTTTCAGGAGAATGGTCTGTCATAGATCTCAACGATCCCTTCATTCTTCCTGAAGCGACGAACCTTCTGGTAAAGATGGAGATGCAGCAGACCGGACCCACCACGGGTTATTCATGGGTCGCGGCCTCGCGTACCTCCGCCGCCAGATGGGCCACATCAGTGTCTGGCGACCCCACGAATCTAACCGTAGCCGATGTAAGGCCAGCATTCATGATCGACACCCAGAACCACGGGCAGAAATTCGTGGATGCGGATTCCACCAACTCCAGTACCGTGATGCCCCTTGCCTTCAACTCCATGTACGGAGATTTCGAGGCAATCTATCTGATGACCGAACTCGGCTTCAGCGGCGGCGTGACATGGGAGCACGGCGGAACCAAAGACGACTGGGAGTTCGGAGCGCCGCTTTTCATACCGGACATCGATCCGGCACTTATGCCCTCCAACCAGAACACAATTGCCGGAAATGACCTTACCGACGACGGATACTACATGGCCGAGAGCTGGAACTGGCTCCGCTCCTGCCCATACCCTCTGGCCGACGCGGCGGTATACGATTCGGTTGCGGTATCCTTCGATCGCTGCCTGAGAAGGTCACACAACGACAAGGCATTCATCTATATGGCCTTTACCGAAACTCCGGTAGCACCCACGGAAGAAACCGACTGGTTAATGGTAAAGGACTGTGACTACGACGACGATATCTGGGTGACCGAAGTCATCCAGCTCACGCCACTTTTCCAGGAGGCCATATCCCAGGGAAAGAACTACTACTTCATCAGGTTCGTGCTGGACTCGGGAATCTACGCTGAGAACGGCGGCTGGAACATTGACAATGTCGGCTTCTACGGCCGCTACGCCATTTAGGAGGATGATAACGATGACAGGAACAGGAAAACGAGGCTCAGCCCTGGTTCTGGTGGTCGTTGCGGCAGGTTTCCTGCTGATACTCACCGGCGCGGCTTACAGATACCTCAGGACCAGTGTGGACACCCAGGTATGGACAAGGGAGAGGATTCAGGCCAAACTCACCGCGGAGGCGGGGGTGAACCTGGCAACGCACATGCTGGTTGCCGGGGCATCCCTGCCAGCCGGGGACCTGGCACAGGTTATGATTGGCACCGAGACCACCCCGGAACCCCTACCCAACGGCATGGGAGCGGTGTATGTGTCCGTTGACCCCAACAACAATAATGACGACATCATCTCCGCTAACTCATACATGATCAACTGCCTGGCCACGGTGCCAGGCGAGAACTTCGACACCTACGGGATGCAAGCCATTGTTATGCCCCTGAACCTGGCCAGGTTCTCTGTATTCATGGACAGTCCAAGCCTCAGCGGAGCTTATGTTGACGGCTACAGGTTCGACGGGCCGTTCTACGCCAACGGACCTGTGAGGGTCATAAGCAACTCTGCAGGAGATGATAATGACCCATTCTTCTACAGCTTCACCCTTACCTCCAACTACTACATATCGGACTGGGGAACCACCCAGGCCACAACGCCTGAGAGCGGGAACCTAAGGATGCGACCGTTCGAAAGGCTTTCTCTTGGAGTTCCCTATTTTGAACTGGGTGCTGAACCCATCCCCTTCGGACCCGATGAGATCAACTGGGAAGGGGTGAGGAATGCCGCATCTTCAGGCGGGCTCTTCTTCGCTCCAGGCGATCCGGTATATCCCATTGAGGACTGGTCGAGGATAAAACTGAAGGGTGACAGCCTGCTTGTGAAACTGGACGACTCAACCCCGGAAAGGGCCTATTACCTGGCCGATCTTGATAATCCAGTGGTCTGGTTCGAGAATGGGCAGAACGACAACCTCATGCTACTGGGCCACGGGTATGAAGGGTTGGACAGCGCCCTGACAATAGGCATGAATGGCAACCTGTACCTGGGGAGCGCTATCAGATACACCAACGAAGATCCCGAGGACCCCCTCAACCACACCCTTCTGGGGCTTATGACGATCTATGGCGACATCATAATTAAGGACGACTTTGCGGATACCCTCTATCAGGAACCTGGATGGGAAGGCTTTCAGATAGTGACCCATGGAGACTTCCAGGTGGATGCGGTGCTTCTTGCCCTTGACGGTGACCTCCGGGCGGAGGTATGGACAGAACCAATAAACGGACCCCATCAGTTTACCCTCCTCGGCGGATACATGATTCAGGAGGAAGGATACACCTCCTCAAATAATGGTGGTTTTGACATATCGGTGTATTTCGACCCCCGGCTTCTCTCCATGCACCCTCCTTTCTTCCCCACCACCGCCAACTGGAGCACCACTATGTGGAGGGAAGAACCGGACATGGAGCGTGAGACAGTGACCAACGGCCAGTCGAATCCGGAGTTCTGAGGATGAAAGCGCCTGTGAATAAGAAGGAGAGGGGAAGCGTTCTGGCAACTGTGGTTGTCATCGCCGCTTTCCTCTTCCTTCTCACAGGCGTAGTTTATACCTACTACAGAATGAATGCCAACACCGCACTTTACAGGATGAACAGGATAAGGGCGCAGGCTGCAGCGGAATCCGGGATTGCCCTTGCCGTACATTACCTGGCCTCCCTTTCTCGCATGCCGGATACCACCGAGCCTTTCCCGGTAATGATGGAGGGTGACAGTTCCGGCTGGACACTTCTTCCCTGGGGACAGAGATGCCAGATAGTGATAGACCCCATTAACGGTTCGTTCGGTGAACTTGCAAACGGTGCAGCGGAGATACGCGCCAGGGGGATCTCGGGTTCACAGACCAGGTCTATCTACGCAAGGGTATCCCCATCTTATTCAAGCAGCTATGCACTACTCACATCCCAGGGGATAAGTGAAGGATTCTTTACGGACGGTCGGGTGGTCAATGGCCCAGTGCACTCCAACGGACCCATATGGTTCACCAGCTATTCACCTGATTCCACCGGGGATCCCTATGTTGAGATGGTCTCAACAACTTCACAGGGAGGTTTCATCTTCTCCTCATCGGGCAGGTCCGAGGTGCCTCACCCCGAAGGAAGCAATACCTGGGTAAGACCCTACGCCAGGCTCAGTCAGGGCAGACCATTCTGGAGAACATCGGCTCCCCCGGTGGACCTGGGCAGATTGGGAGAGCACTTCCGGCGTCTATCTTCCTCTACAGTATCCCAGACGACTGTATCCGTAAATGCGCCCCGAGTGATCATCGATGGTGACAGACTGCTCTACCGAACCAGTGAAACCGCACCTGAGGAGGCTGTAAGCATTGCGGATGCTGATCTCATCATCATCAGGAACGGGTTTTCGTCGGTGATCCTCAAGACCGGGGCAAGGCCAGGTCATCCCGTTACAGTTCTCTGCCCTGGAGACATCCATTTAGGCGGGCAGATCGACGGCGGAGTACCGGGTTCAGGAGGGCCAATGGGGATTGTGAGCCTGGGTGATATCGTCATTCCTGCGGATCCTGATCTAACAGGAACCTCAGACTGGCCGGGCAGGTGGCAGATAGAGACCGACGGAGCGCTTATGGTGAGGGCAGCGCTTGCGATACCATATGGAGATCTGCAGGCACAGACTCCCTACCTGCCTTCCCGGATGACAAGGGTAACTGTTTCGGGCAGTCTTACACAGGTACAGATGGGAAGGCTTTCGTCGGCGAACAGCGGTTATGAGCTGGGGATATCCTGGGATCAGGGCCTCGGTGCGCTGCATCCGCCGCACTTTCCCATGCTGGGCAGGTGGAACGTTTTCAGCTGGCTTGTGGACCCCCCGGACCAGGGGGATATCGATATTACCGATGATCTTGTATGATACATATAGGCAGTAACTTGGAAGAGCGGAGGACATCATGGAAAGAGTAAGGGGATTCACCCTTGTGGAGATCATGATGGTCGTGGTGCTTATAGGCGTTATCGCCGCCGCGGCCTTCTTGCTCCTGAGGACGGGTACCGGCGCCGCGGACCACGTGGCGGACCGTTCGGTGGAGGGTACGGCGGCCATGCTGGCCTCTTCGGAGATAGAGGCTCTGCTTACCAACGCCGCCTATCCCGGAGAACTTTTCAGGCTGGATGAACCGGTAAGCAGCATGGAGGAGGGTTCCTTCTCCTTCGTCTCCAACACCATCAACCCCGGTGAATTCGGTCCCGAGGACATCGTGACCATCGAGAACAGGAACGGCTCCATAGTTGCTTACGACGGCAACGATGCCAGCCTTATGCCCCCGGTGCCCGGTGCTGAGATATCCTTCGTCTACACCGATGGAACCGGAAGCGAAACCACGGACCCTGAGCTTCTCAGGACCGTCTCCTGGCGGATGACCATGGAGTCCGGTACCGTTTTCAGCGGCAGCGCAACACCCTACAATCTTTCCCTTGCCGGACTGTCAGACAACGATTACCGCGAGGTATGGATCGCTTCCGGCGGAGAGCTGGGAAAGTGGACCGACTACAAGTTCCAGGAGGATTTCGAGACCCACCCGGGATTCGTGTTCGAAGATGACATGGAGGGTGGATACGTCTGGGAACCCATCCTCTGGGAGGACTTCGAGTCCGCTGCAAGCTGGGCCAACAACTGGGAAACGTGGATAAATGATCCCGGATATGGCCGCATCGAGAGGGTTACCAACGCCGCTCTCTCCTATGAAGGCAGCAGCTGTCTGGTACTCGACTGCTGGAAGTCAGGTATCAGCACTGAAATGGGCATATGGTCCGTAGACATAGCCGACTACGCGGACACCGACCTGAGACTCCGTTTCCACTGGCGTGAGGCGAATGATGAACTCGATTATGCCGACGGCGTTTTCCTTCCGGAGTTCGTGGCCGGGGACACCACACTGATAGATCTGGAGGATTTCTCCGGGTTCAGGACCCTGGGGGAGAGCAGGGACTGGACCTACTGGACCAACGAGTACGGCAGGATAACCGTTACTCAGGACTATCCCACCAACGGCAACTACGTGAACATGGATTCCAGGAGGAACGGAGGCGACAACGAGTGCCGCATAATGAACACCTATGATCTCTCCGCCTACTCCGGAAGCTCGAACGTATGGCTCAAGTACGACTTTACACACAGGGGCGACGAGACCAGCGCCGGGGACTTCATCGGACTCATGGACGGGTCGATACAGGGTGTTCCCGTTGCCCAGGTGGCCCTTAATCCAGCAGCCTACCCGGCGGGTTCATGGATAAGCAGGCAGGTGGACCTCGACGAGCTGGCTCCGGCGGGCTACGACTGGTCCGATTTCCGGATAGTCTTCGCCCAGCAGGACAACTATCCAACCACATCTTCCACCGGTTCCGACGGCATCAGCATAGACAATGTTCAGGTGGTGGACGAGCTTGCGGAATACTGGGATCTCACTAACAGGATCATCCAGGCTCCCTCGTCTTTCAGCGCCTGGCGCGGCGATACCCTTGACCTTACCGGGGCAGCCTCATCTGCGGGAGTGCCGATAACCGACGACTTCGAGATAGGTTTCGCCGCAACCACCAGACATCCATACGACGCCGATGGGATTCTTTATGACGCCATCTACATCGACGCAAGGAATTTCGGAATGGCGGGGTGGACCCACGGAGTGTGGCCGGGCTACACAGAGGACGAATGGACAGCGGTGAATAACCCCACCGATGCCCACACAGGGAACTGGTACTACGCGGTGGGTGGAACCGGCAATTACAATACCACTCCCACTCAGGCCTGGCTCCAGAGCCCCGAGATCGACCTCACCTCATTCTCCCCGGGGGACAGGGTCGCGGTGGCATTCTTCCACAAGTACGACTTCGGGAATGCCGGCGGCGGATGCAATGTGAAGATAACCGCCGACAACGGCGCCACCTGGGACATCATTGCCCCGTATTTCGGTTACTACACCAGTTCCGTTCCAGCCCTGAACAACGAGCCAGGATGGACCGGGCAGAACTACGGCTGGGGCAGTTCCGGTGAGGCATCGTACGACTTCGCGGTGTTCGACATAACCGACTACGCCGGGGAGACCGTACGGCTCAGGTTCAACTACGGCACCGCAGGGGAATCCCACGGCGGCTGGCAGGTTGACTACTGCAGGAGCAGGGCAGGAGCCGACTGGCCCCAGGTTGCCCTGGGCGGCAGCAACTTCGACTGGTTCGCCTACTCCAACAGCGGTGCTCCAGACCCTTCCTGGACCCCTAATGGAAACCTGTGGGCAGGTAATGACATGAGACTCGGAGGCGGATATGACAGGGAGTACGAGCCCAATCAGAACAACTTCCTCCTCTCTCCGCCTGTCTGCTTCGACAACGACACCGGTGCCGGGAGGTACTCCTACATAGAGTTCATCGCAAGCCCGAGAACCTATGATGCAGGGGATGTGGTCCTTTTCGAGTGCACAGCATTCGGTGTGGTTGCACCACCGGATTGGTTCCAGGTATTCGTAGCTTCCGGTGTTGCAGGAAGCTTCCAGACCTTCAGGTACCGGATCGACTGGCTTGATCCCACGATAGTATGGCCTCCAAGCGCGAATCAGACGGTCCTGTTCAGGTGGAGGATGCTTTCAGACAGTGATGGGGATACCCATGGTGGCTGGAACCTGGATTACATCAGGTGCTTCACCAGCGACCAGGATCTTCCTGATATATTCTACGGGTCACCGGTTCTCGATGGTGAGACCGACTACGGAGACCTCACCATTGTCCCGGTGCAGAACATAAGGGAACCCTACTCAACGCTACCCCCCAGGGTTTCCCCCCTGGACATGCCCGGAGAATTCAGAAGACGGCTGGAGGAGAACAGATGAGACTCACGGCGGCGCTTGCAACGGCATCCCTGCTGCTTTCGATGACAACAGGCTGCGGAGACGATCCCGGCGGACCGTCCGACGAACTGAACGTCACTGTGACCACCCCGCCGGCGGCTGGGGCTTCAGCCTCCGATGTTTATACGGTGGAGTGGAACTCCCCGTCAGAGGGAACCGTTTCCCTTTACTACAATACCGCCGCGACTCCGGTGGGGCAGATGTCCATCGCCGGCGGCCTTTCCGCATCGGGGAGCCACCAGTGGGACCTCTCCGGGGTTGCCGACGGCACCTACTTCGTCCGGGCCATTATAGCCAGCGGTCAGAACACTGGCTCCGACTGGTCCGACGGCACCCTCACGGTCGACCATTCCGGAGGCGAGCCGGGGATCACCGTGACCACCCCCGGTGAGGAAGGGGCAACTGCTGATACGTCCTTCACCGTGAAATGGGTCTCATCCGGCTACGAGAGCGGCACGGTGAGCATCTCCCTCGACGACGACACCGACCCATCCTCCGGTCTGCAGGAGATAGTGAAGGACCTTGACGACACAGGGGAGTACGTCTGGAACTGTTCCTCCTTCACCGAGGGTTACTACTATGTGTACGCAGAGATCACCGATGGCGAGAACACCAGCAGCGACTACAGCCAGGGTGTTCTTACCATCGACCACGGCGGGCTCAATCCCGAGTTCTACATCACCAAACCCCCTGCCGCTGGGGATGAGGCAGACAATATCTATACCATCCAATGGGAGAGCACCGCTCCCCTGAACTCCTCCGTGGACCTTTACTACGACACCGATCAGACCCCGTCCTCAGGTCTTGTGGAGATAGAAAAGGGCATATTCGACGACGGATACTACTCATGGAACTGTTCAGGCGTGCCCGAGGGTTCTTATTACATCTACGGTGTCCTGAACACGCCTTCAGACGGGGGCCATGACCGCAGAGGGCTCAGTTCCGTGATTAGGAGTGTTTCCCGGGCCACCGTTTCCGACTACAGTGAAGGCCTCCTCACCATATCCCACCAGGGTGAGTACTCCATCGAGGTCACTCAGCCGCCGGCTGAAGGAGCCTCCGCCGACGAGAGCTACCAGCTTGCCTGGGAAACGGAAGCCCCATCAAGTGAACCCGTGACACTGTTTTACGCCGCTGATACCTCCGGAAGCGAACTGTTCCCACTTGCCTCGCTCGAACCGCCGGTTGGCACCACATTCAACTGGAACACAAGCGGGGTGGAGGAAGGAGACTGGTGGGTCTACGCCGTTCTTGGTTCCAGGGGAATGGGCTCCGACTGGAGCGAAGGCCCTCTGACCGTCACCCACGAGGCGGCATACTCCTTTACCATGGAGACCCCCCCGGCTTCGGGGGCCACAGCGAACCAGGAATACCTCCTGATCTGGTCATCCAACGCCCCGGAAGATGCATATGTCTCCCTGTTCTACGGTGAGTCCACGGAACCGGGAGGAACTGTGTATTCCATAGCATCGGGTCTCGGCAATGTGGGCCAGTACAACTGGCCCTGCGGAACCGTTCCAGAGGGTGAATACTACGTCTACGGCGTTGTAAGCGACTCCAGGAATCCACGGCCCGGAGACAGGGGCTCAGGAAGCGACTGGTCCGACGGCACCGTGGTCATAGATCATACGGGGTACTCCATCAACATCACCGCACCCTCTTCGCCGGGGGAACCCGCCGACTCGTCTTATACCATAGAGTACCAGGCCTCAGGTTCAGCGGGAACGCTTATCGACCTCTACTACGACGAAGATACCGACCCCTCCGAAATGACCCTTATAGCACAGGGTCTCTCCAACACCGGCAGCTACGATTGGAACACCTTCATGGTGGGAGAAGGGGAGTATTTCGTTTATGGAATAATCTATGACTCCGACGGTGAGAGGCCGGTTCCAGGTTCCGACGAGTTCGCCCAGGACTACAGCGAAGGAACCGTTCTTGTGAGCCACGAGTACAACTACATCACGGTTACCTCTCCTCCGCCATGGGGGGCCATGGCCAACGAGAACTACACGATTCAGTGGGCCGCGGCGAGTCAAGCCGGAGCTGCACTGGTCGACGTGTACTATGACACCGACACTATACCGTCCTCAGGTCTGGTTCAGATTGCCTCCGACGTTCAGTGGAACCAGTACCAGTTTGTGTGGGACTGCAGTGAGGTGCCGGCTGGCTTCTACTACGTTTATGTGGAGATGACAAACCCGGCAGGAACGTACACCGACTACAGCGAAGGGACACTGCAGATCTTCCATGATCTTCTCTGGTTCGTTTTCACTTCGCCCTCCCCGTCCGGGGCCACAGCTGATGATTCCTTCGATCTGAAGTGGTATTCCACGGGGCCTGAAGGAAGGGTGATAGACCTGTACTACGACACGGACACAAACCCCGCTTCAGGGCTTGTGAGCATAGTGGAAAATGCCTCGTGTCCCTCTTACCAGAGCACTTACACCTGGAACTGCAGCGGTGTTCCTGAGGGAACCTACTACATCTATGGGGTACTAAAGGACACCGCTGACGATCAGTATACCCAGTACAGCGAGGGAACGCTGACGATAGATCACTAGGAGTTCAGTTCCAGGAGCTTCTCAACCAGGCGGGGATCGTAAATGGTCCCCGCCTTCATTTTCAAGTCCCTTCCAGCGACCCGGACTCCTGAGAGTTTCGCCCTTTCCCATCCTATGCTTACCGCGAGGATTCTTGCCGGGAGGGGGATCGAACTCTCCTTCAGCATTCCCGGGCCGGTTCCGCACCAGTGCTCATCCATGTGGCTCAGCGCCGTCTGGGTCACCTCGGGAAGGGCGAGGGTCTGCTCCGGGGACTCTTCGCTTCCATCAGCAAGGCTTATGGTGTGAAGCAGTCCGGCGAGCCTCAGGCAGTCCGCGAACCATCTGTTCATTCCCAGCGCGGAGGAAAGTTCATCGGCTGTGGAGGCAACCATCCTGCTGAAACCGGCGAACTCGCTTTCGTTGCCCTCCAGGAATGAAACCATGGTTTCCACCGATTTCCAGGAGGCGTTCTCCATCCTTTTCTCAGCCTCCAGCCCCAGGAGTACTGGAACGGTCCTTTCGGCGAAGGATTCAAGGTACTCGGGCACGGTGGAGTTTATCGAGTCGACAAAGACCGTGAGGCCGTCGGGGTGGGCGAAGGACACGCCCTCGGCGGTATTCCAGGGTTCGCCCTCGCACCAGGTCACATTCCGCCATTTTGCGGCCGACGCGCATCTCCATGCCCCTGAGAGGCTGCCGCAGAGAGTCCTCAGAACCTCGCCCTCGTTCTCCGCGGAGAAAAGCTTCTGTGAGAGTTCCTTGAGTTTGAGAACCGTTTCCAGCTCCTCAGTTCTCTCATGGGTGGAACGATTGAGCCCTATGCTTATCCCATGGACCGCAAGCATGGCGAACAGGGAAACGGCAACAGGAACCTGACCCGGGGCTGAACAGGGATGCACGGATGCGGCCATGGTTCCCGGTACTGCTATCAGGAGAATGAAGGTGTTCGAGAAGAGATTCCTCCTCAGGTTTGTGCCCGGGGAAGAACCCCTTCCTCCGGTAAGGTTCACCGAGAGGGTCCTGAGAAGGGTCAGGACAATCGAGGTCATTGCCAGTGAGGCATATGTGCCCACTGCGCCGGGGGTGTTCCACAGTGAGACGAACATCGGGAAAAGGAGAGCGCCGAGCCTGAGAAGGAACGCGAAGGATACTCCCTGATACAGTGCCGCGGTAAGACTTTGCCTGACTGGTCTTTCAGCCCTGATGGAGTTTATCAGGCTTCCGGCGGCGGCGAGGGCGGCAACAACCAGATACAAAGGGTATCCGCAGCCCCAGGCGGCGATGAAAGCCAAAACGGAGGGTTCTATACCTGTTCTATCCTGATATTTGGATGACAGTATCATCATTCGGGCAAGAAGTATCCCTCCGCCGGCGAGAAGGATGAACACCGGGTTGTTCTGCTGTGCTCCCCGGTAAGGGAAGGCAAAAAGCAGAAGCACAAGAAGCAGTGAGAGGATAAGGTTCCTGGAATCGCGGCTCATCTGAGCATCTCCTCCAGGGCATCCACCACCACGGCGTCATATCTGGTGCCCCGGTATTTCCTGATCTCCCTCAGTGCTATGTGGGACGGTTTACCCAGATGGTAGGACCTGGGTGAGATGATTGCGTCGAAGGTATCAGCCACTGCGACTATCCTTGCCTGGAGGCAGATCTCGTTCCCCACAAGACCCGAGGGATAACCTGTGCCGTCTATCCTCTCATGGTGCTGCAGGACAACGGCTGAGGCCCGTCCATACCTTTCCATGGGCTCAAGGAGCTTCGCGCCGGCTCTCGGGTGGGTCTCTATTATCTTCCTCTCCTCCTGTGTAAGGAGACCCTTTTTCATCACCAGGCTTCCTGGAATGGCAAGTTTTCCAATGTCGTGGAGGATGGCTCCAATCTTGAGCTGGAAGAGCTCCGGTTCGCTCAGGCCCAGTATCCTGCCCAGCTTAACCGCCGTCTGAGATACTCGAATGGAGTGCCTGTGGGTGTCGGAATCCTTCTTGTCCGCCATCTTGACCAGCGTTCCCGCGGCACCCAGGAAGGCGTTCTCAAGCCTTCTTCTTGCGAAGGCGCTTCTCCAGACCGCTTCAAGGAACCTGAGGGTTTCCCCCCGTTCCCTTGCAGGCAGGGCGTTTATGTCTTCCCTGGCCCTTCCAGTTGCTATGAAGGCCGATTTCCCGCCGGAGGGGAAAACGGACAGGTCCCTTGCGGCCAGGGCCTTCATGTTCCCCGGTGAGGGTATGCCCGGTGCAGGTCTTCCCTCCATCGTCCATATCCTCAATCCGTCGTGAAAAAAAAGGGTTCCCTGGGTCTCCTTCCCGTAGAAATGACCCAGGAGACGGTTCTCGATGGAAAGCACACCTATCCTGCCGCTGTAATGGACCAGTCTGCTCCCTGTTACAGCGGCCTGGAGGGAAAAAAGTGCCATTACTGCCACAACCACGAAGCCACCTGCGAAACCGTCTTTCTCAACGAAGAAAAGCACCGTTCCAGCGGCGATGGCATTGGCTATCCAGTTCGCGCCGGCCACGGGAATCCTCCTCCAGCCCGAGGATCCCATCAGCGCCAGGGCAGCCGTCTGAAGAGCCATTCCAGCGGGCAGCAGGATCCATGGGGCAGCGGCTCGCCCGGCAACGATGATCATTACGGAGGGAACGACGAGGCTCAGGAAGAGCTTTCTTACCGGCTCGTTCCTCCAGTGGAAAAGAAGTCCACAGAGAAGGACACCGGATGCGGTGAGGGCGGCGGGCAGCGTTCCCCCGAAGGTAACCGCCAGCCAGCAGACCCCCGGCAGGGGCGTGACCACGGCTCCCTGACGTGTTTCTCTGGTGAGAAGGGCGAAAAGGATGCCGCTGAAGGCCACCAGGGCGGTTATGGCCCAGTCCGGTGACAGAGCCGCCGCTGCGGCGGCGGGAATAACCCCTGCGGCAATACTGAATCTGCCGGAAAAACGGTCGAGGCGGACTTCCAAACCCCCTGAGGCTTCGTTCAATAGAATAGGATGAGTCGCAATTTTTCATTATAGTAAATGTCGAAAAACCGACAAGCCCCTGAAAGGATGCCTTTTTGAGAATACTCCTTGTACAGTCCCCGGCGGGGAGACCAGAGGCTCCCATATATCCAGTGGGACTTGCTTTCCTGGCGGGAGCGCTTTCTGAACACACCGTTTCAGGGCTTGACCTGAGCGTAAGCGAAGCACCCGGTGAAGACCTCATGAAGCGGCTCCAGGAGTTTCACCCTGACATCGTGGCTCTTTCCCTGAGGAACATAGATGACAGCAGTTATCCGGTAACGCACTGGTATCTGGACTCCTTCTCACAGGCCATGGAGGTCCTCGAAGGATGGAAGGGTCACCTGCTGGTGGGGGGAGCCGGCTTTTCCATATACCCGCGGGAGATACTTAACCGGTGGCCCAGGATTGACATGGGCCTCTCAGGAGAGGGCGAGGAAGCGCTGCCTGAACTGGTGAGGTTCTTCCAGGGAGGGGAGAGACCTCCCTGGGTGAAAGGCCGTCTGGCCACCCCTCCAAGGCCCGATGTCGCCTGCCTCCCTCCTCCGGACTACGGTCTCTTCCCGTCGGCGGACTACCCCGGAAAGGGTTCAGTGGGCATACAGACCAGACGCGGCTGCGTTTTCAACTGCGCCTACTGCACTTACAGGTCCCTGGGGGGGACCGGGTTCAGGCTTCGCCCGGTGGAGCATGTGATACGCGATGTAAAGAGCCTGGCTGAGAAAGGCTTCGAGAGCTTCATGTTCGTGGATTCGGTCTTCGACCATCCCAGGAGTTATTACCACCGCCTCCTGGAGGCTCTGAAGGGTATCGATAACATACCCCGCTGGGAAGCCTGGCTCTCCGAGTCGGTTCCCCTTGAAACCCTGGGAACACTCTTCGAGGCGGGCTGCAGATGGGTCGACTTCTCTCCGGACGTGATAACCGGGAAGGGCTGGAAGCTCATGGGCAAGGGGGGAGCGCCCTCCATGCTATGGCCTGCGGTGAAGGCTGCCAGGAAGGCCGGTCTCACCGTTGGAGTCAACTTCTTCAGCGCTTCCCCCGGGGAGAACTTCCTGGCCCTCGTGCTCAAGTTCCTGTTCATGGCCAGGGCAAGACTGTTCCTGGGCTGGGGCAGTACGTTCATCAATATAGGCACCATCAGGCTATATCCGGGAGCGCCCCTCTCCCGGGAGCTTTACCCGGGGGAGGACCTTTTCAGACCTGTGTTCTACAGACCCAGGGGAATCGCCGATCTTGTCACCAGGGGCTTCCAGTGGATCAGAAGGCGCAGAAGGTGAACGGATTTCTAAGACTGGGCCTTGCCGGCTGGCCGGTGGCACATTCCCTCTCTCCACTGATTCACCGGGCTTTCATGGATGCGGCCGGTCTGAGCGGCGAGTACCTGCTGCTCCCTGTGAAGCCGGGAATGATCCAGGAGGCCCTCAGCAGTGTGCGGAAACGGGAATGGAGGGGCATGAACCTGACAGTTCCCCACAAGAAGGCGGTCATTTCCATGTGCACAACCCTTTCCAGGGAGGCCAGGGAGACCGGCGCGGTGAACACCCTTCTCTTCGATGGGGATTCAGTGACGGGTTTCAATACCGACATCCAGGGTTTCAAAGAAGCCTCAAGGGACCTTCCCGGTCCACTGGTGGTCCTTGGGAAGGGCGGTGCAGCTGCTTCTGTGAAGGCGGGTTCCTGCGGCAGGGAAGCCTGTTTCCTCGGGAGGGGGGATCCGTTCCCGGAGGAACTGACAGGTGCCGCCGGCACGGTGGTGAACGCAACCCCCCTGGGATGGAACGCAGATGATGTCTTTCCGCTGGATCTGCCCCGGGGGTGGTGTTTCATGGACCTGAACTACAGCCCCGGGTGGAAATGGAGGAACTCCCTGAAGGAGATGGGCGTCAGGGTAGTCACCGGAGAGGTCATGCTGGTGGAGCAGGCAGCCTGTTCCTTCGCCCTCTGGACAGGTTATACTCCCGGCAGTGAACTCAAGGAATCCCTTGTTAAAAGGATAGCAACGGAAAGCGGCAATGAAGATGATTGACCCCTTATGGATAGAGGAACGGCAGAGAAAGGGTTTTCAGAGGGAAGACCTCCTGGCGATCCTCAGGAGTTCCCCTGTGGAAGCCGGGTACCTGTATGCCGCCGCAAGGAGTGTCCGCGACGGCATTTTCGGCAGGAAGGCCTTCATCAGGGCCGTGGTGGAGTTCGCGAATTCCTGCAGGTGCAGCTGCCTTTACTGCGGAATGCGGCTGAACAATCCCGGAGGCTTCAGGTATTCCCTTACCAGGGAACAGCTAGTGGACATTGCCAGGCAGGCAAAGGATAACGGCATAGGGACCTTCTTCCTTCAGGCCGCCGAGAGCGAGAGTTACGGCGCTGAATGGCTCAGGGGTGTAATCTCCGACATACATGCCCTGGGAATGGGCGTGCTTCTCTGTGTGGGCGTCCACGGCGAGGAGGACCTGGACCTGTGGAGGGAAGCCGGTGCAGGCAAGTTCATACTGAAGCATGAAACAGCCGACCCGGAACTGTTCGCCAGGATGAAGCCCGGCTTCACCCTTTCGGACAGGGTCCGCTGGCTGAGGACCATACGGGATCACGGCTACCACATCGGATCAGGTCCGCTACTGGGGCTTCCCGGTCAGACCATCGAGTCACTGGTGGACGACCTGTACCTGCTGAAGGACCTCCAGGTGGAGATGTCCAGCGTTGCGGTTTTCCTGCCCGCTGCGGGAACCCCGCTGGAGGGTTATCCTACCGGAGATCCTGAGCTTGGTCTCAGGTTCATCGCCGCAATGAGGCTTTTCCTCAGGAACACCCTCATACCGGCCACCAGCACCTTCGAGAGGCTCATGGAGGACGGCCAGTACAAGTGCTTCCAGGCCGGGGCGAACGTGATTACGGTGAACATGACCCCCAGGGATCTCAGGGACGATTACACCCTCTACACGGAACGGTTCTATGTAGGGCTGGACCACGCCAGGAAGACCATCGAAAGGGCAGGTCTCACCGAGACCACAGAACAGGATCTTCTGCAATGAGGATATCTGCAATCAGCAGAGCTGTCTGAGAAGGCGTCTTGTCAGCCGAGTATATCCTCCCCGGCAGGGAGAGATAATGCTGCGATCTGTTCTCCATAAGCTTCTGAAAATCAGTTCTGCTCCGGGCGAGGGGCCTTCCCCCGGAGTTCCTTCGCCAGAGGGTTCCGGTATCGGCGTAAAGGGTGAACACCCTGCAGTGACCCAGGACGAGGGTGAGGTTTCCCCGGTTGAGAAGTGTGCCTCCCCCAAGGGCTATGACCCTGTCCGCTCCGGAAACCGCCCTTCTCAGCGCTTCGGTTTCCAGCTGCCTGAAAGTGGTTTCCCCAAGGGTGTGGAATATCTTCTCCACGGAAGCTCCGGCTGTCTTTTCGACCATTTCATCGGTCTCCAGGAAGCCGAGTTTCAGGATTTCGGCCAGAGCGGCTCCGGTGGCGCTCTTGCCGGAGCATGGGGGGCCTGCGATGGCGATTAAGCGCTTATTCATGGGTTGATTATACAAAACTCCTTGACGCCGGGAATCGCCGCTGGTATTCAACGGTACATGGGATGGTGAGATAACTCATACGGGGAGTGGAGAAATGACCAGGGAGGAACTGGCCCGTGAGGCCTCCAGAAGAACCGGCCTCACTATGAAGGAAGTGCAGATAGTCCTTGTGACCATACTGGACATAATCAAGGAACGGATGTCGGCGGGGGATTCGGTTTTCATAAGGGGTTTCGGAAGCTTTTCCGTGCGGAAGGGCAGGAAAAGACGGGTCCGTGATCCCAGGGACGAGGGCGTAATGGAGATCCCCGCCAGGTACAGGCCGGTTTTCAAGGCATATCCAGCCCTGAAGAGCGCGGTGCAGGAGAGCCTTGCCCCGAAGACCCGCGTGGCTTTCTTCTGCATAGGGCGGCCCGATGCGAATAGGGTTTCCGTTATTGGCGGATTCAACGAGTGGGATCCCGGTGCTTGCCCCATGCAGAAGCTCCCGGACGGAAGCTGGTTCGCTGAGCTGACCCTCTCCTCGGGTCAGACGATCAGCTACTGCTTCTGGGTGGACGGAACGGAGGTCTCCGATCCGGCCTATCCCGCCGGCCCCGGGGGCAGAACCAGGAGGCAGGTATAGCCTTGGCCCGGAAAAGCAGGAAAAGAGCAGTAAGGGATAAGGGCCGGCGGTGGAGATCCGTGGTCTTCTTCCTGCTGCTTCTCGTTTCCCTTGCGATTGCCGTTTCGCTGACTGCTCCACCCGCAGGCATCCTTTCCCAGACCGGTTCCGCCCTTACGGGTACGCTGGGCTTCCTGTCGGTATTCATTCCCGTGGCAGTTTTCCTGGCAGGGGCAGCGGTACTCCGCCTTGGATTCGCAGGAGGATGGCTGAGGGTAACCGGGGCGGTTCTCATCATAACCTTCTTCTTCTCGGCTATGACCGCAATGATCCTGGGCAGGATAAGGGATGAGCTCCTCTTCCTCCCTGGCGGAGCCCTCACGGCCAGGACGGTCATCGCAGCGGAAGGACTGGTTGGCGGACTGGTCTCCTGGACTGCGATGTTCGTGCTGTTCATGATCTCACTGGTCGTTTTCACCGGATGGGACCTGCCGTCCAATCTGAATTCCCTCGCGGGAAGGCTTCGGGGAAAGCGGAGTGCAGGGAAGCCCCGCAGGGAGCCGGAGACAGTCGCGGAACAGGAAGGTTCCGTTCCATGGAGAAGGAGGTTCGAGCCGGAACCTCAGCCTGAGCCTGAGCCTGAGCCTGAGTCTGTGCCTGAGAAAGAACCGGAACCGGTCAGGACAACGCCCCCAGTGAAAAGAGTTGAGAAAACCCTCCCTGAGATAGTTCCTGTAAAACCGGACACCCTGGTTGTGTCAGCCCCCTCCGACGGCAACGAGTACAGCCTGCCGGGAGCAGAGTTCCTCTCGCTTCCGGCGAGGGGGGAGAGGAATGTTCAGAGTGACGCCGAGATAAAGGAAAGGGCGGACATCCTAGTGGAGAAACTGGCCGCCTTCGGGGTGGAATGCTCCGTAGCCGACTACTGTCCGGGCCCTGTACTGACCAGGTACGAGCTGAAACCCGGACCCGGGGTCAAGGTGAACAGGATACTGAACCTTGCCGATGACCTGAGCCTTGCGCTGGCGGCCAAGAGGATCCGGATCCTGGCCCCGATCCCGGGCAAGGGGGCCGTGGGAATCGAGATACCCAACAGGAACCCTGAAACGGTCTATCTGAGAGAACTTCTGCCCAGACTGGGGAACCAGAGGATCCCCGTCGCCCTTGGAAAGAAACTGGAGGGGGAGCCCTTCATCGCCGATCTCACACAGATGCCGCACCTGCTCATTGCCGGGGCCACCGGCAGTGGCAAGAGCGTGTGCGTTCATGCCATCATTTCCACCATACTCCTCACCAGAACACCTTATCAGGTCAAGCTGGCTATGATCGACCCGAAGATGCTGGAGCTTTCGGCATACAGGGGAATTCCCCATCTCTGGGCCCCGGTGGTGATACAGACCCAGAAAGCAAGGTATCTGCTCGAAGCCCTGGTGAGGGAAATGGAGGAGCGCTACGCCCTTCTGGCCAGAAGCGGTGTCAGGTCCATAGGGGAGTACAACAAGAGGTTCGGTCTTGAGCAGGCGGAGGAGCACCTGCCCTACATCGTTGTCGTGATCGACGAGCTTGCGGACCTTATGATGACATGCTCAAGGGACGTGGAACCCCCCATAGCAAGGCTCGCCCAGATGGCCAGGGCGGTGGGTATACACCTGGTGGTGGCCACCCAGAGGCCGTCGGTGGATGTGATCACCGGGGTGATCAAGGCCAATTTCCCATCAAGGATCGCCTTCAACGTTCAGTCCATGACCGACAGCAGGACCATCCTTGACATGAATGGAGCGGAGAAGCTCCTCGGTCAGGGCGACATGCTCTTCGTGCCCTCCAGCGCCCCTGAACCCGTCAGGATACATGGCTCCTACGTATCCACCGAGGAAACCAGAGCCCTTGTGGAGTTCTGGAGTTCCCAGCCGGAAATGCCGTTCGAGTACGAGCCCCCCGATGACGACGGCGGGAACATATATGACCCGGGCGAATTAGATTTCGACGACCCTCTCCTGGAGGAGGTGAAGGACGCGGTGATCTCACAGCAGCGGGCCTCGGTGTCCATGATACAGAGGAAGTTCAGGGTGGGGTACGCCAGGGCCGGCAAGCTCATCGACATGCTGGAGAGAATGGGTGTCGTGGGACCCCACCTGGGAAGCAAGCCCAGGCAGGTCCTGATGAGGCCTGAACAGGAAACTAAGGAGGAAGCCGATGAATAGGATAACGGCGGTGGCTGTTATTCTGCTGCTTGCAGCCTGCGGAGGGGAACAGACAGACGGAGAAGGTCTCGCTGAGGCTGTCTCCGCCCGGGGCCAGTTCACAAGGGCCAGCCAGCTCTACTTCCGCGGCAGGCTCTCGGCCTCCCTGGAGGAGTTCAACGGAGTCGTGTACAGGTTTCCGGATTCACCCTTCGCCCAGGATGCAAGGCTTGCAGTGAGAAGGATCGAGAGCGATCTCTCCACAGGTGAGATCAGTGGCAACGGTTCCCCACTGCCGGAAAGGCTGAACGCCAGGGTTGCGGTGGTGGGCAGGGCCGCTGTCACCGCATCGGTGAACAGGACCGCTGACCTGCTGGGTTCCTTTTGCCCTTCGGTCACCGGCATGGCGGACGATCAGTCTTCGGACCTCACCATGCTGTTCCATGCCGAAGGTTACGAGGAAAGCGCCTCCGTACTGGCAGATTCCCTGGAGAGATGGCTGCTGAGACCCGAGGGAATACCGCTGAGACCGGGAGACGAACTCATAGAAACAGTTGCCGCCGGATACGACATATTGGTCATTATCGGAACCGACGCCGTCTTCGAACCCTCGGTTCCCTGAGAAAGGCATCCATGACATCAATTCTGCTGTCAACCATTGTCTGCGCCGCTGCACTGGAGCCCCTCACCGCAAGGCTGGAATCCCTGGTGTACCTTACGGGAAGCTTCGTGCAGACCGACTACTGGGCCCTGACACTGGATTCGGAGAGCACCTCAGGCACCCTTCACCTTGCCCATCCCAACCTTTTCCTGCTGGAATACGACGATGTGCCAGGCAGGGCCACCGGCTGTACAGGGGACACGGTCTTCACAGTGGATCCCGAGTTCCGGGAGATACTCGTCTATTCCGGTACCCCCACCGGTTTCCTCCACATACTCTACGGAGCCGAAGAGGGCGATGTGGCCTCAGTGGAGGAGAATGGCGACAGTCTTGCCGTCACCGTGACCGGGACCTTCGACGGGGGCATCCGCACCATTACCGCCGGGTACACCATTTCGGACTCCCTGCCGTACACCCTTTCCACCGTGGACGCCAACGGTAATTCAACCAGGTGGGAGATCCAGGATCTGACCATCCTCCAGGAAGCTCCTCAGGTCTTCCGGCTGCCGGACCTTCCGGGGTACGCCGTTGTAGAAGCCGGGACGATCTGATAAGATGAAGTTTTTCATTGTTTCCCTGGGCTGCCCCAAGAACACCGTGGACTCCGAAAGGTTCGAGTGGGTTCTCCGGACTTCCGGCTGGAGTCGGGCGGAGAGCTTGGAAGAAGCCGATCTGGCCCTTCTGAACACCTGCGCCTTCATACAGCCAGCGGTGGAGGAATCCATGGACAACCTTCAGGACCTTCTTGACTGGAAGAGGGAGGGGGCTCGAAGGAAGCTGGTCCTTGCAGGGTGCCTTCCGGGAAGGTACGAGGACGACGGCAGCGGGGGCCTGGGGGAGATCGACCTGATGATCGGTCCCGGTGAATGGAGGAGCCTCTCCTCATGGCTTGGTACCGCTGTCCATGGCGAAGCGCTTCCCCATGGTTCCGGACCGGTCCGCTTCCTGAAGATAGCCGAGGGCTGCGACAACCGGTGCGCCTACTGCACCATACCGTCCATCAGGGGCGGTTTCGTCCCCGTTCCCCGACGGACTATTCTCCAGGAGGCGGATATCCTGGTGGGGC